>Ga0209425_10001586_pt1 | contig 26455 bp, 25 predicted proteins | sample COG_05_FD_184749 | JGI IMG/M metagenome (GOLD analysis project Ga0209425, IMG submission 184749) | Pelagic Microbial community sample from North Sea - COGITO 998_met_05 (SPAdes) (version 2) | ecosystem: Environmental > Aquatic > Marine > Neritic zone/Coastal water | place: Helgoland, sampling...
GTTGATAGGCTGGATGTGGAAGCGCAGTAATGCGTGCAGCTGACCAGTACTAATAGCTCAATTGGCTTGATTTATGCACTGAAAAAAATTTTTAAAATTATGATAATTGGTAGATATATTAAATTTTCAATATTTATAACTCTAATAGTTATATCATTATTTATATCTTTAAAGGTCGAATATACACGAAATATAATTAAAAATTTTTATTATTTTGGGTACAAAGAAGTATTAACTTTTAAGTTCTCTAAATGTAAAGCAAATACAATTAATGATACAAATATTGAAAAGACGATATTAATTGCTGGACATACTTATGGAATTGCTGATCACACAAATAATGCAACTTATCCAAAACTTTTATATGCTTTAGAAGCAGAAACTAAAAAAAATTTTAGTGAACACGTAAAAGTTGATACTTTAATATTGGCTGGAGATATAGTTAAAGAGGCCAGAATAAAAAATTTTTTAGAAGTAGAGGAAAAACTTAAAAGGTTCACCCATAAACTTTTAGTCGCTCCTGGAAATCATGATTATGGCCCAAAGGTTTTGGGAAATAAACAAAATCAAACAGATTTTATTAAAGTTTTCAAAAAAACTTTTCAAAAGTTTGTTATAGAAAATAATCTTTTTTTAATTTTAGATACAGCAACAAACACTGGAAATATAACAGAGGAACAAATTAATTTTATTAAAAAAGAATTAGATGAGGTGAATTCTATAAATAACATTATTGTAATTACTCATCATATTATTTGGAGTGATATGGCAGTCAAATCTGGATTTAAAGTTGAACCTAATCCTGACTTTATTAAAAATAATAATTTTGATGAGGTACTTTCAATTTTTGAAAAATTAAAACTTAAGCATAACATTTATTTTTTTGCAGGCGACCTTGGTGTAGCCCCAATACATACTAAATTATTTTGTGAAAAAATTGATAATATCCATTACATTGGCACAGGAATGGGAAATGGAAGGCTTGATAATTATATTAAAATGAAAATTTCTAAAGATGGAAGAAAAATTGGATTTGAACCAATATTCTTTTAAAACTATTATAATTCAATTATCAATACATTATTAAATTTAAATATGAAAAAGAAACATTATTAAAACTAGTTACACTAATGAAATTAATAGAAAGTGAAAATATAGTAAGTTTAAAAAAAAATGGATTTACAAATGTAAAAAATTTTTTTGAAGAAGAGGAAATATTAAATTTATCAAAAGAGATAGATAGAATCTATCCAAACGAAACTATTAATAGCAAACAATCTGAAGACAGCAAAAAAGAAAAAAAAACTGAAAGTGATCTTAATCAGGATAAATTTAATTATCTTATAAACGGTTCAGACAATAATGGAACTTTTGGAGCACCAATTTTGGGTTGTTCGGAGTTAATTGATAGTTTCATGCAAAAGTTATTTAATAATTTAAATTTTCAAAAAGTTTGTGAAAATCTAGTTGGTAAAAACTTCAAAATATTTACCTTTCACTACAGAGTTTTAAAACCAGATGCAAAAAGGCTCATGTTACATCAAGACGATTTTTGTCAATTATCTTTTCAAATTCCACTAAACGATATTTCAAAAACAGACAGTTCAACTTGTTTTGTTGAGGGATCACATTTAAGTAAAGATTTTATCCTTAATGAATTTTTTGGTGGTGTAGACAAATATTTACCAAATTTACTTTTACAGGGGTGTTATAAAAAATATGAAGCAAAAAAAGGAGATCTTGGTATTTTTTTAAATAAAACTTTTCATGGAACAGATATTAAAAAAAATAAAAGTTACTCAAAGTCAATTTTTATTGCCATAAATGCAGAGGGAGGACATTTACATAAAAAGATTTATTCAGCACCAGATAAGACTTTTTATGGAACAGATTTTAAAAACTCCGTAGGTGAAAAAATTTTTAAACATTTATTTGAAAATGATTTATTAATTAAATTTAATAATAAGTATTTTACTTATCAAAATTGTGACTCTGCTCCAAAAAGTCTTATTTCGTTGACAAAAAATAGCAGCACTAAAAGAGAGATTTTGTGTTTAGATAATACAATACAAAACAAAGACAATTATGTTAATCAATTAATTTTTAATGAACATAAAGTTTCAGCTAAAACTAGATTGATAATATTTTACTTAAAAATGATAGTTAAAAGTAAAAAATTAATTAGATCAATTATTAGATAAAAAGTGATATCTCCATTAGATTTATGTTATATTAAAATTCAATTTTTCTGTTATTATATTTTATGGATCAAAATCTCTTAGATTTTTATTTAAACGAGCAAGTTCAAATTAGTGCGTCTAATTTTATTGAAGCAATAGTATTTTCTGCAATATTGTCGTTATTAATACAATTTGTTTATATTAAATTTTCTTCAACTTTATCGGATAAATTTGAGTTTTCTAAAAATTTTGTAATATTAGGTTTAGCTACAACTTTAATTATTACGATTGTTAAATCATCTTTAGCACTTTCACTTGGATTGGTTGGCGCATTATCAATTGTGAGATTTAGGGCAGCGATCAAAGAACCTGAGGAATTAGTTTATTTATTTTTAATTATTGCCACAGGATTGGGATGTGGTGCGGGCCAAATAATGATAACTGCGATAGGAGTATTAATATCTTTATTCATAATAATTATTTATTCGATTTATATGAAAAAAAGACAATTACATGGTGACCAAATTACAAATTTTACAATTATATTTGCACAAAGGATTCCTGGTGCAGAAATTGATAAGACAATATCCCAAATTAAAAAATTTTGTCTTGAAATGAGATTTATATCTTTGTCGTCTACAGATAATGAAACTATTTTAAACTTAGATATAAAAGTAAAAAGTTTTGAAAATTTAAATCAAATTTCTAAAGAAATTGAAAAAAAATATAGTAATAGTAAAGTTTTATTTTCGAAAAATAACTCCTTATCTTTATAAAAGATTTAGATGTTTATAAAAAAGAATTCAGAGAAAAAAAAAATCTCTTTTAATTTATTAGCCAAAATTTATTTTTTTTTTTCTATAATTTTAATATTTTTAGGGACTTTGTTTATAAGTAATACAGGAATTTGGCAAAATAATAAAAGTGAATTATTAAACAGGTTTTATTTTAATGGTATTGATAATTATACAAAGCTGATTAATATTCTTGTACATTCAATTAAAAAATTTAGTTTTAAATATCAAACAATTGAATTAAATATCGATTATGAAAATCAATTAATTATAGAGAAGAATAGAAAAGATTTAGTTGATAATTCAATTCTTTCTGGATCTAAAAGAAAACAAAGCGACAGTTTTGAAATTGTTGAAGCCCAATTAGTTCATAATAATAAAAACTACAATGCAAGAATAAGACTTAAAGGTGATAGAACAATTCATTTTAGAGATAAAGAAAAATCATCTTATAAAATTGAGATATCAGGTGATGAAAGACTTAATGGTATGAAAAAATTTTCATTTATTAAACCTAGAGTTAGAAATTACATACACGAATGGTTATTTCATGAATTTTCGGGAGAAGGAAATTTAATTAAATTAAATTATGAATTTGTTTATCTTTATATAAATGGTTCTAATCAAGGTCTCTATATACTTGAAGAAAATTTTGGAAAAGAGCTAGTAGAAAGAAATAAAAGAAGAAATGGACCAATTTTTACTGTTCTATCAGAATTTAGTTGGGATATTTTTAACTCAGAGCTCGATGTTTATAATAAAAAATATTGGTATAAAAAAGAAAATATTAAAATTTTAGATTATTCAAAAAAAAAACTCAAAAGCTTTCTTAAAGGTGAGATGGAAATTAATGACACTTTTGACATAAAAAAGTGGGCATGGTATTTTGCGGTCACAGACTTAACCTATACATTTCATGGTGTAAACCCAAATCAAGTAAAACTTTTTTATAATCCTGTGAGTGGTTTGTTTGAACCCATTCCTTACGATGGTCATCGGTTTAATAAAAATTTTAATAAGAATTTAAAAACCTTTGAAAGTAGATCAAATTTTGAAATGGCATCAACTTGTCTTGATCCTAATTCGCCATGTAGAAATAAATTGTCCAATGATGAAGATACAACTAACCAATGGAGATTTAGATTTTTTTATAAAAAAGATGGTGGAGAATTAAATCAAGAATTTTTTCAAGCCTATGTAGAAGCTATTAAAAAAATAAGTGATAATGATTATCTCGAAAAATTTTTCTCAAAAAAAAATAAAGAAATTGAAAGAATAAATTCAGCAATTTATTCAGATTATTTTTTAATTGATAATACCCCATATGATAAATATGGACCTGGACTATATTACTTTTCTAAAAAAGATATTTTTCATAGAGCAAAAGTTTTAAATGATAAAATTCAACCACTCAAAAATAAAATAAAGATAATAGATAATATTAGTGAAATTATATTAGAAAATAAGGATCCCGTTAACCATCAACTAACACTAAACAATTTACATTGTGAAAATCTTTCAAACAAGTCAAATAATTTTATAGATTATAATCCAAACTTATCAATTGGTTTTAATAAAAAATTTATTTTAAAAAAAAAAATTATAATAAAAAACACCAAATGTGTTATGGCTGAATTTGTTGATAAAAATGGAAAAAAATATCAAAAACAAATTATTTTTGAGCCAAAAGTTATATTTAAGAAAACAAAAAATCAAAATTTTTTAAAATATTTCATTGAAGAAAATAATGTTTTAAAATTAATGAACAAATTTACTACTATTAACGAGAATTTATTTATTCCAGAAAATTATTTAGTTGTTATTCAACCAGGAGAAAAAATATCCCTAACCAATAATGCATTTATTTTTTCTAAATCACCTTGGAAAGTTGGAGGGGAAAGTGGCAAGGTGGAAATCAAAGGAAAAAAAGACAATTTTGGAGGTGGTATTTTAATTTTGAACACATCCATAAAATCTGTATTTATTAACACTGATTTTTCATACTTGTCAGGTTTAGAGGAAAAAAGATTTTTTGACTCAAATTATAATATTTTTGAAATTAAAACATTATACCAAGGTAATAAATTAAATGATTACTCATATAAAATGACAGACTCAAGAAATTCAAATTATAATCTACTTGATGGAAGGATATTATATGGATCATTAAATTTATTTAATACAACTGCTGACATAATTAATTGTAGTTTTTCAAAAATTGACTCTGAAGATGGGGTAAATTTTATTTCAAGTCGTTATTTGATAAAGAATGTAAAATTTGAGGAACTTAGTGGAGATGCAATAGATATTGATTTTGGTAGTGGGCAAATTATTAATTCATTATTTAAGAATATTGGCAATGATGGTGTGGACTTATCTGGAACTGAAAGTTTTTTAAAAAACTTAGAGTTCGTAAATATTTCAGATAAAATTATAAGTGTTGGTGAAAATTCAAATGTCCAAATTTTGAATTTAAAAGGAACAAATTCTTTTGTGGGAGTAGCAAGTAAGGATGGTTCAAAAACTATTGTACAAGAAGTGGAATTTAATGGTGTAAATATACCATTTGCTTCTTATATTAAAAAACTTTCATATGAAGCAGCAAATTTAGATGTTAAAAAAATTAGTACATTAAAAACATTTGAAGCACTAGGCTTGAAAGATGAAAATTCTGAAATATTTATTGATGGTGAAAGTAAAGGAAATATAGAAGAAGATATTTTGAATATTATTTATAAAAGATTACCAATTAAAAAAGATGATAGAAGAATTTAAAGATAAATTATTTTTTGAGCGAATTGAAAGAAAGTGGACTTTTGACAAAGATAAAGTGAGTCTAAATAGTCTTAATATCAATATTTTAAGGAGTAAATTGAGATTTCATCAAGTTTTTACAAAAAGAAATGTTAATTCAATTTATTTTGATGATAAAAATTTATCCTCTATTATTGAAAATTTAGATGGTGTGATGAATAAGAAAAAGTATAGAGTTAGATGGTATGGTGATAAAGAAGTGATTGAAAAATGTTCATTAGAAATTAAGGAAAAAAAAGGCTTCGTATGCAGAAAATTGGTTAAACCTATCAACCTTAAAAAAAAAATTTTTTTTAATTATGATGGCATAAATGCACTTAAGGAAGAAATCTTAAAATTAATTGACTTTAAGATTAATTTAATTCCAGTTCTTTCTACACATTATGTAAGAGAATATTTTCTATCTAGTTTAAATAATCAAATAAGAGCAACTTTAGATCATGATATTAGTTCACATTTGATAGTCAAAAATCAAAATTTAATTTTTAAGAAAAATTTTGGAGATTATATTTATGAAATGAAATATTCAAAAAAATATGAAAACTTGGTTAGAAATAATTTATCTAATTTAGCTAACAGATATTCTAAAAGTTCAAAATATATAAATTCAGCAATAAATAAACCAATTTATTTTTCATAGATGTTTTTGAATAGTAAAAAAATATTGTATTTTTTAACTTTTTTTTTCACTATTCAAAATTATTCATATGCTGAGTCTATTTCTATAAAAAATGTTTTACCTTTTAACATAGATAATACTGTAAATGCATTTATAGAAATACCAGCAGGGACAATTGAGAAATGGGAAATGACAACTGATGGAGAAACTTTCACACAAGAATTACAGAAAAATGGACCTAGAAAGATTGATTATCTTCCCTATCCAATTAATTACGGATTTATTCCACAAACTATACTATCAAAAAGTGTAGGAGGTGATGGGGACGCGTTAGATATTATTGTTATAGGCCCCCAAATTAAAAGAGGATCAATAGTAAAAGTAAAAGTTATTGGTATGATAGAGATGGAAGACAAAGGCGAGCTTGATACAAAAATTTTATCTGTTTTGATTAAAGATGAGCTCAATATATCAAAAGTAAATTCTCTAAAAGATTTAAAAAAAAATTATATAGGAGTTTTAGAGATAATCTTAATATGGTTTGAAAATTATAAACAAACAAGCCTCAAAATACAAAATATTTTAGGAAAACAAAGATCTTTGGAAGAGATAAGTTTGCGACACAACGATTTTTTATCTGAAATTAAAAATAGAAATTAGGTTATGTGAGGTTGTCTTAATACCCAGCTAGCTGAATTTATTTTTACTAATATTCTTCCTATACCAGTAGGTGTATTTCCATATCTTTCAAGCCAATCATCAATATCTTTGTTTTGTTGTTCAGTGTATTTAAACTCAACATCAGTTGGTTTATTGAATTTGAATTCTTCAATATTTGCACCTCTAGAAGTTCGCATCCACTCTGCTACGTTGTATGTAAAATTTGATTTAGGATTATTTTTGCATCTATCACTACCCCAAATATTATGAACTCTGTTTACACAAAAATTGTTTACATCATGCAACATTTTTTGGTTTTCTTCAGATATTTCGTTGTAATTCAAAAGCTCTTTAAACATTGAAAATATATATTCGTTCCATTCAGAAAACATCTTTGTTGCAATAGCTCCGTAAGTTTGTAAAAGATTATGTCCCATTTTTCCTGCACAAAGCTTTTCATAATTCTCTTCTTTTTTGCAATAATCATTTAATTCATCATAATCATCCCAAAGTTCGCCTTTAGTATCTTTTATAAAAGCTTCTAAAAAATTTCTAAAACTTTCTGGTGCTCTCGAGGAATTTTCTCTAATTATTGTTAAGAAGTCTATTATTGGAATATTTTTTTGTCTAATAAGTTTAAAGAAAGGATTGTAAAGCTCATTATTGTAAATTGATTGGATTAACAAATGGTAAACTCTACACTCAACATATTCATCAAATGTCATAGAATCTGATGAGGTTACTATCTCCTCAATTTCTACAGAAATTTCTCCGTTGTCTAATTTTCCAAAATCTCTAGGTATTACTCTAAAGTGTGATTTAACCCCGTATTTTTCTCTATGAGCATCTGTCCCCATTTCCGTTCCATTTAACAACATAAGATTGTAAGCTATTACAGCGTCAATACCACTCTCAAGAAGTTTAGCTAAAGTAAATTTGTGACTTTTAAAAGTCTCACCAGGCAAACCAACTATAACCTCTGTGTTGCTAGGCAGACCAAGTCTTGCGTATTCATCTGCTAACATTGTAATAACTTCTAACTTTATATTTTGTCTTTTTATATTTTCTAAGACTTCGGGATCTACACTTTGTACTGAAAGCCCAAATTGAAGTGAACCATTCAGTAGTCTAAATGCTTTAGAAATTCTATCTTTTCTATTTTTCCCAGTTGAAGCTCGAGTGTATCTAGGATAGTTAGAATCTTTTTGAAGCCTGTTTATATGCTCACATATTTCGTAATCTCTTTCATACATTCCAAAATTGGAGTCAGTGATTGTTAGATGTGAAACATTTAAAGGAACCTTTGCTGCAATGTAGTCAAGTTCTGCATGTGTCCTTTCGAGTGAATAATAATTTACTTTTGTTATAAGTGAATGTCCCTCGTGACAAAAACTACAAGTAAAAGGGCATCCTCTATTTGTTTCTATCATAGGACCTAGCCTACCATCAAAAAATTTGTCCATGAATCCAGTCAGATATGGTGAAGGGATATCATCAAGAGCTTTTCGTCTTTTAAGAAATGAACCTTTAAGTAAATTTTCTTCATCAATTCTGTGAACCATTCCATGAATAGCAGTTAATTTCATTTTTTCCACATTATCTTTATATTCAAAAACTCTTTCAACTAAATTACAAAATGCATCTTCTCCTTCAAGATATGCATAAAAATCTATAAGAGGGTTTTTCAAAATAAACTGAGTTCTCTCTTTGTCTTCCAAAGGAATATTTGGACCACCCATTACTGTAACAGTATTCGGGGATATTTGTTTTATCATTTTGAAGAAAGCTAAGCCTAAGTTAAAGTTCCAGGGATAATTGCTCATACCCAGTATATCTGGAGTATGTTCTTTAATAGCTCTATCAAGATCTTTTGGATATTTGAAAAGCTCAATGTCTACTCTTTCTTTAAATTTATTTTTGCAGTAAGCAGCAACAAAACCTATGTTAAGTGGGAATGCATCTGTAGCTAAAGAGATAGTATCGTAAGTTAAGTCGCAAAGATAAATTTTTAAAGGTTTCATAATTATTTTATAAATTTTTATATCATCATTTTCTTGACTGTTCAATGTTTGAACATTATAAACTTATCATAAATATGACAAAAGATCTAGAAAAAACCATAAATTATGACGTTTTAAGGAGCATAGACAAGAATCCAGGATTGAGTCAGAGGAAATTAGCGTCCGAATTGGGTTTTAGTCTTGGAAAATTAAACTACTGTTTAACCGCTTTAAAAGAAAAGGGTTTAATTAAAATAAAAAATTTTAAGTCAAATAAAAATAAAATAAGCTATATGTACCTTTTAACACCAGCAGGAATATCAGTTAAAACAAAACTTACAATTAAGTTTATGGAAAGAAAAATTAAAGCGTATGACGAATTAGCTGCAGAGTTAAAGAAAGTAAAAACTAAATAATAAAATAAAGGCTGTTTCATTGCACATAACTTGAAAACTTTAAAATGAAAAAAAAAATTGCAGTTATAACTGGTGGTTACAAGGGTAATGGCAAAGCTATTGTTGATAAATTTCTATTGAACAACTTTAAAGTTTACAGCATAGATATTGGTTATAAAAAAAACTATTTTTCAGAAAAATTAATAAAGCTCAAGATTAATTTAGAGAAAACAACTGAAATTGAAAAAGTTATAAAACTTATTAAAAAAAGAGAAAACTCCATAAACGTTTTAGTAAATAATGCTGGAATTTCTTTAAAAACAAATAGCAAAAATTTTTTTAAAAATTGGCAAAAAACTTTAGCGGTAAATTTGACAGCTCCATATATAATAAGTCTTTTATGTTTACCAATGTTAAAAAAAAATAATAAATCTAGCATAGTAAATATCACTAGTCTTAATGGTAAAGTTGCCATGTCTAATAATCCTTCTTACAATGCCTCAAAAGGTGGCATATCTGCTTTAACAATGAGTCAAGCACTTGATTTTTCAAAATTTAATATCAGAGTAAATGCTGTGAGCCCGGGTTATATTAAAACTGATATGACAAAAAAATCTTACAATAATTCAAATGAGTACAAAAAAAGAATTAATAGAATAATGTTGAATGAATATGGCTTACCCAACGATGTAGCTAACGCAGTTTTTTTTTTAGCATCAGAGAGTGCCGCATATATTAATTCATCTGAAATTATCGTTGATGGTGGTTTTTTAAAGAAAGGTATTTAGAATGCAAAAAAAAAATGTAATTATTTTTGGTGGATCAGGAACTCTAGGCAAAGAGATATTATATAATTTAGCAAATGAAAATTTTAATATCGTATTTTCATCAAGAATAGTAAAAAAAAGTCATTACAAAGGTATTAAAAAAAGTGGAGTGATAAAAAATTTAAGATGTGATGTCTCAGATGAAAAAAGTATCAAAAAATTTGTTATCAGTGCATACAAATTATTAAAAAATGTAGATTTCGTAATCGATTGTACTGGTATTTTTTATTATGATAAATTGAAAAATATAAATACCAAGACATTACTTGATATGTTTAATGTTAATATTTTTTCAACAATCTTAATAAACAAGTATATTGAGGCTAATAAACCTAGTTCAAAATGGGTAAAAATAATCACATGTGGCTCTTCTTCGGCTGTTATTGGTGCAAAAGATACAGTTTCATATTGCGCATCAAAGCATGCTTTAGTTGGAGCAATAAAATCTTTAAATCAGACGGTATATAAAAAGAAGATTATTAATTATTGTCTAAATTTTGGAACTTTAGATAGTAAAATGAGTAAACAAATCAGAAATACCAGAAATCAGAACCTAATAAGTCAACAAGATGTAGTCAAAAGTATTTTATATTTGATTAATCTTGGAAAACATGGTTTGCCTGAAGAATTATATTTAAAAAGATTTAATTAAAATGTTAGATATCAAAAAATATTTTAGCAACAGTTCTTCAACTATATCTAATTTGGTAAAATTTGAAAAAGAGATAAATTTAATAGTAGATGAAATTTTCAAAACTCAGATAAGTGAAAAAAAGTTGCTAGTAGCAGGTAACGGTGGATCATGTTCAGATGCTGAGCATTTCACAGGAGAACTGCAATGTACATATAAAGACAGAGATAGAAAGCCTATTTCTGCAATTTCTTTAGGCACTCATCCAGCTGCATTGACAGCTTGGTCTAATGATTTTGGATTTGACTCCTATTTTCAAAGACAAGTTGAGGCTCATGGTAAAGAGGGAGATATTTTGTTTTTAATTTCTACAGGTGGAGGAAATGAAGAAAATGGCGCATCAATGAATTTAGTTCATGCTGCTAGAGAAGCAAAAAAAAGAAATTTAAAAATAATTTCACTCCTTGGAAAATCAGGAGGAATTTTAAAAGAAATATCAGATTTAAGTATCATTGTTGAAAGTAAAACAACATCACATATTCAGGAAGCACATATATCAATCTTACATTGTATTTGTGAAATTTTGGATTACAAAAAAAATGAAATTTAATAAAGCTGTAAGATTATAATGATAATAAGCAAAACTCCATTTAGAATTCCATTTGCTGGTGGTGGAACTGATATTGATTTTTATTATAAAAAAAGAATGGGTCTTTTTTATTCAGTTGCGATAAACCAATACGCATATGTCTTTTTGAAAAAAAGAAATTTAGATAAAAATTTTTTAATACAAACAACTTCTACTCAATTCGCAAAAACAGTTGATAAAATTGATCACCGGTTAATTAAAGAAACTTTAAAATATTTCAAAGTGAAGGATCCTGTTCATGTAGGTGTCTACACAACAATTCCAACTCTAACAGGCTTAGGATCATCAAGCTCTTTAGTTGTTGGTTTAATAAATTGCATTAAAAAATTAAAAAATTTAAATTTAACTAGTAAAGAAATAATAGATAAAGCCTATAAGATTGAAAGAAAAATTTGTGGTTATAAGGGAGGATGGCAAGATCAAATAATTAGTCAAGTAGGAGGTTTTGTAAAAGTTCAAATCAATAAAAGTGGTAAGTACAAAATTAAAAAATTTAAAAAGGATAAATATTTAGAAAAAATAATGAAAAATAACTTAATGCTTGTTTATACTGAGCATAAAAGAGACTCATCTAAGATTATTTCATCTCAAAAAAGAAATAAAAATGTAATTTTAAAACAATATGATCAAATAAAATATATTGCTAACACGTTACCTAAAATTTTAAAAAAAAAATCAATATTACATATTGCAAATGTATTTATTAAACATTGGAATATAAAAAAAACATTATCTAAGGAAATAACAAATCAAAGAATTGACACATTATATGATTTTTTAATAGAAAAATGTAATTGTCTTGGTGGAAAACTTATAGGAGCAGGTGGTGGTGGTTTTTTTTTAATGGTAGTTAGAAATAAGAAAAATGCGATTAGTTTATTTAAAAAATACAATATTAATTATTTAAATTTTAATATAGAAAATGATGGTTCACGTATTTTAAAAGATTTATGAAAAAGATTAAACTTTTTGCTGATGGTCTTAAACTTGATGAAATAGATCAAGATTTTGGTATTGAAATTGACGGATATACTTTTAATCCATCAATTTTCAAAAATCATGGTGTTAAAGATTATTTAAATTATTGCAAAATAATTCTAGATAAATGTTCAAACAAACCAATTTCTTTTGAGGTTTTTGCTGATGATGAAAAAAACATGATTAAGCAAGCAAACATTTTAAAAAGTTTAGGCGAGAATGTTTATATTAAAGTTCCAATAACTTTCACAAATGGAGAATATACGACTAAAGTTCTTGACCAGCTGGTCAACACAAATACCAAGTTAAATGTAACAGCAATTTTTACAAAAGAGCAAGTTCAAAAAATAATTCCTATACTAAAAGATACTAATTCAATTTTGTCAGTTTTTGCGGGTAGAATTTTTGATTGTGGATTAGATGCTTTTAAAATTATGGAAGATATATCTCTTGATGTTAAAAAAAATTCAAGTTGTGAAACTTTATGGGCAAGTCCAAGAATGCCATACGATTATATAGCTGCGATTAATTCTGGAACAGATATTATAACTATGCAAGGAGCTCAAATTAAAAAATTGTCACTATTTGGCAAAAATCCAAAAGATTATTCTTTAGAAACTGTTAAACAATTCTTTAATGACGCTAAAGCATCTGGTTTTAAAATATAAAAAATTTTAAATTGAAAAAATTAGATAAAATCAAAAAACTTATACTTTCGATACATAGTACTATTGAAAAACTAAGTTTAGATAAAATTAAAATTCATAAATATAAATCAAAAAATAAAACTAAAATTAATCCTGTCACTTTATATGATTTAAAAATAGAAAAATTAATTATTAAAAAAATAAAAAAAATTTTTCCAAGTCACTCAATTTTAGGGGAAGAAACTGGATTAAAGTCCTCAAAAAATTCTGAATATACATGGATAATTGATCCAATAGATGGAACAAAAAATTTAATACTAGGCATTCCTTTATGGGGCAACTTAATCGGATTATATCACAATAAAGATTGCATTTTTAGTTTTGCTAATTTTCCTTTAATGAAAAAGTATTATTTAGGTTACGGAAACAATAGTTATTTATATGAGAAAAGTTTAACAAAAAAAAAAATTAAATGTAATAATAAAATTTCGAAAATAAAACATACAAAAATTGTGGCAAACACTATAAATACTTTTAAACATTCAAAAATTTTGAAATTGGTTAAAAAACACAAAGGAATATTTAGAATAACAAATGCTAATGCTTATAATTTTTGTTTATTAGCTGAAGGTAAAATCGATGTCATAATTGAGTCTGGATTAAAAAAAGTTGATATATTGCCTTTAATTGCTATCATTAAAAACTCGGGGGCTATTATCACTGATTGGAATGGTAAAGAAAATTTTAACACTGGAAAAGTTTTAGTTTCTTCAAATATTAGAATTCACCAAAAATTATTAAGAATTATCAGATGAAAAATAATTATATATGCATAATACCTGCAAGAGCAGGCTCAAAAAGACTTAAGAATAAAAATATGATTAAAGTTAATAAAAAAAAACTTTTTGATTATACACTTGATGCAGCTTTAAAATGTAAGAAAATTTCGAATATAGTGATTACTACTAATATTAAAAATTTAACAGATAAAGAAAATAAGAAGATTATCATTTTAAAAAGGCCCAGTATTCTATGCAAAGATAAATGCACCACTGAAAGCGCAATGATACATGCAATAAAATCTTTAAGAATATTTAAGTCAAATAATATTGTCATTATTTTACTTCAGCCAACATCCCCATTGAGGGATTATAAAGATATCACCAATGCAATTAAAATTTTTGAAAAGAAAAGATATGATTCATTACTTTCTGTGTATTTAGAAAAGTTGTATGTATGGGCAAGAGACGGCAAAAACCTGATTTCTCAAACTTATAATTTTAAGAAAAGGGGAAGAACTCAGGAAAAAAAGCCCTCTTTAATGGAAAATGGAGCAATATACCTATCTAAATTGGATGGTTTCCTGAAATATAATAATCGTTTATTTGGTAAAATTGGTTATTCGGTTATGACGAAAAGAAATTCTCTTGAAATTGATTATGCGGAGGATATTAAGTTATTTAAGGCACTTTTAAAATAATTAATATTAATTATGAATAAAGAAATAAAAACAAAAAATTTTGAAATCTCTGAAAATTCTCCAACTTATATAATTGCTGAGATTGGAATAAATCATAACGGAAAATTTAATTTAGCTGAAAAATTGATTATAGAGTCTGCAAAAGCAGGTGTTAATGGTGTAAAATTTCAAAAAAGGGATGCATCCTCAATCATGATAAAGCAAAAGATTAATTTGAGTCCAGTTGGATATTTAAGTAGCGATGAAAATGATATTTCAACCGACCAACCTGAGTATGGGAATTGGTCATATCCTGATATTAGATTAGAACTTAAAGATGAAGATTATATAAAACTTCAAAAAGTTGCCGACAACGAAGGTGTAGATTTCTTCGCAAGCCCTTGGGATGAAAAAAGTTTAAATTTTTTAAAAGAAATTAATGTTCCTATTATAAAAATACCAAGCGTAGAGATAAAAAATTTTGAGTTACTTGAGAAGTATTCAAAATGTGGAAAGCCGTTAATTTTAAGTACTGGAACGGCCACTCAATCAGATATAGATGCTGCTTTAAAAGTTTTAAAAGATAACACAAATAATATAATTTTACTTCAATGTACATCGTCTTACCCCAGTAAATTTAATGAAATAGATTTAAAAGTTATTAATTCGTTCAAAAATAAATACGGTTGTTTAGTTGGTTTTTCTGGTCATGAGCCTGGTATAAATGTTGCAGTAGGAGCAGTAGCTCTTGGGGCAAAAGTTATCGAAAAACATGTTACTCTAAATAAAAATATGAATGGGACTGACCATTTAGCTTCAATAGATATGGTTGAGCTTAAAAATATGGTTAATGCTATAAGAGAGATTGAGCTTGCTCTTGGTACAGACAAAAAAACTAAATATAAAAGTGAAGATGTTTTGGTTTCAATTTTAGGTAAATCTTTGGTGGCTAAAAATAGTTTAAAATCTGGATCAATAATTAAAAAAGAGGACTTAACTGTCAAAGGTCCTGCAACTGGAATTAGTTCAGAATATTTTTATAAAGTAATAGGAAAAAAAATTTTAAAAGATAAATCTGAAGATGAAATTCTATTTCATGGAGACATTGAAAATTTTTAGAATTTAATTGACTATTGTTGTTTCATCTGATAATTAAAAAAATTACTGAATTTTGGTGGGGAATCAGTGTGTAATTCATTGGCTGTACCTGCAACCGTAAAGTCGGAGCGCCACCCAGTAAAGTCCGCTGTTGAATGATGGCCAGGAAAAGTCTAATTCTGCAATGAAAAATTAGCATCGGCATCAAATTAACTGATTTCATATTTTTTATGAAATTTAAAAAAAGGTGCGTGTATGAAAATCACAAAAATATTTTTAATATTTGTTATATCAATTTTTACTTTTAATTCCTATGCATTAGAAAGTTGTAAATGGGATAACAAAAAAGGAGTGCCTTGCTTAACTATAAGCAAAACTCCCAATACTTCAGAATTTAATGAAACCAGTGTAAATAAAATAATTATAACTAAACAAGATATTATTAATTCTGGAGCAGTAGATACAAATGATGTGTTAAAACTTATTCCTGGTCTTGATGTTTTTCAATCAGGGCAGAAAGGTCAGCAAACATCAATTTTTACAAGAGGCTCAGAGTCTAATCATACACTTGTTCTTTTGAATGGAATTGCAATAAATGATCAGTCAGTAACCGATGGACTTCATGATTTTGGTCAAGATTTTGTTCAAACAATTCAAAAGATTGAAATTTACAAAGGAGCTAATGGTGCACATTTTGGTCCAAGTGCTATTGCTGGTGCAATTAATTTTATAACAGATATAGATTATACAAATAGTTATTCAGTAAGTAGCGGATTAGTTGAAAATATTTTTAGAAATAATTCGATTGACGGTAATTATAGCAAAATCACAGATAGTGGCTGGCATTTAAATTTTAAAGGTGCAGCAACCCAAAGTAAAACTAACAGTGCAATCGCAAAAGGTAATGAAGATGATGGTTCTAAAAATTATCAAGTTAACTTGAATAGTGTCAAATGGATAAGTGATAACATAAAATTTAAATCAACTCTTTACTCTCGAAAAACTAAAGCTGACTACGATGGTAGTTCAACAGATGAGCAAGGATATGTATCAGATAACAAAATGTATGCGTTACAATCAGGTTTTGAACACAAATCTCAGAATTCTGAAAACAATTTAATATTTCATTATCATAATTATGATAGAGATTATGATAACGCAGGATACTTGGATGAGTATGACAGTGAATCTTTAGTTGTTAAGGCTGATAGAAGTACAAAACTAAGTGATAAACTTTCATTTGGATATGGCTCTGAATACAAATATGACTGGGGTGCGTTTGAAAATAGAGGTAGCTACACTGCTTCAACAAAAGGCCACATGAAAGATTTTGGTTTTTTTGCAAATGCAGGTTATAAAATAAATGAAAATCAAACATTATCAATTTATGGACGAACTGATGATCACAATACAACAGGAAGTAATCAAACCTATAAGCTTAATTTTATTCAAATTTTAGGTAAATTTAAATTTGGAGCTACTCATTCTACAGGATTAAGAAATCCTTCTTTATATGAGCTCTACGGATCTGATAATTATGGAATTGGAGGAAATACAAACCTAAATCCTGAAAAAAGTCAAACTAACGAATTTTATGGAGAATACAATTTTTCTGAAATAATAAAATTTACCTCAACTGGTTATAGAACAAAAGTATTTGATCGAATTGAAAGTAATGCAGCATACTCAATGCATGAAAATATGTTGGTTGATATTAATCAAGAAGGTTTAGAAAGTGAATTATTGTTTAGTGAAAACAATCAAAACTTTGGCCTTTATACAACTTTTTCAAAAAGTAGAAAAGCAAATGGACAAGCTCAAGCTAGAAGGCCTGATTTATCTTATGGTGCAAATTATTCAAAAAAAATTAATTCAAATATATATGGACCATTTAATTTAAATTTAAATTATAAACATACTGGACAATTTATAGATTGGGATGGAAGCAAAAATTCAAGACAAAAAAGTACAGATTTAGTTGATTTATCAATTAAAAAGAATTGGTTGGGAAATATCTTATCTATAAATTTAACTAATTTATTAAATGAGAGATATGAAAAACCAGCCACTTATACTCAAGATGGAAGACAATTAAAAGTTGGATTTAGTAGAACTTACTAATATAAATAATTATAATTGATTATAGATTTGTTTTATATAACTTGTAATCAATTATCGCATTAGTTAAAATATAGTATGAATTATTTAAAAATTTCAGTTGGAATATTTTTAGCATTAGCTGCTAGTAGATTTATTCCTCACCCTCCAAATTTTACAAGTTTACTAGCTTTAAGTTTCTATGTTCCTGCACTTTTTGGTATCAGATATTTGTCTGTTGTGATTGTAAGTTTCGCTTTGACAGATATTTTTATAGGATTTCATAACACTATTTTGTTTACATGGGGCAGTGTTTTAATTGTGGGATTAATATCTAATTTCTTCAATAAATCCATTATGTTCAGAATTTCTGGAGTTTTAACTGGTGTTATAATTTTTTATCTTATAACAAATTTTGGAGTTTGGTTAGGAGGCATGTATGGGCCTAGCATTGAAGGATTAATTACAAGCTACATAATGGGATTACCATTTTTAGGTTATAATTTGATATCAACTTTTATTTTTGCTGCATTAATAGAATCTTTTTACAAGTTTTATAAGGTAAAATTTAGAAACATTTAAATATAAAGTTTTGAATAAATTGAGAAAAGGTAAATTGCCTCCTTGTTTAATTTTAGCTGGTGGTAAAGGAAGAAGACTGGGTTCTATTACTAAAAAAATACCTAAGCCGATAGTTTCAATAAACAACAAACCTTTTATAAAGTACCAGTTAGAATGGTTAATTAGTTATGGTTTCACAAATTTTAAATTTATAGTGGCTTACAAAAAAAAAAAATTAATTAAAGTTTTGGAGCATTTTTTTTACAATAAGAAACATAAATTTGAAATCTTAGAAGATAATAGCACAGGTACATTTAACGCAGTATTGAAAAACTTCAAAAAATTAGACAATGAATTTTTTTATTCTAATGCTGATGAGATTTCACCTTTCAAAATAAAAGATATGTATAAAAAATTTAAAAAAAATAAATCTGATATTATGTGTGCTACTTTAAAATCAAAAGATGGTAATTTAGTTATATTAAACAAAAACTTGAAACTTGCAGAAAATAATAGTTTAAAAAAAGAATTATACAAAGATTGTGGTTATAAATTTATAAAAAAAAAAATTTTTAGAAATGTTAATAAAAAAAAATTTCAAAAAATAGAGAATTTTATTTATCATGAATACTCAAAATTCAAACCTGTTGGATACTTTAAAATAAAAAATTTACCATTCAGAATTGATACACCTAATGATATTAAAAGAACAAAATTTTTTTTAAAAAGGTTGAAAATAAATTGAATAAAGATTTAGTAATTATTACTGGAGCTGGCCAAGGAATTGGTAAAAATATAGCTTTAAATATTGATGAAAATTATGATTTATTTTTAATATCAAAAACAAATAATTGTAAATTTGTTGCTGACTTAATAAAAAAAAAAAGTAAAGGTTCAAAAAGAAAAATAAATTATAAAGTAATAAATTTTGAAAAAAAAATTGATTTTAAGAAAATATTAAAAAAATATAAAGTTTTAAAATATAAAAATATTCATACAATTTTATGCGCAGCAATAATTGAAGATAATGTTAACAGTTATCTTGATGAGATAAATTGGGTAAAACTTTTTAGAGTAAACTTTTTGGCAAATATAAATTTGATTAATTCAATATATGATTTAAAGAAAAAAAACAAAAAACTTAACAAAATTATTGTTTTTTCAGGCGGAGGTGCCACAAATTCTTTTAAAGAATTTCCTATTTATTCAGTTACAAAAACGGCTATTGTTAGAATGGTAGAAAATTATTCAGAAATTTTTTTTAAAAAAAAATTATCTATATTTGCTGTTGCCCCAGGTGCTGTAAAAACAAAAATGTTACAAAAAGTTCTTAAAGTTACAAAAGTTGGCACTAAATCAAAAATGAATGATGTAATCAAATTTATAAATTTTTCACTTAAAATTAATACATCGATGTTTAATGGAAGATTAATAAATATTAAAGACAATATTAATAAAATCTCTAAAAATAAAAATCCAAATTATCTCAAATTGAGGAGAGTTGAATGAATATTTTTTTTATAGGCATGGGTTATATGGGCGTCGAAAGATTGAAGAATATCATAAGTATAAAGAAGAAATATAATTTAAATATTTGTGGTTTTTATGATCCAAAAATTAAAACAATAAAATTAAAGGGGGTAAGTTTAAAATCAGAAAAGAATTTTTCAAAATCTCTTTTAGATAAAAAAAAAGTAGATTTGTGTTTTATATCAGTCCCTCACAATCTAAGTCTAAATTACTCTCTTATATGCTGTAAAAGTGAATTTAATCCTCATCTAGTCATAGAAAAACCTTTTGGTTTGAATTTATCTCAAGCAAAAAAAATAATTAAAGCAAAAAAAAAGAAACAACAAATTTATGTGGGTCTAAATTATCGCTTCTTTAATGGTATTAGTAATATGTTGCGAGATATTAAAAATAAAAAATTTGGTAAAATAAATTCTTTGTTAATCAATTTTGGTCACGGACATAATCCATCAATTAAATCGAACTGGAAGTTAAATAAAAAATTAGCTGGAGGTGGAGTTATTTTAGATCCTGGAATTCATATATTTAATTTAATTAATCTTTTTTGCTCAAAATTAAAAATTAATTATGTTAAAAAATTACAAAATTTTTGGAAAACTGGTGTTGAAGAAGAAGCCTCAGTTTTATTGTCCAGTAAACAAATTCCATTAATTAATATTACACTATCAATAACACGATGGAGAAGTACGTTTGAAATAAATGGAAACGGTAATAAAGGTTATTGGAGATTAAGTGGAAGAGGAAGAAGCTATGGAGCCCAAAAATATTTAGTTGGTGAAAGATGGGGATGGATGAAAGCTAAAAACCAAAAACTTTCAGAAAAATTGTTATCTAGCTCTAATGAAAAAAAAGTTTTTCTATATGAGACCGAAGCAATAATAAGAAAAATTTTAAATTTAAAAGTTTACCTTAACCCATGCGATGACAAAGAGGCATTGGAAACTATGCAGTTGATAAAAAAAATTTATGAAAAATAAATCAATTTTGATAATTTCACTCATGCCATTGAAACCTGTTACTTGTGGAATGCAAAATACAATACATTTGCTGTATAAATTTTTAAAAGAAAAAAAAAATAAATTAATTTTTTATAATATTAATAATAGTAGCGTTGTTGACCCAGTTATAAATTTAAAATTTAATAAAAATATTTTTAAAAGAATTAACAAATTAACATTAAAATATGATTTTGACACAATTTTTGTAAATACTTCTAAATTATTAAATATTTATCAAAATTTTTTTTTTAAAAAAAAAAAGCAGTTTAAAGTATTTTTAATATGCCATGATCTTTATTATTTTAGAAAAAATTTTTTTAAAAATATTAATATAAAAGATAAAACTGTTTTAACTAAAGAAAATGAAATTAGATCATTAAAAAAAGTCGATCATATACTTGATTTTTCTGATTTAGAGAAAAAATTTATGATCAAAAATAAAATTGATAAGCACAAATTATTGAATACTTTCACACCAACAAAAAAAACTTATAAGATATATGATAGTTCTGCTTCATATGATCTATTATATGTTGCAAGCAACTGGCAGCAAAACAATATAAATCTTAAATTTGCTCAAAAAACTCTTAAATTAAATACGAATAATTTTAAGTTACTGATTTTAGGCAATCCTAAATACCAAAAAATTAAGAACAAAAATATTGTTTTTAAAAAATATTCCAGCGACAATATGAAAAAAGCTAAATTAGGATTAGCAATTATTAAATATCAAACTGGAAGACAGACAAAAATATTTGAAATGATGTCAATTGGATTACCTGTAGTAACTAATGTAAACTTATCTAGCTATGGATTAGTTAATGGAACACATTATATATTTCAAAAAAACCAAGATAAGCTTATTAAAGTAGTAACTTCTTTACTTAAAGATAAAAAAAAAAGAGAAAAAATTTCCTCAGAATGTTTTTACTGGTCAAAAGCTAATACTTTTTATAAAAATTCCTTTAAACAATTAATAAAACTATCAATATGAAAATTAAATTTCCAAAAAAAGTAAGTGAAAAAAAAATTATTAATTTTTTTCACAAAAAAAAACTACTTTATATATTGGAAAATACTAAAAAATACGAAAAAAACGTAGATAGAAGAGTCCTAATTCAACCTCATGCACCAGTGTTGTCAGATTTGTACAGAATTTATCAATACATAATTTTAAATAAACGCACAACAGTTTTAGAGTATGGTACTGGGTGGTCAACTTTAGTAATATCAAAAGCCTTATTTGAAAATGAAAAAAAATTTAAAAATAAATTATTTTCAAGAATAGTTAATCCTTTTAAATTATTTGTTTTGGATAATGAAAAAAAATATCTCAAAATTTCAAAAAAAAGACTTTTTAAATATTCACAAAGAAAACTTAATGTTAATTTTTATTTTAGTAATGTTAAAATGACAACTTTCAACGGTAGAATTTCAACAGAGTATCTGAAGCATCCAAGAGTAAACCCAGATTTTATATTTTTAGATGGGCCTGATCAATTTAAAGTTAAAGGTCATATTAATAATATTTCAACAAACAATCTTGATATGATGCCAATGAGCTGTGATATTCTTAAATATGAAAATTTTTTAACTCCTGGAACAATTATTCTTACAGATGGAAGATCTGCAAATGCAAGATTTTTAAAAAATAATTTTCAAAGAAATTGGGACCATAAATATATTAAAGAATATGATGAGAATGTGTTTTTATTAAATGAAGAACCCCTTGGAAAATATAACTATGAGCAAATAAAATTTTACAATAACTAATGTTTAATATTTTTAAGTTTATTTATAACAACTTAAGTATTTTAATTAATTCAAAGCTTATCTTTTCAAAGCCACCTAGAAAAAAAATTTTAATATATGATGAGGTGGGATCAGAATTAATTTTAAGAAATCTTAATAAAGCTACAGCACATATTTTTTACTCTCGTTGGAATAAAGAAATTAAAACCTCATTAAATATTTATATAATTTTTAAACTAATTCTTAAATTTAGGTTTAGTAAAATAAATTATTTTAAACTTTACCTTAAATATGTAAATCCTAAATTGATTATTACATTAATCGACAATAATGAGTCTTTTTATCATCTGAAAAAATATACGAAATGTAAAACTATGTTTATTCAAGGAGCGATGAGACACTCTCTTAATGATATATTTTCAGAAGATAGAAAACCTAAAGAAAAAAACTTATCTGTTGATTACATGCTAGTTTTTAATGATGTAATAGGAAAAAAATATAAAAGTTTTCTAAAAGGAAATGTTGTTCAAATTGGATCATTTAGATCAAATACAAATTTAAAAAGGTCTACAAAAAAAAAGATTGATTTAATTTATATTTCAACTTTTAGAAATTTTAAAGATAGTGATATTTTCTCTCCAATTAACAATACTTTATGGAGTGATTATAGAAAAAACGAAGTTAAATTATTTAAAATTATTTATGATTATTTAAAAAAAGAGAAAATAAAACTGACCGTTTTAGGATCAAAAAGACAGCATTCTAAAGAGGAACATGATTATTTTAAAAATTATTTTGATCCTAAATATCTAAAATTTATACCACAAGAAAAAAAAAGACCTACTTATTCCATGATTGATAGTTCCAAATTGATAATAACATGTGACTCGACATTAGGTTATGAAGCATTATCAAGAGGAAACAAAACAGCCTTTTTTTCTATTAGAGGTGAAAATTATCCTTTAAATTCAAGGCAGTTTGGATCATTTGTTAAAATGAAAAAAAAAGGATCTTATTGGACAAATAGTGCAACTAAAAAAGAGTTTTATCGGGTAATAAACTATTTAAAAAATGTTAAGCAAAAAGAGTTTTCAAAAAAAATCTCATTATTTAGGTCTAATTTGTGCCATTATGATAGTGGCAATAGGAAATTTAAATCTATTATAAAAAATATAAAATAATTTTTATGGAATATTTACAAAAAGGTTTTCAATTACTCTCCAAAAAACAAAAAAAAAATTTTTTTTTATTTTTTTTCCTCTCTTTTATAACCTTAGGATTTGAGCTTCTAGGTATTGGATTAGTTTTACCATTTTTAGATATCATCATTAACTCTGAAAAGATAAACTTGTATGTAAGTCAAATTAACAACTATGGATTGGAAAATATAGATAACCAAAATTTAGTAATTTTTTTTATTTTCCTATTTTTATCCATTTATACTCTTAAAGTAATTTACCTGACTTTTTACTCTTACTTTGAAATTAAGTATTTATTTGATTTGAAAACACATTCAAGCAATGAATTATTCAAAATTTATCTAAAAAAAGATTACCATTTTCACAAAGAAAATAATTCATCTGAATTAATAAGAAATGTTGAGGACTCCAGATATATAATGATTTTAATTAGATCTCTTCTTAGATTTTTTGTTGAGATTGTGTTTTTTGTTAGCTTAGTTTGTTTATTAGGCTTACTTCAGCCTAAGATAACTATCATATCTATATTATTTTTTGGCTCTGTAAGCTTTATATTTTTTAGAGTAATTCAAAATAATGCAAATATTTGGGGTAGTAAGCGAGCTGAATATGATGGAAAAAAAATGAAATCAATCCTTCAAGGCTTAGGAGGTATAAAAGAAATTAAAGTTCTAGGAAAAGAAAATCTTTTTCTAAATCATTTCTCTAATAATAATCTTAACTCAAATTTATTTTCTTTTAAGCAAGATTTCGTTTTAAACCAACCTAGAAACTGGCTTGAGTGGCTAACAATTTTATGTTTATTAGGATTGATACTTTTCTTTTTTGAAACTGGCACAAAACTTAATTCAATTATTCCTTTGCTAGGTTTATATGCGGTAGCTGTTTATAAAATGATTCCTTCAATTTCAAAGATAATGAATAATTTTCAAAACATAAAATTTTGTATACCAGCGATGAACCCATTCTTAAGTGAGTTTAAACTTATGAAAAATAAATCAAAAGTTCAAAAAGAAACGATAATAAAAGAAATTTCTTTTAATAAAGAAATTATTTTAGATAATTTAAGTTTTAGATTTGAAAATTCAAAGAAAGATACATTGTTAGATATTAATTTAGAGATTAAGAAAGGATCTTACATAGGTATATCAGGTGAAAGTGGAGCAGGAAAAACAACAATAATGAATCTTTTACTTGGCTTGTATAAGCCCACAAAAGGTCAAATTTTAGTTGATGGAATTGATATAAATGAAAATTTAGGTAATTGGCAAAGTAAGATAGGATATGTGCCTCAAAATATTTATTTTATTGATGACAGTATTAAAAAAAATATAGCTTTTGGATATGAAAATAATTCTATTAATGAAAAAAGAGTTCTAGAAAGTCTCAAATTGTCTAAACTTTATAATTTTGTATCAAATTTAGAAAAAAATATTGAGACAAACATAGGTGAATTGGGCGATCAAATATCCGGTGGTCAAAAACAAAGAATTGGAATTGCAAGAGCTTTTTACAATGATCCAGAAATTTTAATTCTTGATGAGTTCACAAGTTTTTTAGACAAAGAAAATGAAGTTGAAATTGCTAAAGAAATAAGAGAATTTAGAGGGGAAAAAACTATTTTAATGATATCACACAGCAAGGAAGTATTAGATCTTTGTGATAATATTATAAAGATTAAAGATGGAAATATAAAATAAAAAAAATTTAATCAATTATTGTATAAAAAATTAATGAAATCAAAATTATTTAAAACTAATAAGACTTATTTTATAGCAGATATTGCAGCTAATCATGATGGAAACCTAAATAGGGCAAAAAAATTAATTAAGCTTTGTGCGAAAGCTGGTGCAAATGCTGCAAAATTTCAACACTTTAAAGCAGAGACAATTGTTAGTGATAATGGGTTTAAGTCTTTAGGTAAAATTGCTCACCAAAAAAAATGGAAACAAAGTGTTTTTGATACTTATAAAAAAGCAAGCATCAATCCAAGTTGGGGCGTAATTTTAAAAAAAGAATGTAGAAAAAACAAGATTGATTATATGACAGCACCTTATGACCTCAATTATGTTGATCAAGTAAAAAAGGATATTGTTGCATACAAAATAGGATCTGGAGACATCACTTGGAAAAAAATTATTAAGAAAATTTCAAAGAAAAAAAAACCTGTAATAATTGCCACAGGAGCCTCGTCTCTTAAAGATGTAGATAGAGCAATAAAAACTATATTAAAATTAAATCCTATAAAGCCTGTTTTAATGCAATGTAATACAAATTATAATAATTCAAAAGAAAATTTAAATCATTTAAATTTAAATGTACTCAATCAATATAAAAAAATTTTTAAGGATAAAGTAATACTAGGTTTGAGTGATCATACACACGGTCATATAAGTGTTTTGGGAGCTGTTACATTAGGAGCTAGAGTAGTTGAAAAACATTTTACAGATTCAAATTCAAGATTTGGACCAGACCATAAGTTTTCAATGAACCCAGTTAGTTGGGCTAAGATGGTCAATGATGTTAGAATTTTAGAAAGTGCTTTAGGGGATGGAAAGAAAAAAATT
>Ga0209425_10001591_pt1 | contig 26409 bp, 25 predicted proteins | sample COG_05_FD_184749 | JGI IMG/M metagenome (GOLD analysis project Ga0209425, IMG submission 184749) | Pelagic Microbial community sample from North Sea - COGITO 998_met_05 (SPAdes) (version 2) | ecosystem: Environmental > Aquatic > Marine > Neritic zone/Coastal water | place: Helgoland, sampling...
GATGAAGCTTTTCGTCTTCCAGATGGAGGTTATCTTGATGGAAACCTTATTCTCGATGCTGCAAAGAGAACTGGCGCACAGGCAATTCATCCTGGCTATGGTTTTTTATCTGAAAATGCGTCTTTTGCCAGAAAAGTTCTTAAAGAAAAGATTGTCTGGGTTGGACCATCTGCTCATGTTATTTCTGTTATGGGAGATAAATTAAAAGCTAAAGAGTTAGCTTCAAAAGCTGACGTCCCTACCCTTCCAATGACATCAAAACCTGGAGAAGCCAAAAATATTGGGTATCCGCTTTTGATCAAAGCTGCGGCTGGCGGTGGTGGAAAAGGAATGAGAATAGTTGAATCACAAAAGGATCTCAAAGAAGCAATAGTAAGCGCTCAAAGAGAGGCTAAATCTGGATTTGGAGATGAGAGAGTTTTTATAGAAAGGTATGTTGAAAAATCTCGACATATCGAAATACAAATTCTAGGGGATTCTCATGGGAATATAGTTCACCTAGGTGAAAGAGAGTGTTCTATTCAAAGAAGGCATCAAAAAATTATAGAAGAGTCTCCTTCACCAAGGGTATCTCCTGAGATAAGAGAAGCTATGGGTTTAGCAGCAGTTAAGCTTGCAAAAAAAATTAAATATCAGTCTGCTGGAACTGTGGAGTTTCTGTTTGATGATAAAACTGGAGAATTCTGGTTTCTTGAAGTTAATACTAGGTTACAAGTAGAACATCCTGTCACTGAAGAAGTTACAGATATGGATCTTGTTTATGAGCAGTTAAGAATAGCTAGAGGCGAAGAGTTGGGCTATGAGCAAAGTGACATTAGTTGGAATGGACATTCCATTGAAGCCAGATTATATGCTGAAGATCCTGACAATGACTTTTTGCCTGAAACAGGAACTTTAATAGCATTTGAAGAAGACTATGAGGCTAAGGCTCGTTGGGATTCTGGCGTAGAGTCAGGATCGATAGTTGGTACATCTTTTGATCCAATGTTAGCTAAAGTTATTTCATATGGCGCAACAAGGACTGATGCGGCAACAAAGCTAGCTAGAGCATTAGAGGCAGCTCATATCGGAGGACTTACTACGAATAGAGATTTTTTAGTTGCGACTTTAAAAACACAGGAATTTTTAGATGGTGATACCACTACTGATTTTATCGATAGAGTAAAGCCGCCTAGGGCATTGGTTTTAAGTGACGAACAAATCAAACATGTAACTGCTATAGCTGCGTTATGGATACAGGAATTAAATAGATTACATGATGATGTTTTAGGTCACTTGCCTTCAGGCTGGACGAATGGAAGAACACCAAGACAGAATATTAAATTTAAATATAAAGAAGATGAAATTAATGTTACTTACAAAGGAAAAAGAGATGGATCCTTTAAGATACATGATTCCTCGGTAGCATTTATTTATGAATGTTACGAAAATGGAATTGATCTTGAGTTTGATGGCAGAAGACATTTTTCGAAGGTAACTATTCATAAAAATCAAGTCCTCGTGCATATGCCTTTTGGTGATGTTTTGCTCGAGATTCTTCCAAGATTTATTGTTCCAGGATTAGAGGTTCAAGCTGGCGGTCTCGTAGCGCCTATGCCAGGAACGGTTATAGATTTAAAAGTTAAAAAAGGCTCTAAGGTAAAAGCTGGGGACACCTTAGTCATTCTAGAAGCAATGAAAATGGAGCACTCTATCAAAGCTTCTGAAGATGGAGTTATAAGTGAATTATTTATAAGCGGCAATGACCAAGTCGAAAATGGTGCCTTGTTAATGATTCTTGATTCTCATTAGATAATGCATGTAACTGAAAAAATTAAAATCATTTCAGGAAAATCTGTAAAACCTCTTACAGATAAACATAAACAAGTAATTGATAAATTAGAGTTGATGCTAGAAAAAGGTATTCCTGATTTAACAATGTCGGAATTGGCAGCTAAATTAAAAGTATCTTTAAGAACACTTTATGAGATTGCTCCTAGTAAAGATCACTTAATAAGAATGACAGTTAATAGAATTTTGATGAAATTAGGCAAAGAAGCCTTAGATATAATTGCTAATATAAATTCTCCTGTAGAAAAATTAAAAAGATATTTACAGCATGCTAATCAAGCAGTAGGTCCGAAATTTAAAGTCTATCTTCAAAACTTGGGTAACAATAATAAATCAAAAGAAATGATTGATTATCACGAAGATTATATTATCTCTTTTACTAAAGAATTATTAGATGCTGCTGTGACTCAAAAAGAGATTAGCGCAATTGATACACAAGCGTTTGCACTTTTATTAGGAGGAATAGGAAGAGACTTTGCAAAAGATGTAAATGTTGCAAAGCTTTCAGATTCTCCTGAGAAATCTGCAAATTCTATTACTGAAATAATTTTAAATGGTATTAGGTTGGAGAAATAAGATGAGTAAAGACGTAATAAAAATAGCTAATTGCAGTGGGTATTATGGGGATAAGCTATCTGCAGCTAAAGAAATGGTTGATGGAGGTCCTATAGATGTTCTTACTGGAGATTATCTTGCTGAATTAACTATGGCTATTCTTTTTAATCAAAAAATGCAAAGAGGAGACGACAAAGGTTATGTTGGTACTTTTTTAAAGCAAGTAAAAGATGTAGCTCAATCTTGTAAAGAAAAAAATATAAAAATTGTTACTAATGCTGGAGGGCTGAATCCTTCCTCTATGGCTTTAGAAATAGAAAAAATATTAGAAGAATTATCTATAGATCTAAAAGTTGCATATATAGATGGTGATGATCTTATGCCTAGAATTTCAGAATTAAATAATTCGGGAGAGTTATTCACTAATATGGACAAAAATATACCCTTGGTAGATTCTGGATGTCAGACCCTTACTGCAAATGCATACTTAGGAGCTTGGGGTATTAAGGAAGCTTTAGACAAAGGTGCTGATGTTGTTGTATGCCCTAGAGTTACAGATGCAGCTGTTGTTATTGGACCAGCTGCGTGGAAGTTTAGATGGAAGAGAACAGATTATGACGCTCTTGCAGGTGCGCTTGCTGCTGGTCACATTATAGAATGCGGTTGTCAGGCAACTGGAGGAAATTATTCTTTTTTTAAGGAAGTGCCAAGTTTTGATAATGTTGGTTATCCAATTGCTGAAATAGAAAATGATGGAAGTTTTACTATCACTAAACATCCAGGAACCGGTGGGTTGGTTTCAGTTGGAACTGTTACCGCACAACTTCTTTATGAAATTAGTTCGCCAGCTTACCTAAATCCAGATGTTATTGGTCATTTCGATACCCTTTCTATTGAGCAAGAAGATGAGGATAGAGTTTATGTTTCAGGATGCAGAGGCAGCAACCCTCCTCCAACCCACAAAGCATGCATTAATCTTGCTGGCGGATATAGAAATGGCATGGATCTTGTTCTAACTGGTCTAGATATTGAAGAAAAAGCTGATGCATTTACAAATGCTTTGTTTAACTCAGTCGGAGGAAAAGAACAATTTGATGATGTTTCAATTAATTTACATAGAACCGATAAAGAAAATCCAAATTCTAACGAAGAGGCTATGGCAACATTATCAATTGCAGTCAAATCTATGAATCCTGATTTAGTGGGTAGGTTATTTAGTGCAAAAATAATTGAATTATCTTTGGCAAATTATCCAGGTTTCTTTTCTGGAGGGGGTGGGAAAAAGCCTGGACCGGTTATTGTCTATTGGCCAGCGCTGGTGGATAGTAAATACATCAAAGAATATGTTCACCTAAATGAAGAGACAATTGAAGTAATTCCAACGAGCCAAATGGGTTTTAAAGAAAATTTTTATCAAAAAAATCCAATTGAAATAGCTCCGGCGCTTGGAGGTGAAACTCAGAAGAGTCCTCTTGGGACTTTATATGGCGCAAGATCAGGTGATAAAGGTGGTTGCGCTAACTTAGGGGTTTGGGCAAAGACCGACTTGGCGTATTCTTTCTTATTTGAGTTCTTAACGATTGAGAAGCTCAAAGAATTACTACCTGACCTAAACAACTTTGAAATCGATAGATATGATCTTCCAAATATTAAGTCCTTAAACTTTTATATTCACGGCATACTAGAAGATGGAGTCTCATCAAATAATAGGAAAGATGGGCAAGCAAAATCATTAGGTGAATACTTAAGAGCTAAAATAATAGATATACCAAATTTAATAATGAAGGAGTCTTAAATGTCTGATAAGTTATCACTAGAGGGATTAATCTTTCAAGCTACTAAAATAGATGTTTCTAATAACATACTGACCATTATTCTTAACCGACCAGAAAAAAAGAATGCATTGAATAATGTAATGATGAATGAAATTAACTATGCATTAGCTTATGCAAAACAAGAAAGATCTGTAAGAGTAGTAATTATTGCTGCTGAGGGTGATGTTTTTTGTGCAGGGGCTGATTTAAGAAGAGAAAAATCAGAATCAAATGTTCCTGTATTAGAAAATGCAAATGATATAAGTCTAGCTTTAAGACACCTATACAAACCAGTTATATGCAAAATTCAAGGTTCAGTATTGGCTGGTGCACTTTTAATGGTTACAAATTCAACTCACGCTATAGCTGTTAAAGAAGCAACATTTTCTGCCCCAGAAATTAAGCGTGGATTATGGCCCTTTATGGTTATGGCAGGTTTGTTTAGAGTTATGCCTAAAAGAGCTGGTTTAGATTTTGTAATGAGGGGGCAGCCAATAGATGCAGATAAAGCAGAGCAATGGGGTTTAATTAATGAGTCTGTTAATAGCGAAGATTTAAATGCTAGGGTAAGTAATCTTGCAAATGAACTAGCAAGCCTGGCTCCCGGTACTATGCAATTTGGTCTAGAGGCCTATGAAAAACAGGATGCTATGGGTTTTGATGAAGCTCTACCTTATCTGCAAAAACAAATTGCTAAATGTTTTGAGGGTGACGATGCTAAAGAAGGTATTGCTGCATTCTTAGAAAAAAGAGAACCGGATTGGGATAAGGTTAATAAGGAGTAAATTATGAATTTAGAATACGGGCCGCAATATGAAGACTATAAAAAAGAAGTTCAGGCCTTCTGTAAAAAATATAAAGGTATTCAATTTAGTGATTCGGCTAAAGTGCCTCTAGCTCAAAATAATAAATCTGGCGGCCCTTCAATGTCGAGATCAGATTGGCAAAAGACTCTAATTGAAAACGGCTATTTTGCAAGATCTATTCCAAAAGAGTATGGCGGGTTTGGTGGGGAGTCAGATGTCATAAAGAGCAGGATTGCGGCGACTGAATTTTCAAATTCAGGTATTCCAGGACCAATGGGAGGTCAAGGAATTGATATGCTTGTTCCAACATTGCTAGAACTTGGAACAGAAGAGCAAAAAAATAAATACATAAAGCCGACGCTTTATGGAGAAATGATATGGTGCCAAGGCTATTCAGAACCTAATGCCGGGAGTGACTTAGCTAGCTTGCAAACTAAAGGCGAGTTAATTAATGATCAATGGGTTATTAATGGGCAAAAGATTTGGACTAGCACTGCACAATATTCTCAAATGATGTTTTGCCTAGTCAGAACAGAGCCAGAAGCTTCAAAGCATGCAGGAATTAGTTATTTATTAGTTCCAATGGATACACCTGGTTTAGAAATAAGGCCCTTAGTAGATATGACGCTTAAAGCAGGATTTAATGAGGTATTTTTTACTGACGTTACTATTCCTGGAAATAATATAGTGGGAAGTAGAGGTGAAGGTTGGGCTGTTGCAAATGCAACTTTAGGCCATGAAAGAGGATCTCTTGCTAACCCAAATGCAACTATGAATAGATTAAATATGTTAATCGAAAGGATGAAAAAGGAAACAATAAATGGAGAAACTCTAATTGAAAATCCTATCTACAGAGATAGATTGCTCCAAGTGCAGGGCAAAGTTATGGCATTTCAATCTCATGCCTTAAGGGTATTGTCCGCAAAATTAAATCCTGGTCAGGATGTCAAAGTTGGCAAAATGATTCAAAAATTAATTGGGACTGAATTAAGACACGAACTTGAGGGTTTGGGTATAGACATAATGGGTGAATTAGGAACTTTATATGAAGATAGTCCCCACTTGAGAGATGGAGGATCTTGGCAGTTCGCTTACATGTATTTTCTAGGTTTAATAATAGGTGGCGGAACTAGCCAGATTCAAAAAAATATAATTTCAGAAAGAGGTTTAGGCCTTCCAAGAGAACCTAAGGTTCAAGGAGTTTAAGATGTATTTTGGATTATCTGAAGATCAAGTATTTTTTCAAGACAATGTAAAAAAATTTCTTGAAGATCAATCATCGCTTGATGTAATAAGAAGGATTACTGCCGGAGAAGGTGAAGAGCTTCAAAAAGAAATTCATCAAGGGCTTATTAATTTAGGTCTAAATGCCCTATTAATTCCAGAAGAGTACGGAGGATTAGAATTAGATCTTCTTTTTGCTGCAGCAGTATCAGAAGGCCTAGGATCAGGTGTTGCACCTATTCCTTTTATTGGATCATATGTAATGGCTCCTCTTGCAATCATGCATGGTGGAAGCAACTCTCAAAAAAAGGAATATCTTAATAAGATTGCATCAAATGAAATTAGTTTTGGTGTGGGTTTAACAGAATATATAGCAGCTCGTGAGGATGCCGGTATTGAGATTGATGGAAGTAAAGCAAGTGGAAGAGCTTTATTTGTTATTGATGGAGATCACGCGTCTCATTTTGTATTGGCTGACAAAAACGGTGTTATGTGTATTGTGCGCGCTGAAGATGCTGAAGTTAAGTTAGTTAAATTAACTTCTGTTGATAAAACTAGAGGTTATTTTGAGATTTTGCTTAATAATGCAGATGTCGATGTTTTAGAAAACTCTTCTCAAAGTGCAGAGGCTATCACTAAAACTATTGATGCTGGAAGAATAATGTTAGCGGCAGATAGTGTGGGAGCCTCTCAGGTTATGATTGATAAATCTGTTGAATATGCAAAAGAACGGAAGCAGTTTGGAAGAGTGATAGGATCTTTTCAGGCTGTAAAACATATGTGTGCCGAGATGGCAGCAGAATTAGAACCTTGCTATGCAATTGTTTGGCATGCAGCTCATTGTTTTAATAATGTTCCAGAAGAAGCTAGATTAATGGCTTGCCAATCCAAGTCTCATGTATCAGAGGTTAGTAAAATGGTAGCTAAAAAAGCAACTGAGGTTCATGGCGGCATGGGTTTTACAGACCTTCTTGGACTCCATTACTGGTTCAAAAGGATTGGCATGAATCGACAATTGCTCGGTTCACCAGAGTTAGTGAGAGAGGAAGCTGGAAGAGTACAAGGGTTCTAAATTAATTCTTTTTTTAATAGGCTAGCTAATAAGTCTAGTCTGTCATTTCCAAAAAACATTTTATTTTTATAAAAAAAAGTTGGTGAACCAAAACCACCCTTTTCGATTAGATCCTTAGAATTATCAATAAGCTCTTGTTTTGTTGATGGCATATCAATAAATTCAAAAAACTTTTTAGAATCAAGATCATTTTCAAAACAAATATCCTCTAAAACTTTATTACAGCTTATGTCTTTATCATCTGTCCAGTATGCCTTGAAAACACTGAGAGCATAGTGATGTAAAGTATTATTTGACTCTGCATAGAGGCACCCACGCATTGCTCTTACAGAATTAATAGGAAAAATACTGGGCCAATTAATAACAACATCTCTACTTGCTGCCCAATTTTGAATATCATCAAGATAGTACTTTTCTTTAATTGGTATGGGCTTTGATCTATTTTCATAAACGGATGGGTTCACGGAATTAAATATACCTCCAACTAATATTGGTTTATATCTAAGTTCAAGATTATGGTCTTCAGCCAAATTTTTTAAAGCATTAAAAGATAAATATGTCCAAGGACTTGAACAATCAAAGAAAAATTCGATATAGTTAGCATTCATCATACAAAACTATACATCTAAATAATAAATTGAACATTAAAAATATAAATTTTGCTTCAAAGCTTTTAATTCTAGTTCTCTTTTCTCAATCATTACTTGCTGGAAAAATAAATTTTATTCCAAATGATGAAAGGATTTTATTAAGCAATGAGATTTTTGAGAAGCTAACTCAAGAACATTATATTCAAGCTTCAGATGAAGATTTTAACTATAAATACATTGAGCATCTTATTGGTGAGCTAGATGACAATAAACGTTATTTTACAAAGTATGAAGTCAATCGTTTTTTAAATTCAGCAAAAATTTTTAATTCATCAAAACAAACATTCGATGTTAGTTCTGCATACAAAATAATTAATCTCTATTTTAATAGATTAGTAGAGTATTCTAATTATCAAATTTACTTGCTAGAAAAAGAGACATTTAGTTTTAGTGGTAAAGATTTTTTAGATATATATTCAGATGATAATGATTGGCAGCCATCTAAGTTGGCACTCAAAAGATTATGGAAACAAATAACAAAAAATGATGTCCTTACATCTGAATTAGCAGATAAAGAGGATGATGATTCTATTGAGAATATCAAGAAAAGATATACAAATAGAATAAGAAGAATTAATCAAAGAAAAGATGAGGATATCTTTTCGTTAGCTATGAACTCTTTAACCAGTCAATTTGATCCTCACTCAACATATTTTTCACCACGATCAGCTGAAGATTTTGAGTTAAATATGAGTCTTAAATTAGAAGGTATAGGCGCTCTTTTAACCACAGAAGATGACTATGCAGAAATTGTTAGTCTTGTTCCAGGAGGCCCTGCAGAAAAATCTGGACAAATTGATCCCGAAGATAAAATTACAAGAATCAAACAAGAAGATTCAGAAGAGTTTATTGATGTTATTGGCTGGAGAGTTGATGAAGTTGTTGATTTAATTAGAGGCAAATCGGGCTCAAGCTTAGATATTGAGTTTATACCTTCAAATTCTGAAGATAATAGTAATAGAAAAGTTGTAAATCTTATTAGAGAAGAAATTAAGTTAGAAGATAGAGCTGCAAAATCAAAAGTTCATTCAGTAAAAATAATGGATCAAGAATATAAAATTGGAATAATCGATTTACCTACATTTTATATTGATTTTGAGGCTTATCGAAACAGAGATCCAAATTACAAGAGCAGCAGCAATGATGTTAAAAAAATATTAAAAGACTTTAATAAAAATTCTGTAGATGCGGTAATAATTGATCTGAGAGGAAATTCTGGTGGTTCTTTGCTTGAAGCAAATAAGCTTACAGGCCTATTCACTTCATCAGGCGCGACAGTTCAAGTTAAACAAAATTCAGGGAAAATAGGATCTTGGGGAGACTACTATGCAAAGCAAGCATGGAAAAAACCTTTAGCTGTTCTAGTTGATAGAGGCTCTGCTTCTGCATCGGAAATATTTGCTGGCGCTATTCAAGACTATCAAAGAGGACTAGTTGTTGGACATAGGACCTTTGGAAAAGGAACTGTACAAGCTTTGGATACTTTAACATCTGGTCAAATCAAAATTACTGAATCTAAGTTTTATAGAGTTACTGGAGAAAGTACTCAAAATAAAGGAGTAACCCCAGATATTGAATTGCCATCATCTTGGGATATTGAGACAAGTGGTGAAAGTTCTTTATACCTATCTTTGCCCTGGGACACCATACCGCCTGTCAGATATAGAACTTTTGATATTGATGAGGATATTCTTGCAGCTGTAAAAAAATCTCATCTAAATCGCTTAAATGAAAGCCCAAATATGAAATATATTCTGAATCTAAGAGAGAGATATGACCTTGTAAAAAATAAAAAAGAATTGAGTCTCAATATTGATAATAGAAAAAAAGAAAAGGCAGAAAGAAAAGATTGGATTTTTGACATTGAAAACACACGAAGAGAAAATGTTGGTCTTACTAGATTTGAAACATATTCAGATATGGAAGATTTTAATAAAGAAAAGGATGAAAAAGATTTAGATATTGATATGGATAGTGATTATTTGTTGCAAGAGACTGCTAATATTATTGCGGACTATATATACTTAAACGATAAAATTTTAATCACTAAACTAGGTCAATAATTATGTTAATAGTTTCCTTTAATATTAATAGTATAAGAGCAAGACCTCATCAATTAGAGTATATAAGAGATGTAATAAAGCCAGATGTTATTGGATTACAAGAAACAAAAGTAAATGATCCTGATTTTCCATTGGAAGTAATAAAGGAAATTGGTTATCACACTGAGTACTGGGGCCAAAAAGGTCATTATGGAGTAGCATTACTCAGCAAGAAGAAGCCATTACAAACTCAAAAAGGTTTTGTTGGTGATACTGAGGAAGATCAAAAACGTTTCATTCAATGTACTTATGAATTTGGGAAGTCGAAAATTGTAATTATGAACGGATATTTCCCCCAAGGAGAAAGCATTCATCATGAAAGTAAATTCCCAAAAAAAATAAAATACTATGATGATTTACACAAACATATAAGTAAACTCCAGAAAAAAGAACAAAATCTTGTTGTTATGGGTGACTTTAATGTTGCTCCAGAGGATATAGATATAGGAATTGGAGAGCCAAATATTAAGCGATGGTTGAGAGATGGCAAGACTTCATTTCAGCCTCAAGAGCGTGAAATGTGGAATAGTATAAAAAATTTAGGCTTTCAAGATTCTTGGAGGTGCATTCACCCTGAAGAGTCTACAATTTATTCATGGTTCGACTATAGGTCAAGGATGTTTGATGATAATCCCAAGAGAGGCCTTAGAATTGATCATATAATGCTTTCAAATAACCTTGTGGATGGTATAAAAGCTGTTGGAATAGATCATGGAGCTAGAGCCATGGAAAAACCATCAGACCATTGTCCTGTCTGGGTAGAGTTAAAGAGTTAATTTCTTCTTGCTTTAAAAAATTCTTTTAAGATTTTGCTGCTCTCAGCCTGCAATAGGCCGTGTTGATATTCAATATTATGATTAAATGGCTTTTCGTAAAGATTATCTATAGATGTAATTGCTCCAGATTTTGGTTCAAAGGTAGAATAAATAAGTTTTGATACTCTTGCGTCAATTAAAGCCTTAGCACACATGTGACAGGGCTCTAAAGTTACATACATGCAAGTATTTTTAAGTCTGTAGTTATTTATTGTTTTACTGGCATCTTTTATGGCAAGAATTTCAGCATGAGCTGTGACATCAGTTAGAGAAATAACTTGATTAAAACCTCTTCCAATAATTTTATTATCTAAAGTTATTACAGCTCCAACAGGGACTTCACCATTTAATTCTGCTTCTTTTGCAAGCTCAATTGCTTCCTGCATAAATGCACGATCAAGTTCAGAAAACATTAAATATATTAATAAAGTTCGATTTTAGCTAAATCAACTTCTGCGTAAAAATCTTTTCCATAAGCCACAACAGCAATCCAGTTTACCTTTGAAGATTTAACTTTTCGTGGAACGTAAGCAGGACCAACTCTTTGAAAAGAAGCAAAAGGGATATCTAAAATTTCCCAATTGTCATTGGCAGTAAAGGTAGCCTTGTAATATTGCCAAGGTAGAAATGTTGCAGGAGTTCTAAGATGAATCTCATAAACCTCACCATTTCCTCTTGTTTTAATTCTCACCCCTTTATAATCATCTGAACCCGCATCAACTCTTGATCTAAATTGAATAAAGCCACCATTATTTTTTGTGCTAACTTCACCTTCTAGTCTATAAAAATTAATATCTTCATCAGATAGTTTTGTAAATTTAATCTCTGAGAGTCCGCCCATAACTTGGTCTGAGACTGCATCCCATTGAGCTCTATTATTCTTAAAATCCTCAATAACCAGATTATCTGCAAAAACTGTTGGTGAGAGAAGGAGGATTAAGAGTAGTTTATTCATAATAATATTTTAAGTCTTTTTATTTATTCTTTCAGCAGGAAACCAAGGCCATTTGCAGACAGTTGCATTCCTTTGACCATCTGGAGTTACTACTAGAAAATTTGAATCTATTTCACTGTATTCTATAGGAACATTTGCAAAACCAATATTCTTATTTAATCTTGGTGAAAAAATGCATCTTGAGACATGACCTATTTTTAGATCATTGTCTATAACTGGCCAGAATTGTTCAGGGGGACTTTTGATTGGATCTCCATCAACAACGATACCTACTAATTTTCTTTTGGTGCCCTCTTCTTTTATTTTCTTAAGAGCAGATTTGCCAATAAAATCGATTGATTGCTCTGTATCAACCAATCTATCGAGGCCTATAGTAAAAGGATTATCCTTTCTTAAAATATCTGAGGCATATGATAGCAAGCCGCCTTCAATACTTCTTATAGCATTAGGTGCTATTGGGACTATATTAAATTCTAACCCAGCTTCTCGAACTATTTCCCAAAGTTGATCACCAAGCCTACGATCTCTTAAGTAAAGTTCATAGCTTATCTCTCCACTCCATCCGGTTCTTCCAAGAACAAGAGGTATCCCTAGCAATGATGTTTCTCTTGCTCTGTAATAACCTACATTTTTGTGCTCTTCATCAAATAACTTTTCAATCAATAGATGGGCTTTAGGTCCACCTATTTGAAGAGGAGATGCATCTGGTTCAAAAACATTTACATCCATGCCTGAATTAATTGCAGCACCTTGAATCCACAACAATACATCACTATCTCCAGGTGAAATCCAGAACTGATTTGGTTGCAGTCTTAACAAAACTGCATCGTTCATAATCCCTCCATCTTCTCCTGTTAAAAGAACATATAAACAATGTCCAATTTCACATTTTTCAAGATTGCGAGGAGTTAAAGTTCTTACAAATGCATAAGCATCAGGACCACTAATTTCAATTTGTCTTTCTGCTGCAACATCCCACATAGTTACATCATTGACTAAGCTAAAATATTCTTCTTCTGCACTTGTATAAACCGTTGGCATATACATGTGATTGTAAATAGTAAAACCTTTGGCTCCATATTTTCTTGTTGAATTATAAAATGGTGATTTTCTAATTCTAGAACCAAACGAAATGTATGCTGATGGATCAATATTCTTCATAAATTTATCCTATAAGTCTATAAATATGCTTAGCTTAATTCCTTAATCATTACTTTTTCAAGCTTTTTATTTTCTTTATATGCTTTAAAAATTGGTAGTTTTAAATTAGGGGCCAAATTATCTCCCATTCTCTTGATTTGTATATAAAACCAAGCCTGCTGAGAGAAAGCATTAAGGGCTTGAATGATTAAAAATGGACTATGAGGTGACAGCCACCATTTACCAATTTGAAGGGATTTTTCATAGGATGGTAACTCTTGAATAGAGCCAGCCAGCAAATCATTTAATACTAATGGTTCAGCACATAGGGGCCTTCCTACCCCTATCAAATCGCAGGCTTTTGCATTTAATGCAGCATTCATTCCAGCTGAAGTTCGAAATCCACCTGTTACCATTAAAGGAATATTAATAGCTTTTTGTATTTTTTCTGCATAATTTAAAAAATATGCTTCTCTGGCAATAGTGCTTGGCTTTCTTATTTCACTTCGCTCTTTATTAACACTTACATCATCTAATCCAAGTAAACGAGGTTGTTCATATGTTCCACCTGAAATTTCAATAACATCAACTCCTGCGTCATCTAATAATTTAGCAACTTTTATTGAATCTAAATCACTAAAACCACCTTTTTGAAAGTCAGCAGAATTTAACTTAACAGCTATTGGAAAATCATCACCCAATTCAGCACGACAGCCTTCAATAATTCTTAGCATAAGCCTGGATCTATTTCTGATAGAACCACCCCATTCATCATCTCTTAGATTGATATCTGGTGAAAGAAATTGTGAGAGTAGATAACCATGTGCAGAATGCAACTGAATACCAGTAAAACCAGTTTCTTTTGCAATTTTTGCTACAAAGACAAATCTTTGAATTACATCCTCAATATCATCAACTGACATAGGTGTTGGAATTCCATAATTAGCACCAGGTATTTTTAGCTGAACAGAAGATGGAGATAAAGGATTAGGATTTATTGCCCCCGGCGTTTGGCGCCCAGCATGACTTATTTGCATCCAAAATTGAGTATTATTTTTTGTACCCGCTTCAGCCCATTTTTTTAAATTATCTATTTGATCAAGATATGTTTCTTTTTCTATTGCAACATTTCCAGGGCCCTCTAGATATCTTTTATCAACCTGAACATTTCCAGATAATAAAATGCCAGCTCCTCCTGAGGCCCACTTTTTATAAAGATTAATATGTCTTTGGGTTGCAAAATTATTTGAATCAGCAATGCCCTCAGTCATAGCTGCTTTGCAGAGCCTGTTCTTTAATGTAACGCCACAAGGTAGTTTAAAATTGGATCCGATTGTCATAAATTATTTTCACTATTAAAACAAATGATTAATATTTTCAGGAGGTCTTCCTAAAACTGCTTTTTCTTCTTTAATTATAATTGGTCTTTCAATTAATTTTGGAAACTTAATCATAAAATTAATAATATCCTGATCGGAATGCTTGAGGTCGGACAAATTATTTAACTTATAATCATTCTCGCCCTTTCTCAGTAATTCTCTTGGTTGCATTTGTAATTTTAAAAGAATACTTTCTAGCTCTTTGGATGTAAGAGGGTCTTCTAAATATAATTTAATTTGATGATCCAAATTATTTTGACGAATAATCTCTAAAGCTTCTCTGGATTTACTACATCTAGGATTATGGTAAATAATAAATTTACTCATTATGCTAATTCTTCTAACATCCTCTGCATCTGCATATGAATAATATTAACAGCCTGTAATGGTCTGATCATTACTTTAAATTCTGAAATCTTTCCCTCGTCATTAAAAGTAATAATATCAACGCCATTTACATATTTGCCTTCTATTGTGGTTTCAAACTCAAGAATTGCCTGATTTACACTTAAAACTTCTTTGGTATATTTAAAACTAGACTCTCCTAGGTCTCCACTCTTTTTGGCATCATCTCCTCCAAAAGTGTTCCCTGCAGCCATTAGATATAACTTAGCAAGGTCTTTGCCTTCTTGGGGTGTAAAGACGACAGGTGAGTAAAAAACAATGTCATCAGCAAGCAAGACGTCTAGACCACCTGGAAAATTTCCATGAGTATGGTCATGCCACTTTTTAATATTCTCTTGAATCATTAATCTTCAATTTTAAATGTAAGTCCGGCTTTGGCTTCAAGCCTTTCAATTAATTTCATACCCATTGAAGGAGCAGGTGTGTATATACCTCCTACTAGTTCTGGACAGTCATTAACTAAACAAAGGGCGCTTTCAAGAATCATCTTAGATGTTGATCCATAGCCTGGGTCCATATCTCCTGCAACAGACACATGAATGCTTTGATTTTCTATATCCCCACAAAATAAAATATCATAATTTCCATTTTCTCTTGATTCTCTTGAAGGTCCCTCGCCTGGTTTAGGCGCATCACCCAAAGGATTAATGCTTGAGATAAAATCAGCTGCAGCTTTACCTTCGTCCCCAGGACCTTGAATCCACATTTCGTTGTAACAAAAATCTTCACCATAAAAGTGATTCATTAATACATTTGATCTATGAATATTTTTTGTATTTATAGGTGCCATAAAAAATGGAGCTACCCAGGTATCAAGTTTTTCATCAAATATAGGCTTGCTATCTGCTGGCTGCTCAGGACCTGAAAAACCATTAGATAATGCAAATGGGTTTACTAAAATTTCAAAAAGTTCAGGCTTATTTTTTAATGAGCTCATAGTGGCTGCCATTGAAGCTGCTGTTCCTCCAGAGAATTCACCATTCATTGCTCTCACTCTTCCTCTAACATTAGCCGCAGGCTTTCCAAATTTCTTAATTACTTCTTTTTGAAGAAAGAAAACGCCTAGATCAAATGGAATACTGTCGAAACCACATGAGAAGATAATTCTTGCTCCTGAAGCCTTTGCAGCTTCACTATGGGCTTCTATCTTTTCATGCATCCATCCAGGTTCTCCACATAAATCAACATAATCAGTACCTAAAGCTGCGCATTCTCCAACAATATCGTCTCCATAGAGCTGATATGGGCCTACTGAAGTTAAAACGCATTTAGTTTGCTTAACCATTTCGGTAACACTTGATTTATCATTGCTATCAACAATTAATAAAGGCACTTCTTCGGGGACATTTAGGCTGTCTCTAACTGCCATTAGTTTCTCATGACTTCTACCTGCCATGGCCCATGAAATAGTATTATCATCACCATATTGATTTAACATATATTCAACGACCAGCTTTCCAGTAAAGCCAGTTGCTCCATAAATAACTACATCAAAATTTCTTTCACTCATAAAATTCCCCTTTTAAATTTTTAATTATTAATAACCTGCTTCACAAGAATTAATCTTGTTTAACCAATCTTGATCAAGTAATTCATAGGTATTTGAAGATGGTTTTAAACAATAAACTATGTCACTTACTTTATTTAAATCAAATGACTCGTCTCTTAATTCATTTTTCTTTAATTTAAAAGTTCCTGTTGTATCCATTTCCTGGATAATTCTTATAAAAACAGGGCGAGCGTATTTTGGCAAATTATTTTCTACGTGCTCAGAAAATGCGTTCCAATTAAAATTATTTATATCTTCAAGGCTAAAGGCGGCCATGCCAGCACGACCCTCACAACCTGGAACTTCAACACCATAAACATTCGACATATTTACATCCGTAAAACCATTTAAGATCTCACCAACCTCATTAGTTGAAACATTTTCTGATCTCCATCTAAAAGTATCACCAACTCTGTCTACGAATTGATAGTGTTCTTTACCAAAAGCAAATCCAACATCAACTGTTTTAATAAGATCACCCGTGTTAAACCAAGCATCTCCATCTTTAAATACATTGCGCAGAATTTTCTTTTCACTTGCGTCTTTATCCGTATAACCATTAAAGACTGCATTTGGTCCAATCTCTATAACTAGCAGGCCAGGCTCATGATTAGAAATCTTTTTACAATACCCATCTTCATTTTTAAGAATTTCATCTTCAGCAACATCATATTCGAGTAAAGCAACATCAGCACTTGTCATACCTATAGTCTTATTTTTATTAAAAAGATTCATAAATAGAGCATTTCCTTCACTTGCTCCATAAATTTCAATTATTCTGTCCACATCAAATCTATCTTTAAAAGAGTCCCAAACATCAGGCCTAAGACCATTGCCAACCATACTTTTTATTGGATTATTCTTTTCAGCTTCAGAGGGCTCTTGATTATCAAGGTATCTGCATAACTCACCAATATATACAAATGCTGTTGTATTGTATTTATGGGCATCTGCCCAAAAAGAAGAGGCAGAAAATTTTCTTTTAATAAATGATGAAGCGCCTACATGTATAGCTCCACATAAACCAAGCATTAACCCTGTTGAATGATATAAAGGCAGACAGTTATACATACAATCTTCATGATTTATTCTATAGCCTGCTTTGGTGATATTTACTGCAGCTGCAATAAGTTTACGATTTGGTAAGACGGCAGCTTTTGGCACTCCGGTGGTACCAGAAGTAAATATATAACATGCGGTATCTTTAGATGTAACTAAATTAGTTTCCTCTAGATTCTCATCATCATTAAAATCTAGGTTACTTTTTAAATCTGTTGCCCAGACTGGGGGACCATAATCTTTATTATCTTCAACCCATAAAAGATCATCTTTATTTGAAATATTAATTTGGTCTAGCACATCCTCTAAAGGCTTAGCTCTTTCAGCTCCAACTATGCACTTTATAGAATCAGACGAATTTATGCAGTGGATTAAAGGATCACCTGTCAAACTTGTATTAATTAGAACACCTATAGCTCCTATTTTATTTAATGCAAGAAGTGAAATTACATAATAAGGACGATTTTCCATAAAAAGTACAACTCTGTCGCCATGCTGCACGCCATTTTTTACAAGATACCTCGCAAAACTATTGGCCGCCTTATTAGCCTGAGAGTATGTCCAAGTTTCATTTTCAAAGTAAACAAAGGGGCGCTCTGCAAATTTTTCAGTTGAATCCTGAAAGGTATGAGCTAAGGATGCATTGCTATCAGGATCTGGCCATTTATATCTCAAAACTGGGATCATATATTTAAGTTCCCCTAACATTCTAAAAAATTCTTTCATACTATCCCCTTCAATTTATATAAAAATTATAACGACATTATTATAAAAATATTTATATGTTATTTAAATAATGCTTTAGTTTGATTTGTAATTATCTCAATAGTTTTTTTACTTGAGTTATTTTGATGGATTTTAAGTCTATACCAAAATTCAAAAGACATAATCGCTTCAATCATTTCTTGTTTTTCATCGCTTAGCTTGGACATTTCAGGTAACCATTCATGAAGATTTTTTTTTAGTTTTTTTATGGTCTTCTTATACTGATTATGAAGAAATTTATACCTCCATTCTGAGGATGCAGTAGCTAAAATAAAATTTTGCATTTCTTTGTAACCTTCTGCTCTTGAATCAGCAAGTTTCTCAATTCTTTCTTCAAGACTCCCACTCGAACTGGCTTTCAAAAAATACTTAGTACGCCTTTTAGTATTGGCCTTAGTAATAAGCTTGAAAAGAGTTTCCATGTCATTGGCATGACGAAAGACTGTTCTTATCCCTACCTGAGCAGTTTCTGCTACTTGCTGGGCTGTTGGATTTAATATGCCTTCATCAATAAGATTGCGCATGGCTTTAATAATAAGATCTCTACTTTTTTTACTTCTTTCTAACCTACCATCTGTTTTATTCTTATTTTTAATGTTACCCATGCTGATATACAGTGTTTTGATTATTGGAGACTTTGCCTAAAAAAGGAAGTGCTACAAAATTAATAATGGTATATATCAATAGAAAAATTGCTGCATCATAGCTTTGAGAGTATTGAGTCCCTACAACTCCAATTATTGTAAAAATAAATAGTCTTGAAATTTCCATATACATTGCAGATCTTCCTTCTAACCATCTTGAAGTAGAGACCATCGTAAAAACTAACATGCCTACATATATAAGACCTAAAATATAATTTGAAGATCCGTACTCAATAATAAGAGGTCCAACAATTGCAAGGACAATTAATTGGAGAAATCCATAAATACTTATTAGTTTGCTTACTATTGGATCAAACTTAATGTAAGTTTTTGGATTATATTCTTTGGATGGAAATTTTTTAGCTACATCCTCAGGCTGCCACCCAGTTCTTGCAACCAAGACGTGGAGTTTATCTTTAAATTTTTTTGTTCGAAAGAAATCTTTGGCAATACCAAAATAAATATGAATGTTTGCCCATAGAGGGTTAAAAGATCTAATTGGTCCTCTTATGCCATAGACACAAGGTTCATCATCTTGCTCTTCTTGAAAGGTTCCAAACATCCTATCCCAAATAATAAATACTCCGCCATAATTTTTATCTATATATATATCATTAGTTGCATGATGAACTCTATGATTTGAAGGAGAAACAAAAAACAATTCATACCAACCAAGCTTAGGGATGTGCTGACTATGTACCCAAAATTGATAAATTAAATTTACTGAAGCAACACTTACAAAAACTTTTGCAGGAACTCCTATTAAAAATAAAGGCACATAAAAAATCCAATTTAATAAAAAACTGCTGCTTGTTTGCCTTAATGCTGTTGATAAGTTGTAGTCTTCACTTTGATGATGAGCCACATGGGATGCCCAAAATATTTGACGTTCATGGCCTATTCTATGAAAACAATAATAACAAAGATCATAGGCAACAAATGCAAAAATCCAGGTTATAAGAAGACTATCATCCATTCTCCAGAGTGCATAATGGGTTTCAATAGCGTAAAAAACTGCTCCGCCAACACCAATAAGAACTATTTTTGATGCAGTGCTTAAAGAGCCCATAAAAAGACTGCTAACAGTGTCATTAAGGCGATAAGTATTTTTATTTTTAAGCCAACCAAATATAAATTCTAGCAATATAGCTAAGAGGAAAAATGGGACTGCTAAAGGAACATAATCCATTAAATCAATCCTATCTCTTTAATCATAGATATTGCACTTATTCTTCTGGGATGGCTTTTGAGATCATTCCAATTAATTTCATTAGTCTTTAGCATAGTAGTTATTTTAGATGTTCTTGGCACCTTATTTTCTTCGAGATATTTTATCACCTCTTTGGAGCCTTTTCTGTTATTACAAACTAATATCATATCGCATCCTGCCTCCAAGGCCATCCTGGCTTTGTCAGAATAACTGCCAGCAACATCAGCTCCTTTCATTGATAGATCATCACTAAAAATAACACCATTAAAACCTAATTGCTGACGAAGGACGACCGTGAGCCAAAAAAATGAAAAACTTACTATATCGGAATCAATTTTTGGGAAGGTTAAATGGGCTGACATAATGCCTTTAAGCGAATCTTGAAGGATTATGTAAGGTTTTAGATCATGTTTAAACAATTCTTCTAATTCTCTTAAATCTTGAGGCGCCTCGAGATGGCTGTCCTCAACTACACCGCCGTGACCTGGAAAATGTTTTCCAGTAGCAGCCATGCCGGCATCATTCATGCCTTTAATGAGAGCTTCTGATGTATCAATAACTAGTTGAGCGTCTTCACCGAATGATCTATTGCCAATGATAGAGCTTTTATCTCTATCTAGATCCAAAACAGGAGCAAAACTGATATCTATTCCAGATGAAATTAACTCTGAAGCAAGAAGCCAACCAATTTCTTCTGAAAGCTTTAATCCTTGACTAGGATTTTTTTTAACAAAATCTCCCAAAGATTGCATCGATGGTATTTGAGTGAAATCCTCTTTAAAGCGTTGAACTCGACCTCCCTCATGATCCACAGCTATAAGTATTTCTTTATTAATACTTTTAATATCAGAACATAAAGATAATATTTGATCACGAGACTCAAAGTTTCTTTCAAATAGAATTATTCCTCCTATATTGGGATTTTTTAATAAATGGATGTCATCCTCTGATAAAGATATCCCTTCGATATCTATCATTAGTCGGCCATGTGTTTGTTGTGACATTTTTAACAATTTAGCATCTAGAAAAAATATTATCTAAATATTTATTTAATCTTTTTCTTTACCAGGCATTAAAAAATCTTCAAATTGAACTTGAAGTCTTTGCATGCCAGAAATCCATCTATCTCTATCGTTTGCTTTTCTTTTAACATATTCAGCAACTTCTTCATGAGGAAGAACCAAGAAAGTTTCTTCTTCTATAGCCTTTAATACGTCATTAGCTACAACATCGGGCTCCAACATTCCATCAACACCAGCTACACCTGCTCCACCAGCAGTCATTGCTGTCCTAACTGCCTGAGGGCATAAACAGGACACTCCTATACCTTTATTTCCATAAGTTATTTTTATCCACTCTGCAAAACTAACAGCTGCTGATTTAGTTACTGCATAACCGGCTGCTCCAAGCTGGGTTAATAGCCCTGCAGCTGATGAGGTATTAACTAAATAGCCATCCCCTCTTTCTAACATCTGTGGAAGTACGTGTTTAGCAGCATGAATGTGAGACTGAACATTAATTTCCCATATTTTTTGCCAATCCTCTACTTCAGCTTCAAAAAAACCAGGAACACCACCAATACCAGCATTTGAACAAAAAATATCTATGCCGCCAGAAAATTTATTAGCCTCTTCAATAACATTAATAATCTCATCTTCTTTGGCTACATTAGCTTGGACTGCTATACCACCTACTAGTTCTGCAGTCTCTTTAGCCCCTTCTAAATTCATATCAACGCAAACAAGCGACTTGGCTCCAGCTTTATTAAATGCTATTGATAAGGCCTTTCCTATTCCACTAGCAGCTCCAGTGACAACCACTCTTTTATCTAAGATCTTCATTAATATTCCTTTTTAAATAATATTTTAATAGATTTACTAGTTTTAAGATATTATAAAAAGATGGATAGCGTGAAACTTAATAATCTTATATTTGCTTTAGGAAGAGGACTGCTTGGCATTTACTTTTTATTGCCTGGATTAGGTAAAATATTTACCTACTCTGATAACCTTATCTTGTTAGCTGCCAAAGGAGTCCCTTTTGCAATAATCTCCTTACCGCTCACAATTCTAATAGAAATTGGGTTAGGTCTTTTCTTAATTTTTGGAAAGTATGTGCAAATTAGCTCAATTCTTTTATTTATTCTGACTATGCTGATAAATGTTTTTATTCATGATTTTTGGAATTTATATGGAGATATTCAAGCACATGAAGCTCAAAATTTTTATAAAAATATGGGGGTCGCAGCCGGGCTCCTTGTATTAGCTTCAACTAAAAGAGCTAATCACTAAGATTTTCTATAAGAAAATTTAAACTATCCTTCATAGATTTTTTTCTAGCTTTCCAATTACAACCAAGATGCGCACCAATGGGTGCTAAGCCTGACTGAATTAATTTAATTCTTTCCTCTGGGGTATTCATTTCATATCTAACTCCATCAGATCCATCAAAATATTGATAGCCATCTTTTTTAATTACACTATGCTGTTTACTCAAAGCCACAGCATTGGGTAAGTAAGCAACAGGATCCACTCTGTCAAAACTATGATGACTGTCTTGGTATAAAATAACTGAGCTATTTCCTCCAGCTTTATTAATAGCTGGTGATAATTCCTCAAGTAGGCTTGCAGGTGTATAGTCATCATCAGTCCCGATAAGACTTAATATTGGTCTTGAACTCCATCGCATTTCTTCAGGCCACATATAAGCTCCAGGGTAAAAAGCTAAGAATGCTTTAAATCTTTCTCCATCAGGAGCAAGTTTTTCTGCAATAGGCTCCCATGCGGAATAGATTGCAGTTGAACCCCCAAAACTCCATCCAGCAATAAATATATTATTTGGTTCTATATCAGGATGATTTAATAAAATTTTTAATGCTTCAAAACAGTCTGTTTGAGCAGTTGCAACTGTGACCTGGACTTGATCTTCAACAATAGAGGTAACATTTCTTGATTCAAAGCTTTGAACTTTGAATATAGCAAAACCATTTTCTAAGAAATTGACTGAATGATCATGAGATGACATAGCCCAACCCATGCTTCCATGCATACAGATAACAAGGGGATATGTGTCTTTCTTAGTTTCAGGAAAAACCAGTGTGCCAAAAACCTCTTGGTTTTTTTCATTCTTTCCATTAAAAATGTCATAGAACTCAAAGGGGTTTGAAGATTTATAAAATATATTTCCTTGATCGCCTGACTTGAATTTCATTTTTTATTTATCTTTCCATTTAGGATCACGTTTATCAATAAATGCCTCTATGCCCTCTTTTGCATCATCTTTTAAAATATTGTCTAACATTACTTTAGAGGTGTATTTATAAGCTTCAGATAACTCTAATGAAGATTGGACATAGAAAGCTTGTTTGCCTACTTTGAGAGTCATAGAAGATTTACTCGCAACTTTTTTAGCTAATGTTAATGTTTCTTGCATTAAATTTTTGCTGCTTACATTATTATTAATTAAACCAATATCTGTAGCTTTTTTTGCATCTATCATATCTCCTGTAAGGAGCATTTCCATTGCATGTTTGTTAGATATGTTTCTTGATAATGCAACCATTGGAGTTGAGCAGAATAAACCTATATTTACCCCAGGAGTAGCAAACTTTGCTTCATCAGAAGCAATAGCAAGATCACAGCTTGCAACAAGCTGACATCCAGCAGCAGTAGCAATTCCATTTATTTCAGCAATAATTGGTTTGGGGTTATTAACAATTAATTGCATTACTTCTGAGCAAGTACTAAATAAATTTTCAAAGTAAGCATGCCCCAAGTCTTCATTATTTCGTGCTTCAGTTATCTCCTTTAGATCATGTCCTGCACAAAAAATAGGTCCATTTGCAGCTAAAATAACCACCCTAATGGATTCATTGGTTGCAACATCTAAAAGTTCTTTTTTTAAGGACTCCATCATTGCTTCTGACAAAGTATTTTGATGTTTTGAATTATTGAGGGTGAGACGAAGAATACCCTTATCAACATTATCTTTTAGCAGTATATTTTCAACTTCCATATATATTATTTAAATCTAATTAGTCTTACTAGTCCAATTTAATTTCTTGAATTCTATTTTAGGGCATCTATCCATAACAACTTTTAAACCTGCGGCTTTGGCAAGATTTGCTGCCTCATGATTAATAATTTCAAGTTGCATCCATATAACTTTAGCATTGATCTCAATGGCCTCTTGAGTAATGCCCATAACAGCATTTGATAAACGGAATATATCTACCATATCGACAGAATCCTGAATTGACTTTAAATTAGAGTAGAAGTTTAGCCCTAGAATTGAGTTATCTTTTTCATTAGGATTTACTGGAAATACTTTATAGCCATGTGCCACTAGCGATTCTACAACCTTATAGCTATCTCGATCTGGCTTAGAGCTTGCGCCCACAACAGCAATAGTCTTAACTTCAGAAAGTATTTCTTTTATATATTTATCTGTGTAATTAATACCGTCAATATCCATAAAGCTATGGTGACAGATTGATTTTATAAATGACAGTTTTTATTATTCATGGCAAGAGCAATCTATATTCTTACATGTTTGATAATTCTTATAGTGAGAATAAATAACGAGTACTGACCCTAAAAAGGTTAATGCTTTTTCGCCTAATTCTTCAAAAAGAATTCCATTGAAGATAATCGCAGAGATTAACATGAACAAGCCTGCAAAGCCTATAAATAAAAAGTTAAGAGTTTTATGATTTCTATAACCAGCAATTAATGCATATGAGCTAATAGGGATAGCTAGAAACAAAATAAAATTATGAATAAATTCATTATCTATTGAAAGTGCAAAAAAACCTGAAGTTAAGATAAAGAATGATGGCGCAAGTAAACAATGAAGCGCGCATATGAAAGACAAAGAAGCTGCATACTTATCTGTTCTTAATTGTGATTTAACTGACATTTGATTGAATTGTGCCATATTTTTTATTAATACGTTAAAAAAATAGGGAAGCTATAAATTTAGCTTCCCTATAATTATTTGTTATTTAAATTAAAATCTAAAAAGTTAGATTAAATTTAACACCAATATTTCTTCCCGGTAATGGAACTGGACCCTTAACAAAAGATGAATGATTTCTAGCTACATCATCAAGCAAATTATTTGCAAATAAAGTAACTTTCATATTGCTTTTATCATTAACACTAAATGTTTTAGTTACTCGAGTATCGAGCATACGATATGAATCTGTAGCAGTCTCACCTTCACCAAAATCATTCTGTCTTTCGACACTTTTCAGGTTAATTTTAAAAACAGTATCATTTTGTTCATAAGATAAAGAATATACATTCCTTGCTGGATTAATTCTTGGCACATTGTGTCCGTCAGCAAACTCCGCATTCACTTGATCTCTTCCAAATGAGTAAGTTAAATCTCCAGATGCAAGATTAACAGTTCTTCCAAATTCTAATTCATAACCAATAAATTCAGCATTTTCTTGAACATAAAATGAGTGGATTAAGTTTCCGTGATCATCTCCATGGTCATCATCTCCGTGGTCATCTCCATGGTCATCATCTCCGTGGTCTTCATCATGATCCTCGTCTTCATCCATTAAAGTAATGTAGTTATCGACTTCGTTTATATAAAAACTTGCATAAGCAAAAAAGTCTCCATTGTCATAATCAAAAGTAACATCAAAATTATTTGATGTTTCACTTTTTAGATTAGGATTCCCAACTTCAAGTCTTCCGGTAGCTAAATGAGGTCCATTCATAAAGAGCTCAATAACTGAAGGTAATCTTTCAACACTAGCAAAACCAAGATTTATATCTAAGTTATCACTTAAGCTTCTTCCTAAAGCTATAGCAAAACTATTAGTCGTATCATCTATATTGTAATAGTCGATATCTCCATGATCTTCATCAGTTACGCTTCCAGACCTTTCAATTTGATCCATTCTGAAACCAAAGTCGACGTTATACATTCCTATGTCTTTACTCATGAAATATCCGAGTGTGAATTCTTCACTTGTAGCAGGATTCATAAAAGCTTCTTCGCCGATAATTGATGAATCTTCATCAAGAACATTAAATACGACTTTTTGAGTCATATTGTCATTAGATAGATCAAAAATTGCACCGTATTCAGTAGACGCGCTCATGAAGCTTGTAGGTTCATGTTCTTCATGCTCTTCTTCTTCATGCTCTTCTTCATCATGCTCTTCTTCGGCATGAGCCTCAGTTAAGATGTAATCTGAATCACGAAAAGTGAAATCAACTTTATTCACTAAATCCCCATTCATGTTAAATGAGCCTTTTATAGTAAAGCTTTCAGAATCTGTGGTTGAAAAAATTCTTTCTTCTTCATGCTCTTCTTCATGCTCTTCTTCTTCATGTTCTTCTCCATGAAATGGAATACCGTAAACACTTTCAAGATTATCAACGGATAATCCTAAGTAACCCCAATCTCCAGCTTTTG
>Ga0209425_10001597_pt1 | contig 26339 bp, 33 predicted proteins | sample COG_05_FD_184749 | JGI IMG/M metagenome (GOLD analysis project Ga0209425, IMG submission 184749) | Pelagic Microbial community sample from North Sea - COGITO 998_met_05 (SPAdes) (version 2) | ecosystem: Environmental > Aquatic > Marine > Neritic zone/Coastal water | place: Helgoland, sampling...
ATTTTGAGAACTAATTTACCGAATTCGTGTTGAGTAGCTGCCGCACTTGGTGTAACTTGGAATATAGGAACAACTAAGTTTGCATTGGTTCCTTTAACGAAAACTTGTGAATGGTATGTTGTTTTTTCTATATTATGTTTTTTGTCGGTAAATGTGCTGGAACTTATTTCTCCTAAATAGCTGTCAGCTGTTAATGTTAAAGTTGCCAACGAACGTGTCAAATAACCGGGGTCTTTTTGCTCGATACTATTACATACTAATTTATGGCTCATGTTTATATTAATTATAGATAATATTATTCTTTAAATTTTCTTCGTTATATTTCTTCGTAATTCCCCCAAAAAAAAATACTTCGTTATATTTCTTCGTAATTCCCCCAAAAAAAATACTTCGTTATATTTCTTCGTATTCATAAATATACGTATATGAATTGATTCTGGGTTCATTCATTCCGAATAGGTTGATTTTATATGTATGTCCCACATTCATATTTTCGAAATCGCGATTGAGTTCATTCTTCATTATCCAATGTAAATGAGCGAATTTATATATATGACCGTTTTCGTCACTTATAATTCTTTTTTTAAGATCTTTGGATTTTACAGTAATCATTTTACCTCTTCGGGATGTTGTGTAAAGAATCATAGGGAAAGATAAAACAATAATAATTAAAACTATTAATAGTGTTTCTAAAAACATAGTTAATATAAAAAAAGAAAATAAACTACTTCTCTAAAACAACACTGTTGCCCTTGAACCCAGTAACTCTAAATAAACCCAAATCTTTAACACCACTTTGGACTTTTTGAAAAAAGCGAACTTTAGTATTAGTTTTCATATTTTCCGCAAATCGTTTCCTATATGTATCATTTTTAAGAATATACTGAATCTTAGTATCACAAATAACATCAGGTTTAGTGCCATTGGAATAACTGCGAATTATACCATAATTCATTAAATAAATACTTCCATATCTATAGGACCCTGGAAATTTATAATAATTGTGTGCTTCTTTGATACCTTTGAAATATTTTTTCATTATTATTATTAATATTATTAATTATTATTAATAATACTATTTATTATTTCTCTAAGCACTAATAGAAGTTAATATAATACCGATTGTCATTAGGAGTATTCCGAGTACCTTTTTCATATCGCAATTTTCACCAAAGACGAATACACCAATAAGAAGTAATACTACATTGCGACTTCCTGATAAAATCGGTGAAATCTTAGAAACTTCGAATTTCTCTAATAGTGTATAATATATCATAAATGATACGATTCCTAAAATAGGCGAAATACCCAGTAGCATTTTATTACTAATATTAAGATTAACTATAGATTTGATATCTACCTTTTTCGTTAAATAGAATACTAACGCCGCAACAGCATAGAAAAATTCACCTACAAAAAACAATGTAAATTTATTAAGATTTTTAAGGAGTTCTTTATTGATAAATTTCCTGAAAATAATAATAAGTATATTGAGAGATGCTATAGAAGCATAATATAGGTTCATAATATATAGTATATATAGTATATATATATTTATACGTTAGTGAATGATCGTTAGTGAATAATATTATTAAAACAAGAGTTTCTTTAGTTTCTTCTTAGTGTTAGCATTGAATTCGGCGGCTTGTTTTTCGGATAAATATTTGGGAATTCGGTCTATATCTTCCATTGTTAATTTATATGTATCTTTTAGCTTCATAATAGAAGCAAAATCTTCGGTTTTGAGATAATTATAGAAAAGCAAACAAAAATGGTACATTGTATTGGAATTGGATAAATTGAATATTTTCGTTTTCAGAATATTATCGTGTTTTACATTGCTATATTCTAGTGATGTTTTATTAAGTAATGTGGAAAAATTCATAGAATTCATATTATTGTATTGTTTTTTATTCATACTATTAATAATATACGATGGTTCTATACATTTATAGAAGCAGTTGAGGTCATTAAGATCCCATTTTTGATTTATAAATAATTCATAGTCGATTAAATCCGAATCGGAATAATTTTTATATATTTTCAAAATGGCTTCTTTTTTCTTTTCTGGACTTTCATTGGAATTTACGTTAATATAGGTAGGGAAATTTTCATAAAATATCATCGGAATAAATGATTTATTTTGGTTATAATAGGATTGAATTTCGTGTGGTTCATATTTGTTCATCATTTTTTCTGTTGCTTCGTAATAGGTCATATCGATATTCTTCTTATCAAAATGACTCAACATATTTTCTATTTTTTCTACACTAAGTTCCGATTTACACGTGAATATGTATTCCATAAGAATAATAAACCGTCTATAATCACTTTGACTATGTTTGGCAATTATATCTATATATTCTTGATTATATGGTATGTTTTCGCTTTCAGTAATCCGTTGAGCACATTTTATGAGGTTCATTTTATGGACACCAGAGAATTTAATAAAGACCGATTTACTTTTGAGTTCGCTTAGTTTTTTGTCTATAGTGTTACTAATACATATAAATGGAGTTTTGGTTAAATATGGTTTTTTGGGTTCATTTTTCTTGGGATGAATTATTTTCATAAGTTCGCTTAACCCCCCACGTTCTCCAGTAGTCATTCCATCTATTTCATCCATAATAATACCAATATCGGTTTCTTTTTTACACATGAGATTCAATACATTTTTCTTTCCCAGTGTATCTTCTATTTTTAACTTTACTAATTTAGGTGTTCTTATATCACTAGCGTTGAATTCTATTACATCGTATCCAAAGGATTTTAATATAATGCTTGCGATTGTGGTTTTCCCTGTTCCGGGAGGTCCTAATAGAAATAGACAGTTTTTAGCATTTGGTTTTTGATTTTTAAAATTAGTTATCCAATTAACAATTTCGGTTTTGATTTGCGGGTAAATAAAATAATCATCTAGATTTTTAGGGCGGTATTTTTCGACCCACATACTAATTAATTAAATAATACATATATAGAATTTTAAATAAATAAAAAAAGGAAATAAATTAAGTGCATAAATTGCTAATACCTTCCCAAGGAACTTTACATTTCTGTGCCCAACTACATTTATAATACATACCTTTTTTTCCTTTGAAAATAGGTAAATCAAAATCCATTACATCACTATCTTTGGTGCCATCGGGTTTTAAACAAACGCCGAGATTATTTACATTGCGACATTTATCTTTGCCAACAACTTCCCAGTAATCGGGACATTTAGAAACAAAGGGTGGAAATACAGCATCGGCTTTATTTTGATTTTTTACATTGTATACAGTATATCCAATGAACATTCCGATTAATACAAGAGCAACTATAAGTTTAATAAGTAACATATACAATAATTGAATAAAATATATTTTATGAACGGAACTATTATATATAATAATTTATGTTTATATCGGAAATATGTTTTCAGAACATAAAATTATTAGACTTCCGTTTCCTAGGACCTTTATTCTGTAGTAATATACATTTATAATGATGTAAAAGATTCCAAAGAAAAATGCAAACATTGCAGCAAATAATTTCGTAAATATATTTTTACCTCTGTTAAGCTGTAATGCTATAGAAACGGCACATAAATTCATAACAAATATTAATACGATAAATATATACATTATAAATCGTCCAACATATTTCCAGAAAGTAGCCGAATCCAATTTATCATCATCAGTATTATTATTTTGTAGATTATTTCCTAAAGCATCAACCATTAAAGTAATTATAGATAATTTATCCAGATAATTTATCAAGAAAAAAAAAATAAAAATATATAGTATGGTAGTTGTTCAAAGTTTATGGATAGGAGACCAGTTGTCTTTAATGGAAATTTATTCAATTAAGAGTTTCCTTAATTTAGGAATGGAATTCCACTTATATACATATAATAAAGTCAAAGGTGTGCCAAAGGGTACTAAAATTAAAGATGCCAATAAAATACTTCCTCAAGAAACGGTATTTAAACTCCAAGAAACGTTCTTACCTTTTTCAGATATATGGCGTTATAAGTTGCTATATGAAAAAGGTGGTTATTGGGTAGATTTAGATATTATCGCAACTAAGGTTTTCGATTTTAAAGAAGATTTCGTGTTTGCGAGTGAGCGAACAATACAAAAAGGCGCATATGCTATGAAAGTTCCATCGGTATATCAAATATGTGTATTGAAGGCGCCTAAGAAGTCGGCTTTTTATAAAGAATTGTTTGAAACGTGTATGGCAACGCAAAATAAAGGTAAAAACAAAGACAAAATCAAGTATATGCGTATTATGCGAAAGCAAATCGACAAATATAACTATAAGAAATATGTTAAACCACCACAAACATTCTGCCATTTAGATTGGTGGTATGCTAAAGATGCTTTTCTCTATCCTATAAAAGGAGAAAAAGATAAATATGCTGATAAATATGGTGTTAATGCGAAACCATTAGGCGAAATGTTTACAAAGACCTATGCTATACACTTTTGGCGTAATCTTGTTACTAATAAATACAAATTAGACCTTAATGCGGAATATCACCCTAATAGTTTATGGGAGAAGACAAAGAAATTTGTAGATGAGAAATAAAATAAAAATAGAATATTTTATTTATAGTTATACAATTATTTATTATACTAATAATAATTATACTAATTATGAGAAAAGTTATATGTATGTATTCCGATGAAACTATAAAAATATATTCGGAATTAACTGAGAAAATCAATCGAGCTTATGCTAATGAAACGTGCTGTGATTTTCATATTGTTAAACAACCGTATTTTAAAAACCGTCATCCTGCTTGGGAACGGGTGCCTATGATTATAGACTTATTAAAGAAGGATTATGAGTATGTCATTTATATTGATGCCGATGCTTTTTTTCGTCTCAATAATGATAAAACCAAATTAGATAAAATAATAAAAAAAAATAAAAATAAGGATATTATTTTCAGTCAAGACCTAAGTCAATTATTTAATACTGGGTTTATGATTATAAAAAACACCAGATTTGCACGTAATTTCTTTTGGAAATTGATGATAAATCAAGAATTTAAACCGAAATATAAAGAGAAAACGTGGGAACAGGATTGCACTATTCAACTTTATAATGAAAATTATCTAGGTGTCAAAGAAAAGTCAATAATATTGGATTATGGAATATTACAGACCTATGATGAGAAAGATAACCTGAAATCGTTAATAGTTCATTATGAAAAGAAAACAACTAAACAAAGATTTGAAAAAATCATAAGTGCCTATAAAGATTTTAATGACCTTGACTTGTTGCGTTTTGCTGACATTTTCAAAGTATTTTATGTTTAATGATTAAATACGCTACGAATAATACCAATAGTATTATGTCTACATATATTTTTTTATTTTTATTTAATTCATATTTATCGACAAATCTGTCAATAAGTTTCCAGGCAAAATACCAACCAAGAATGTCAATTATATTCACGTACATATTATCACTTATCATTTATATATTAATACTATTTAAAAAATCTATATTATTATGATTTATTGTTATGATTATAATAAATGGAAAAGAAATAGCTGCGAAAATCCGGACAGATTTAAAAGAAGAAATATGTAAATTAGAAACAAAACCAGGATTAGGTATTATATTAGTAGGCACACGGAAAGACTCAGAAACTTATGTTCGTATGAAAAAGAAAGCTTGCGAAGAAGTTGGAATCTATAATAAAGATATAGTATTGTCGGAAACTATTAGTGAAGATGAATTACTACATCAAGTAGAATTATTAAATGAAGACCCATTAATACACGGTATATTGATTCAATTACCTCTTCCCAAACATATTAATGAACAACGTGTATTAAAACACGTTAAATTAGAGAAAGATGTAGATGGATTTCATCCAGAAAATGTAGGGAATCTTACGTTGAAACGCCTCGACAATCTACTGGTTTCTTGTACACCCCAAGGTTGTATCGAATTATTGGACGCTTATAATATCGAAATATCGGGAAAAAATGTTGTTGTATTAGGTCGTAGTAATATTGTGGGAATTCCTATGTCTTTATTGTTATTACATAGAAACGCAACAGTAACAATATGTCATTCCAAAACACAAGACCTAAAGTCACATACAAAAAATGCCCATATAATAATTTGTGCTTGTGGTCAGGCCAAAATGCTAACGAAGGAATATATAAATGAAAATGTAGTAATTATAGATGTAGGAATAAATAGCATAGAAGACAAAACACGAAAATCAGGATACAGATTAGTGGGAGATGCGGATTATGAAGACCTTAAAGACAATGTTAAAGCAATTACCCCGGTTCCAGGTGGTGTAGGACCTATGACTATTGCTATGTTATTAAAGAATACATTAATAGCTTGTATTAATACCACATAAAGAATTTAACAATTGATTTATCCATAAATATGACTAAGAACGCGTTGATTAGTGTTTATGACAAGAATGGTATTGAAGAATTAGCGAATTATTTAAACAAAACTGGTTATACTATATATAGTACTGGTGGGACGTATAAAAAATTATTAGAATTAGGTATAGATCTAGTAAATATAGGTGAATATACAGAATCACCCGAAATATGTGATGGTCGTGTAAAGACACTTCATCCGAAAATATTTGGAGGTTTGCTTGGAAAGCGCAATAATGAATCACACGTAAAGGATTTAGACTCTATTAATGGTATTTTTTTTGACCTTGTAGTAGTAAATCTATATCCATTTATACAAACAATCAATGACCCACAAAATACCGAAGAAGATATATTAGAGCAAATAGATATTGGTGGTCATAGTTTAATACGAGCGTGTGTTAAAAATTACAAACAAGTTTCTATTTTAACATCTCCTAGTCAATATACACAATTTATAGAATGTGATGATAATAACGATAATAATTATTATTATGCTCAAGAAGCAATAAATCATATTATGAAATATGACATAGCAATTAATAATTGGTTTAACGACGAAACGAAAATAGGTGTAAGTTATGATTATTTTAAAAAAATGAAATATGGTCTCAATCCTTATATGAAACCAGCAGCCGTATATTTACAAAACGATCAAGAACCACCATATACAATTATAAATGGAAGTCCTGGATATATTAATTTACTAGATGCTAATAATGCTATAAGATTGGTATTGGAAGTTCAGCAAGTCTTAGGAACACATTGTTGCGCAAGTTTTAAACATAATTCGCCAGCGGGTGTATACGCGAATTATTCTAATGACCTATATCCACTTGATATTTTACAAAAAACGCGAAATATTGATCCGAAATCGTCGTTTGGTGATTTTATTGGGTTTTCAGGTACCATAGACATCCCATTTGCGAATCAACTTAAAAAGTATGTTAGTGATGGTATTATTGCGTTTGATTATGATCTAAATGCGCTTGATATTATTAAAACCAAGAAATCTGGAAATTATGTAATTATGCAACAAGAAGAAATAGTAAATAAAATGGAATATCGCGATGTTAATGGTGTAACATTGACACAACCATCAAATAATGAAGTATTAGTATTAGAAGAATTAATGAATAGTAAACAAGTAAATATTAATCAAGATGTTCCAGATTATGTTTTAAAGGATATGATACTGGGATTTATAACATTAAAATATACACAATCCAATTGTATATGTTATGTATATAATGGACACGTTATTGGGATTGGTGCTGGACAACAAAACCGTGTAGATTGTATTGAAATTGCTGGTAAAAAAGCAAACGATTGGTTAAAACGTAATGATTTATTAGATAAAATGCCATTAGATATAACATTGGTATCTGATGCCTTTATGCCATTTGCGGATAACGTTCAAAAGGCACACGAATATAATGTTAAATATATCGCACAACCAGGTGGATCAATGCGAGATGATGAAATAATAGAAGAATGTAAAAAACTAAATATAGGTATGATTTTCACTGGGAAACGTGTTTTTACGCATTAAATGATTTTGATTATTGATTATAGATCGATTATAGATAGATTTATTTATTTATTTTTATGATACTAACATTTAATTGGCTACATAATTCCTGAACAATAGGGTCATTTTTGTAGTCTTCTAAATAATATATTTCTTTAATTCCACTTGATAATAGTAATTTACAGCAATTTATACAAGGATAATGTGTAATATATGCTTTGGCATCTACACACGATACTCCTCTTTTAGCGCAATCACTTATCGTATTTTGTTCAGCGTGAATAGTTGCTTGTTCGTGGTTATCCCTAACAATAGATTTATGAGGACATCCAGGTAAGAACCCATTATAACCTTGGCTTAAAATGCGATTGTCTTTAACTAATAAACATCCAACTTTGAGACGATTACACGATGAACGTTTTGAAGTAACTAGGACAATTTCAGAGAAATATTCTTGCCAACTTATTCTTTTCATTACTAGATTATTAATAATTATTAGATTATTAATTGTTTAATACTAATATTTTGTAATTATTAATTGTTTTATTATTTTATATGACGAAGACAAAGAAAGGTGGTACAAGTTTAATGATACCACAAACATTAGTGACTAACTATAAGTATCCAACCACAACGATGAATAAAAGAGAAAATTCGAATAATCGTTTTATAAATGAATTATCGCGTTCAGGTATTGATGTATATAATGTCGAAACTACTAAGAAAATTAATAGCACTATAGATAAAATTAATAAGGATTTTTTTAATACAACCCATGTTTCATATTTAACTACCAAAGATTATAATAAATATAAATTAATTCCAGGTCAATTAATAGCATATGGTGGAGGATTTGGTATAAGTTTTTTAAAACATTATGGTGTCTATATGGGTTATGGATTGGTGTATGAATTGGCTCCACAATCAGAAAATAAAAATACTAGATATGGACCAGAAATAGCAATAGGTATTTCAAAACTAAGTGATTTTGTTAAACGTGGTCAAGATAAAGACTCGCCAATATATACTTTTGATTCATTAAAAGTACCAAATGACGATAAGAAAAATATAAAGAAAAGATTAGACCGAATATTAGAGACAAATCAGAAAACACATTCGCGAAATAAACAACTATTATTATACGGAAATTGCGAACATGTAGCCAATAAAATTGCGTATGATACATTTGCTTCATTACAGGCGGATATTATCAGTGGTTCATTATTACTAGGTATAATTTTATATAAATATGGTAAATATAGTTCAAAGAAAATAAAATATGATGAAGATACCGACATTATACCCTGTAAAAATCAAGAAATAACTATACACGATTGTGTTTGTGAAGAATCGACTGATAATGATAAACGAACTAGAAGTTGGATTTCTGGTAACACGTGTACAATAAATCCCCAAATATCTTGTAATATGGGTAATTTACGTCCTGGCGAAATAATACATTTAGTAAAAAAACATATTAATTCAAAAGCAAAAATTATGAAAAAAATACCATTAAAACTCACATTGAAAAAAAGAAGAAAAAAAGGTAAATTCTATAAATATACGTGGAAAAAATGTGTTAAAAAATAATGTTAATTAAACTATTTAATAGTTATTTGATATTTACCCCCAATAAGATGTGTAATAGTTTTGGTTTAAGTTCTATAGAAAAGCAATTAGAAGGGTTGTGTCCCGATTTAACTAATACACATAAGAAGTCTCCTCTTGAACCGCGTATTAATGTATTAAACAAACTGAATGAAATTATTAACGATGAAATATTATTTAAAAATTATGAAGCACTATTGGTGGAAAAAATGCTGCCAATTATGATTCAACGTCTCGACGATAAACCAAAAGTTACCGAGATAGCAACCACAGTATGTATAAATTTAATTAATAAACTTAGTATTCAGGCATTTCCATATGTATGTGAAATTCTTTTTGTAGGATTACAGGTAGAAACTAAATGGAAATTGAAATATGGGTGTTTAAGACTATTGAAAGAATATATTGGACGTGTAGATAAATACGATAAAGACTTATTGTCGGTATCATTACCGAATATTATTCCAGTATTGCGTGATATTGTTCACGACACTAAACCAGAAGTAAGTGAATTATGTGAAGAAGTATTAACGTGTGCTATGCGTGGTATTACAAATAATGACCTTGAGCCTTTTGTGGGTGACTTAATAAAATCAATTACAAATCCAGAAGAAACACCGGAAACAATCCAGAAACTAGGTGGTGTTGTCTTTGTCCAAACAATGGAAGGTTCGGCTTTATCGGTAATTGTGCCATTGATGACACGTGGTCTTAGAACTGGTAATGTAGTTTCTAAGCGTATGTGTGCGCGTATCATTAGTAATATGACTAAATTATTGGAAAATGCTGTTGAAGCATTGCCTTTTTTGAGTGATTTGATGCCTGCTTTAAAAGATGCTATTGATACTATACCTGATCCGGAAGCACGTAATGTAGCAACCCAAACACATAGTAGTTTAGAGGGTATTTTTACTAAGGGAACAAAGGAACACGAAACATTAATATTTAGGTCTCACGGTGATATAAATACTGAATTGAAAAATAATCATTCAATGGCTGGTTTGAATCCAAGTGTATTAAATTACATTTCAAATATAGTTTATTCACTATATTTAACTAAAACTACAGAAACTCAAGAATATATTAATGAACTTAAGCCTTATTTTAATGTAATAGGAATAGAAACTGTTCCAATTGAATTTGTTAATAAAATTATAGACATATTGAATACATCTAATAAAGAAGAAGGCGATGAAGATTTGGAACAAGGTAAGGAACTTTGTAATTGTGAATTTACATTGGCCTATGGTACCAAGGTATTGCTTCATAATACTAAGTTACGATTATTTGAAGGTAAGAAATATGGTCTTTTAGGTCAAAATGATTGTGGTAAAACAACATTAATGCGTGCGATTGCTGAAGGAACTATTGATAACTTTCCCGATGATATTAATACTGTATTTGTTGAAGCCGATATTCAAGGTGAATTATCGCATTTGAGTTGTGTTGAATATGTTTTGGCTTCAGAAGCCATAAAAGCAATGAATGCTAAAGAACAAGATGTCCGCGATATGTTAAAGAAGGTCGGGTTTTCAGAAGGAAAATCGTCCGGTAGTGGTGGTGATTGTGATGATAATATTTCCTCATTATCTGGTGGTTGGCGTATGAAATTGGCACTGGCTCGTGCTATGCTTCAAAAAGCCGATATATTATTGATGGATGAACCGACAAATCACTTGGATGTTAAAAATGTAAAATGGGTAAAAAATTATATTAATGGTCTAAAAAACACTACGGTTGTAATGGTTTCTCACGATAGTGGCTTACTAAATGATTGTTGTGATTATATATTACAAATTGATAAATTAAAACTTAATCTTCATAAAGGAAATCTTATTGAATTTGCTAAGATTCATCCGGAAGAGGCCAATTCCTATTTTGAGTTTAAATCTAATAAGTTCAAATTCACATTTCCACAACCGTGTTTCTTAGAAGGTGTAAAATCACGTGGTAAGGTTCTCCTAAAGATGGATAATGTTTCTTTAGTGTATCCAGGTAATTCAGCACCAACAATCCAAGATATTAGTGTTCGTGCGTCAATGGCAAGTCGCGTTGCGTGTGTAGGTGTTAATGGTGCTGGTAAATCTACAATGATAAAGGTTTTGACGGGTGAATTGGAACCTACCACAGGAAGCGTATGGAAATATCCTAATTCTCGCGTTGGATATATTGCTCAGCACGCTTTTCATCATATTGAGAATCATTTAGAAAAAACACCAAATGAATATATTCGATGGCGTTATGAATTTGGTGATGACCGTGAAGGTTTGGATAAAGCTACGATGAAATTGAGTGAAACTGATGAAGAAGAATTGGCGAAACCAATTGAAATTTCATTCAAAAGAGAAAATGGACAAGTGGCTAAGGAAAAGCGTGTAATAAGTAAATGTACCGGTCAACGTCGTGAAAGTAAGGAGCGAAAAAAAGTATATGAATATGAAATATCTTGGAAAGATAGGTCTCAAGATAGTAATAGTTGGTATACGGAAGAACAATTGTTGAAATTTAGTAAAATCTATACGAAAATCTTGCGTATTATTGATATGAAAATAGCAAATCGTGAAATGGTAGCAGCCCGGCCACTAACAAATGAAAATGTAGAGAAACATTTAAATAATATTGGTTTGGAGCCAGAATACGCATCACATTATCGTATAGGTGCTTTATCCGGGGGTCAGAAAGTTAAAGTAGTATTAGCGGCAGCAATGTGGGACCAACCGCATATATTAATTCTTGATGAACCAACTAATTACTTAGATCGCGATTCGTTGGGTGCTTTGGCGGACGCTATTAATATTTATGAAGGTGGTATTATTATGATTACCCACAATGACGAGTTTTGTAGACAATTATGTCCAGAACGATGGGTATTAGAAGCGGGTCGGTTAAATACCGAAGGTGATATTGAATGGATGACAAAAGCTTCGAACCAAGAAATCGGTTTCACACAAATTGAAGAAATGGTTGATGCTAGTGGAAATGAAGTTAAAATCAAACGTCGAAAGAAATTGAATGCTAAAGAAAAGAAAAAGAAAATGGCTCTAATTAAGCGTAAAATAGAAGAGAATGATGACCTAGATAGTGAAGAAGAAGAATACGCAATTGAATGGAACCTCTAAAGGTTTAATGTCATAAGAATGCCATCACTTTCAATTTTAGTTGCTGTTCCCGCGTGTTTTTTAGGATTTCCGCGTATCATAATATTATAATATTGGTTTATAGGTTCCTTTTTATCGTAATTATTATTATATTCTTCTAAGAATTCATAAAAGTTATTTTCGAATCGTGAGTTTTTTAATAATTCAGCGAAGTTATCCATAGCGTGTGTTTGTTCTGGTGTGGATAATTTATAGCCAAAACGTTTATAATATAATATGACGTTGGGTAATGCGTTTAATTTTATTGTATTAATACCATTATTTCTGGCATGACTACTTATTTTTTTTAATAAATCACTACCACTATCTTTAATGGATGAGTATCTAAGACCGTTTCTTGAAATACCTCGACATAATATATGAATATAGTAATAATCCTTTATTTTTTGAACTAAACCGAAACCTCTTATAGAACCTAAGTTTAATGAATTATTACGGTTATTATTTCTGATGAAACTCGTTTGAGTATCTTTACGTTTTTTCGTTTTCTTTCTATATTTCATACTAGAACTTAATTTTGTAGAAATACTATAACTTTTACGCGATGTTTTCTTAAACTTGGGATTCATTTTATCATATGAAACAAATAAATAGTCAGACTTCTTAGAATTTAACAAATAATTGAAAAAGTCTGGTTCTATTTCATTTTGGCATAGTGTATTTAATATGAATGGTTTAATAGCTAACATTATTTCTTCTTTTCCCGAAGTCGAAAGATCTTTAATATTAATAACTTCAATCATTATATAATATATTCTACATTTATTCTACATATCAAAACAACACGAATTATTTGAAATTTTTTGGGTTGCGTTTAATAACTTTTAAGTTTCACCACAATAGATTAGAATAATAATAAAATAAAAAATTCACTTATAAAGAATTAATGTCGCGAATTAATAAAAAAATTAAATCTTTCTTATATTTATGGATAAAAATTCTATTGACAGTGAAGTATTATTAGAAAATGTTGATATGATATTTGAAACACTCAAGAAGGTGGATAATCGTCTTGAAACGATTCAAAATAAGATAATTTATTTAAATAAGGTGTATATGAAAATCGAATTAAATAAGTCTTTTAGACGACAACAAAATAATAGTTATCTTAGATTACAAATAGTTCTTATTAATAATGAGAAAATGTATTTGAAAAAGGTAAAGAAAGCATTAATAGATAAATTTTATCACGATATTTTCACAATAAGTGATAGCACATTAATGATTTTATCTTCATTAGAAAATTTAGAAATAGAACATTCAGAAGAGAAAAAGGCTATATTGAAACAAGCATCATTAATAAAAAAACCCACTATTGTAGATTCGGTTCATCTTATAAACCTTTTAAATCAAACAGTATTGAATTTAGGTTTAATATCGCAATTTATAGATTTATTTAAGATATATAATGATGAAACCTATGAGAAAAATATTAGAGAAAATAATCACTGTAATAATATTTTAATAACATTAAATAATAAACGCAATCATATTATTTTGGAATATAACAAATATTGCGATGAATTAAATCAATTAGTCAATTACTTATTGAGCTTAACCGTTTCTATTGATAAACAATTAGATAATCAGAAATTATTGGACTTTTTAACAATAAGTAAAGAAACAAAAATAATTTAAGAAAATACTAGAATATTTTTATTATAATTATGAATATTGAAGCTAATGACGAAGATCAATTGTTAACTAATATAAAGAAAAGGAACTTTTGGAAAGAAGAAGAAGAATTACTATTACGACAATGGGCAGATAAAGCACAATGTTATCAATGGATGCATATGCGATCCCACGAAATATATCGGTGGAAAAATGGATTATATACAATTCCAGTCATTATTATTTCAACTATTACAGGAACTGCCAATTTTGCTTTGGATAGGTTTGGTGAGGATTTACAGAAATATATGACAATGGGTATTGGTTCGTTATCTATTTTAGCAGGTATTATTTCAACTGTTTCCCAATTTCTAAAAATAGCCGAATTAAATGAGTCACATAGAGTAGCAGGTTTATCTTGGGGTAAATTTTATAGGAATATTAAAACGGAATTGTCGCGACATCCCCTTGATAGATTTGGTCCATTGGAATTTATTAAAATGTCCAAAGAGGAATATAATAGATTGGTGGACATATCCCCATTTATGCCCAAAAAGGTTATTACTAATTTCAATAATAAATTCAAGAAAAATTTGGATTTGACGAAACCTGAAATATGTGATATATTAAGTGCTACACAGATTTTCGAACTTAGCGATGACGAAAGAAAACAAATAGCAGATGAAGTTATTATAAATGAAGACCCACAACGTAAAAATACAATGGAATCCACTAATGAAGAAATAGAGCGTCGTAGTAAATTTGTGGATACATTCTTTGAAATAAATGGGCGCCATCCGGATGAAGTAGAAATCAATAGATTATTGGTTGATAACCAACTTATTATGGATTTCGACGAACCTACCAATACATTTGTTTAAAATAAAATAGTGAATTAATTTATAGGTATGTTTCAATATGTATTTGTATTGATTTTAATACTATTAATTGTATTCATAATTACTAGACTTAATAATAATAACGAAAAATTTGCTAATAATGATATAAGTTACTTAAATAATGTGGATGTTGATGGTGATGTCTTATGTAAAGGAAATGTAGATGTATTAGGTACGCTGAGTGCGTCGGAATTTGCAATCGATGATATTTCGATAAATAAAAATAAATTAAATGAATTGGCGAGTTTGCCTTTAATAAATCTTAGTAGTATATGTTTAACCGATTACAATTCCACTAATCAAGCCGGCGTTTGTTTTACAAAACAAGATATTGAAAAGTTGAAATCTCTTCAAGGCTTACAAGCGAGTTCCCAAGGCACTTACATTAAATGGGAAGACTAAAATATAATATTTTATATTTTATATTTTTATTTTAGTTTATTATATATTTTATTTTATTATATTAGATGACTAAATTTTTATTAATTTTTATTATTAGTTTACTACTAATAGTAAATATATACTTCTTAAAAGAACACTTCCAAGACGCATTGGAATACGAATATGGTGCTTTATTTGCCAAAGATGTTAAATGTCATAAAGACCTCAAAGTGAATAATACGATTAAAGTGAATAGTTTATGTCCATTGGGTCTAAGTAATTGTGCGAATAAAGATAATTTTAGTTTTGTTACTAATAATATGCCAAAATTATCACCTTCTGAATTATGTATTGGAGACCAATGTATAAATAAAGAAGATTTATTATACATTAAAAATAATATACTAAGTTCTACTAATGATTTAAAATTCAAGGTAGAATCATCCGGGTTAGTTTCAGGTGTTCGTTGGGGGTTATCGCGGTTTTATGTAAATGGGGTTGAATTTAAAAATCTACCAATTGGTCGAGGGTTTAACGTATTGGTAGTGAATCAATTTGGAAACAAACACGATTTCCAGAGTTTTGATACACACGCTTCATATAATAATGCTAAGAATATGATCAATTATCTGGGTCAAGTTCCAAATGATTATTATGTGTTAGTTAGTGTATCTGATGAAGCATCTAACAAAGATAGTCCATATATAAATATATATGAGCATATAAACTCTGACGGATGGAAAAAAACATATAAATTAAATTCAGATGGTAGTGAAACAAAGATTGAATCAACATGGAGTGGTAAAATTAAAGGACTGTCTGGTGATTTATTTCCAAATGATTCTATTTCATCATATGATGTTTCAGATAAAATAACAGCCCAATTATTTGAACACGATTTCGATAAGGGTTGGGAAATAAAAAAACAAGGTCCAGCATTTAATCAAGATATAAGAAGTGGAACTTGGGGATACATGAATGATCGTGTATCCAGTATAAGACTTAGAAAAACGAACTCAAGTGAAATAGTAACACCATACGAAGCATTGAAAGCATTTGGTGGTTCTGGTGGTTATAATCCCAACTATAGAGGATCATATATTTTTATAGGAAAAAAAGGTGGTCCAGGGTACCAATATAAAAAAGATGCTAACGCAACAAGCACGCTTGATACATATTTAAAAGCAGAAAGATCATTTCCTACTCCATATTTGTTCGTAAATATTAAAAGACAATAAAATAGTTAATACTCAAGATTAGCAACATAATATTTAGTTCCCATCAACTTTATACACGCTTGTGTTCGTAAAATCAGGTCATGTGGAGGTGTATATTTAAAGTGTTTTTTTTTTAATAGTTTCGTATCATTCTCCAAGTGCTTAATGGGCATAATATCAATTAGTTTGTATTTTTTTATAATACTACATAATGGTGGTATTATATAATTCGCATAGCCTTTATGCTTATTATTGAAAAATTTTCTAAATGACAATGTATTTCTTAAATTTATAATATTATTTGAATTGGTTTCCAAAGAAACAATCGTTTGAATAATCATTTTTCCAGTTGTATACATTTTTTTTTTAAGAATATCATAATACTGTTCGTAATCTGCCGAACAAACGTGTAACCCTACATACATTATCTCATATAATTCTTGCGTATCGTAAATATCTTCAATATAGAAAATTTTCACATTCTCTAATTTAATATTCTTATAATTGTCGCGATTTTTAGTATATACATGAAATTGAACACGTTTCATATTTTTAGCAATATGAAAGATAAAATATGGATTGATTGATTCGGATATTATACATACACCCCCAGTATTATCATTTATATCTAAACGAATATTATGGGAAATCATTTTACCATATTTTAATTCTTTAGAATAAGTATCAATTAATTTATCGAATTCAACAAAAATATTGTCATGTGTTAAATTAAAATCCATCGGTAAATGGTCGCGTTTCGTTATTGGTATTTTTAATTGAAACATTTGATATTTATCGAGTATAGCCATCAAATAAATACCGATTATATACATAATTTCTTGTGCTTTATTATAGGAAATCCACAAGGTATCCCTAACATAGGTCTCCGCGTTTTCAAAAAAATTATCGAAATTCATAATATTAAGTCTAATATTAGTTGATATTTACGATTTAAATACATTTATAATTTTAATTAAGTTAAATCATTCTGATATCATACATAGGAAGTCGTAGACTTATTTTTCCGCAATTTTCCTAGAGCATTAAGTAGGTCATCATCGGATATTTTAAATCCATTATCATTTGTTTTAAGTGGTTTTCTAGTTTTGTCGTGATTTACCTTTTTAAGTTTGAAATTACCAGCATTTATTGAAGATAATAATGCTGATGTATTATTATTATTATTATTATTATTATGATTAATATGATTATTATTATTCGGAATTGGATTATTTAATAGAAATGGAGGGGGTGGTGGTAATGGAATATTGCTAGTAAATAATAAATTAGAGTCTACATTATCAAGGTTCATTTTTTGTATTATTGCTTCTTTGGGAACACCTGCTTTTTTCATATTTCTATATTTCGATAAATCAACATTGTCTTCTTGTTCAGTATCACTATCAATAAAACTATATTCTTCAAGTATCGGTTCCTTTTTTTCATATTGTTTAACTTGTAATATTGATAGTGATATACCATATTTAGTTTTGTGGCTCCATAATCCTTTTATAAATATAAGAAACTTAGCATATGTTTTAGCGTGGGATATTTTATTGTTAGTAAGTATCTTTTTATCTTGAGAAAAAATACTCGTGTTCTTTGAAACATCACACCGTAATCTACAAGGGAAATAGTGGTCTTCTATTAGAGGATTAACGAATTTTCGTTTGTATTTTTTCTTTGCTTTATTAACAATAATGTTAATAGTTTTATGGAATTCTTTTATATCGGTGTTATCTTCAGTATTAGTGAATGAAATATCGAGTGTATTATAGGAACTAATTTCAAATGGTATATATAATATTGGTGTCTGAATTATTAAATCGCCTTTGTTATATGAAATAGGTATTTCAGAGTATTTTTGATTAAGGGAAACCTTTTTTTTATAAGAAAAATAATCAATATTAAATTGGTTATATTTTATTATATTCATAAATCTTATTAATTATTTTTTTTTAGATAATTTAGAGATAAAAATATCTATTTTTTGAATTATATATTTTATCGATGGAATGTCCAATATGCTATGAAGATATAAAGCAAGAAGATTTAGTAGTATTAAAATGTTCGCATAAATTTCATTATGATTGTATAATGAATGAATACAAATCACAACTAGATAATGTTAATATAAAAATAAGAATATGTCCGTATTGTAGAGGTTATGGTGGTTATTTAAAAATGAAGCCAAACTGTATTCCTATAAAATATATAACTGAAAACTATAATATTTTTTATGACCATTTGAAAAATAATGATTATGAGAAAATAAAAGATTTTTTCGACAATACAAGATGTCATAGTATTTTGAAAACGGGTATCAATAAAGGTAAGCAATGTTCTAAGAAACGTAAAGCCAATAGTTTATTTTGTGGTATTCATACCAAGTCTATCTAACTTATTAGTTGTCATTATCATAAACATAAAAATGACAATTATAATTAGAGCAAACAGGGCTTTAGTAAACTTCAAGAAACCGTCTGTAGTTTTTAAATCTAAAGCACTATAATAAAAAACACCCATAAGCACCGCCAATACAGCCATTACACCATAGAATGCAAGAATAAATTTATCCATATACACCGTAACTGTTTTCATATATATATATATATATATATATATTATTATGCTTAGTATAATATTAGACATATTACACGGTGCTTTCCTCTTTGTACCATTGGGAATAATATTTGTACCACCATCTTATGTTAGTTTTAAAATATATCATTTATTATTACTTTTATATACATTAGTCCCTATTCATTGGTATTATTTTAATGGACAATGTATTATAACATATATAACACAAAAAATGGGTGGTCTTAAAAATGCCCAAACAACATCGCCATTTTCTGAAAAGCGGTTAGGATGGTTTTATAATCCAATGATGGATTTATTAGACTATGAATATACATCCGATAATCTAGATATGATGATTTATAATTACGCTGTATTTAATATTTTATTGATGTGGGGATTAGTATATTATAAAGCTATTTCTATGTAATTTTTTGGGCTTTATACCCCCCATATCCTCCAACTAAAGCACCTCCTAATAATGTTGTCATTCCAATCTTAACCCCTAAAATGATACTTAATGGACTCATTGCCAAGGATCCCAATACACCACCTAATATTATAACTTTCATATCTTTATGATACGAATTAGCCAATTTGAGATCGTCGTGCGCTTGTAATAATAAATGTTCGGTATTTTCTAATTTATCTTCAATGCGTAATAATGGGTCACGTTGATTATTGACTAAATATGCTAAATCTTGTTGTATGTATTTAATCATTTCAAGGTCTTGTTTTAATTTTAGGTCATCTTTGTTATTATTATTTAAAAATAATTGTGTCATATATTATAAAAATAAAATAAATTTATTAATTTTCTTTTAAAACAATAAATTCACGGTCATTTTTTATTACTAGTATTTGTACTTTTCTATTTCTATCGGTCTCATCGCATTCTCCAAATGCCTTAGACATTCCTACGTCAACGCGCCATAGACAATTGTCGCAAGAACTATTAAGGGGTTTATCGTACATAAATTGTGGCGAATGACCCACAACCATACCTTTGACCTTTATATTATTATTTTTATTAATAATATTAATTGTTTCGCGGAAATCTTTAATATGACATTTATCATCCCACGTTTCAAGATCACTAAAAACACGTGACCAAAATGGCGACTCATCTTCATCATCATTATGGTATATAGCATTAACGTATTTCATATTATTTTTTTCCTTGGATCCCATAAGCCATTTACAAATAGATTTATTTATATCTTTTAATAGATATTTCTTTGCACAAGATTTAGAAATACCGCCGTGGACAAAAAGCCAACTACCAATAACAACCACCGAATATCTATTTGCTGCTAAATGTTTCGCTATTTTCCCACCCGGACTAAATGACAATCGCCTACTATAATAACCATACGGTAAGCTATTATCGTCATTGCGTTTTTCTTTGAAATAATTGCCGAATTCGCGGAATTCCTTTGGAGAAACATACCGGAAATCGCCATCCACATTCATTAGTTCGTGATTTCCAAGAATACTAATAACATTACCACCTACTTTTTGGGCTTGTGAAGCCAATTTAGAAAATAACAGCATAATTTTCAGGTCTGACCCTTCGTCGTCAACAAGGTCACTATCATTTTCCGGGCATAGGTCATTAACTAATTCATTTGGTCTTACACGGTCTATTTGGTCGCCTAATTGAACAATTACTTTATTTCCACCTACCCAATTAATTTTATTTATATCTTTCGTATTATTGGGTATATTTCTATCAATAACACTTGCCAATTTTAATGCTTTCAATGTTGCTTCCATATCACCGTGAAGATCTCCAATTGCGACAATAATAGGGGCCTTTGGAAAAATATAGTTAGTTTGGTATTGTTCTTTAGAGTTGAGTGTATTAAGAATATGATTTTTAAGGTCATCTTTTCGCATTGTTTTTGGAATTAATAAATTGAGTTTTTTTGCGACTTGTTGTAGTTCTTCTTTTTTTAATGTATCAATTACTCTTTTTGATGTATTCATCGTATATTATAGTGTTTTACATTTTTTCAACGGAAAAAATCGTGCTCAAGCATACGTTTATTCATTTTATCGTAAATATCAAATTCGCGATTATCAATAGTGGATATGTTTTCTTGTCGTTTTAATTCATTTTGGTCTTCCTTTTGTTTGTCAGTTTCCAACGCCCTGATTTCTTCTAATGTTAAAGGTACCATATTTTTTCTATGTTTCTGTAATTCTTCCAATGTTTTATATTCTTTACGGTCTTTTATTTCACTTTCATCAACAAGACGTTGTTGGCTATGTGCTTCCCTATAATCACTAAATCCATCACCACCATAATTATCTATTTTATCTATTCCTAATTCAGCACTAGGAGCAATCGAAGCATTTATAGCTTGTGGTTGCACGTATTTAACAATTTGATCTTGAGGTTTTTTGATAGAACTATTAAATGTAGAATTAAATACATTAACATTGAATTTATTTCCAAATACTTCGTTTTTTTCAATATCCTTTTCCTCTAACTCATTATCTTTCATCCAGTTACCATAACCATCATCTTCGGCTTTATGAAGGCGATTTTCTTGATAAATTTTATTGAATAACATAGGGTCGAATTTTTTCTGTGAAGGTTTCATTGAAACACTCACAGCACTTGGTCTCTGATTTTCGGTGAAACTTCGCGATTCTTCTTTCATTTGTACGAAATTCCCTTGAGGAGCACGCATTTTTAGGTCTTCTAATAAAGCCATATACGCCTTTGTTACTACTTGGAATTTTTGTTCATTACCTGTAGGTCTATCTGGATGAAATCTCAATGCTAATTTTTTATAACTATGTTTTAATTGGTCTATGGTGAAATCTTCATTTAATTGAAACATCTTTAAAGCATTATTGGAAGACTTATTAAATTTAGTAAGTTCCGTTTCATAGTTGCTACGTCGGGCTTTTTGTTGTTCATAAAACTTCCGTTCTCTTTCCTTTTGTTCTTTTGCGAATTCAGCTTGGAATTTTTCTTGTTGAATGCGGAAACTATCTTCTAAAGTCATAACTGAATTGCTATTGCTAGGCGGTGGCGCATTATATACATTATTAAGGAAATTCGAAACATTTTTATAATTTTCAAGTGGGACTTTATTTTTCAATGTTTGTTGTTTGATTTGTAATGCTTTAACAAGTCTATTATCTTTTACGTTTTCACGTTTTATTTGTCTCTGGATTTTATCCAACTGCTGTTTGTTTAGACTATATAATTTTTTTAAATTTTCAACGTCCGTATTTGATTGAAAATTTCCCATATAAATAAGAAAATAAAAATAGAAAAAATTTATAACGCCATTCCCAACACAATATAGGCACCTAATCCAAGTATCATTCCAAATAAGTGTCTGTATTTCATTTCTTTATAGATTGCTAACCAAGCTTCTTTTTGTTCAGGTGTATTAAGATGTTTTACCATATAGTTAGATTTGGGATACATTCTATAGTATACCATATTAATCAATAGACATACGATAACAAATAAACATACTTTTGAAGCATTATCTACCTTTTTAGGTAATAGTGACAATCCAAATAATCCAGTAATTAAACCAAGAATCATACCTTCAATATAAATACGAAGTCTTTCCATAGTAATATTTTTGTAAAGTTTCTGCTGTTCTAATGTTAAAGTTTCATTGAATTTACGGAAATTAGGTGATGTTTTGGATGTAATCATAGTAGCAATAGTTCCAGATAGTAAAACAACCGCAATTAAACACGAGTTAATACAAACCATATAGAATAATTTTAGAAAAAAAATATACTCTTAATGTATAAAAAATGTTAGATGGTCATAGTTTAGTATATTTATTTCACATCCTAGTAGTTGCTCCATTACTCTTTTATATTGGATATATGAAAGAAAAAGTTCCAAGCCAATTATATGTAATTCTGATGGCAATGGCAGTAGTTATTGCTTTATATCATAGTTTTAAATTAGTAAATATTGTAATGAAACAACAACCCATAATAAAAGTTATATAAACAAAGAAAAATAGTATTAAAATTATGATAAGAATAACTCCTATTTTAAATTTCAGACATAGATATTTGAATACCAACAATAATCCCAATAATAATAATGAAAAAAAAACTACAATAGTTTTAGGATTATTGTTAGCAACAATGTTTTCATCATCATTTATAAAGAAACATATCGATAAGAATATCAATTAATTTCTCTATTTTTAATAATTAGCGATGACTGATCTCTTTTAGAATATTTTTTATATTCACTAGCCAGAATATTTTTTACTTTTTGTATATTGAAACTTGGTAATACTGGCTCACATTCCCAATAATATCTTTTGAATAGTGTATTTAATTTATAGTCGCCCGGATACATATATGCTAATGAACTATCCGTAAATATTTTATGGAGTTGTTTCGGTAATATATCTTTACTTTCAATGGGTAATATACACAGCAATTGAACGTAATGACTACACGGTTTATTTTTTTTTAGAATTATTTCTTTATTAATATCAAAAATATTATTATTGAAATAATGAAACAAATCGCTTAAAAGCGGTCCGTTGTGAAATTCATATTTCCATTCCCAATCACTACAGCCTTCGAAATAATATTTAAATACCCATACTAAACCCTCAATGTAATTCTCACACATAGCATTTATTGTATCTTTGTCTATTTCTCCAGTTGCTTTTTTATAATAGCGATTTTTCCATTTTTTGATATGTAGATTATCATAAATAATGTAGTCCTCGTCTGGATTAATCATAGTTGGTCGATTGTTGAGCAAATTATTATATCTTTCAAAATCATCATCAGCCCGTATTTTAAAGTGTTTCCGTAATTTCTTTCTTTTATTGAATACATTAATTACCATTTTTTCATAACTATTATTAAGTTTGCTAAGAAATGTTTTGATGAATTTCGTATTTAATTTAGTTCCATTTTTCTCAAAAACAGACAATGATGTTCCCATCAAATGATACGTTTGAACGTAATGATCCAATATAATATCAAGTCCATTATAACGTAAATCAATACCTAATATATGTGGTAAGAAATCGTTTCCTAAAAAGAAACATACAAATATGTAATCATTAATAATACTTATAAATTTCTCTGGTTCTAAGAAAGAATTGGTGCTTCCTATAAAATAACGTTCTTTGAAATCTTGAATAATATTTGTTTTCATTGTATCAATATCAAAATAAATGACTTCATCATATTGATCTCTAAGAAGATAAATATTGTTTTGGTGTGAAGCCATTGAAAGCATGATTAGGTCAGCATCTAATCCGTGAATAACAATGTTTTTATCTTCATTAAATGAATGTGTTCGAATGAATTCAAGTAGTTTATGTTCGCCTTCGCCCGGTGTTAGTGAATCATCCAAATAAATAGTTACATCTTTATAGATGGGGTCATTAAATATGATTTGTTTAAGATGTTTTGAAACTTTTTCCATAAATTCGGTTCCAGGTGAAATACAGTTTTTATCCCATATATCACTTGGCATAGGCATATTACAAGAATTATAAATATCTTCCATTTCTTTGTTATGAAGGACTGTTTTGAAGCGCCGAAGCCGTTGTTGTTTCATTTTGGATGCTGGCGCAACACCATCAATTGCCATATAGATGAATTTCGGCTTATTCATCATATATAGGCGTTTAATTTCATTTTCTATTTCAAACAACATTTTCTGTTCATATTTATCTTTATATTTATGTGAATAATTTTCATCTAGTGCTCTTGATGTACAAGGATGAATAAGACCATTCATATCAAGAAATAGTGCCTCAACATTTTCGAGATTATCTGAAACACAGTTGTCATACTTTTCTGACAAAATTTTAAAAAATAGTGGAATACCCATGTTGGGAATGTTATATTTATAATACTTTTTAGTTTAAATGTTTTTTATTATAATAATATGGAAAGAAAGACATTATTCCTTATAGGTTGTATGCCAGTGCGGTTGTCATTTGTAGCAATATCGTATTATTTTTTTAAAAACAAATACACTTATATACAGTATTTTCTAGGATTAATAGGAATAATTATTGGAATCGGCTTCATATTATCTTTTATTATACCTTCGAACATTTAAAACGCCGACTTTCTAATATTTATAAATTAAATAAAAATTGATTCAAATATTTTTTTTACGTTATAAACAATATATAATATAACTATGAAAACTTGTATTTATCTTACATCAAAAAATATCATAAAAGAACAAGTTGTTCGGGAATTTCTAAATAATAATTACCAGTTAATTTGTGTAGAAAGTAACTCTGAAATAAGTGGTGGTCAACCCTATGGGTATGATGAAACATTACTAGGTTGTAAAAATCGCACCAAACAATTTAAAAAGAATGAAAATTATATATCTATTGAGAATGGATTTGTAAAATTAGATAAAAATACAATATATGATATTGCTGTAATTATTATTAATATTAATGGAAAAAATATTACAGAATGGTCAAACAAAAGATATTTCCCAATTGAAATTTTAAAATTTCCAGATATTAATACACGCACAAGGGCTCTCGTATCATATTTTGAAAAAAATAATGAAACACGATATATACAACTCAAAGAAACTATAAATAAATTTAAAATATATCTGGAATAGGTTAGCGTTTTAAATGTTCAAAGGTGTAAAAAAAAAAGGTCGGGTTTTTCGGTGGGAAAGTTTGGTGGCATAATTTACGTCTAGTTCATGCGTTGAATTATATAGGATTTGGAACAACAACACTATTATTAAATGAACAACCAGCATATATGTTTTTACTATTCGATGCTATACTGGGGCTAGTTAGTTTTATAATGAATTATTATCTTAAAAAATAGAACGACATTTCTTGGTGGGAAATCAAAAACCAAAAAGAAAAAGAGGAATTCTTCAAATAAGAAAAAATCCGTTAAAAAACAGAAGAAATAGAGAAAAG
>Ga0209425_10001598_pt1 | contig 26339 bp, 27 predicted proteins | sample COG_05_FD_184749 | JGI IMG/M metagenome (GOLD analysis project Ga0209425, IMG submission 184749) | Pelagic Microbial community sample from North Sea - COGITO 998_met_05 (SPAdes) (version 2) | ecosystem: Environmental > Aquatic > Marine > Neritic zone/Coastal water | place: Helgoland, sampling...
CCGCTTAATTTTTCTCTAAGCTTTTTATTAATTGTTAAATTTTGTATGTGAATATTTTCAGATCTTCTTAATGCAAAATTTATCATAGCACATCCAACTGTTTCATTGGTAATAGGATCAATTAAAATCATTGATCCTAATTGCTTATCTTCTGTATAGTTTTTAAACGGAACAGCTTTATTAAATGCAATAGTGCATTCGCTAACACTATTTAAAAGAAGCTCTTTCCCAGAATAATTTTCAAGTGTATTAACATCATAAATTTTTTTAATTTCTAAAATTTTAATAGATATTTTTTGCGTGTATATTTTTCCAATATAAGTTCTCCCGTTCAATCCGGCATTATTAGACATCCAAATCATATTAACGTTAAATTGATCTGCACAATCTATAACTTTTTTACTATCACAAATAATATCTCCTCTTGAAATATCGATCTCTCTATCAAGAGTAATTGTAATACTATTTCCCTTTGAAGCCTTTTTCAGATTTTTCTTATACAAGATAATGTCTTTAATTTTTGCCTTTTTATTTGAGGGAAGGACTAATATTTCATTACCTTTCTTAACGTTACCTGAACTTATTGTTCCGCTGTAACCTCTAAAATTTAAATTAGGTCTATTGACCCATTGAACCGGCATCACAAAACCAGCTTTTTTATCTTTTTCTATATTTATATTTTCTAAATAATGAAATAAGGTTGATGACTTGTACCATTTAATCTTTGAAGATTTTTGATAAATATTATCTCCATTTAATGCTGATAAAGGAATTATTTTAATTGTTTCAAAATTAAGTTTCTTTGAGAATTTTTTATACTCTTCAGATATTTTTATAAATGTATCTTTATCATACCCGATCAAATCCATTTTATTAATTGCGACAACAATATTTTTAATACCTAGTAGAGAAACAATAAACGAATGACGTTTTGTTTGAGTAACTACACCATGTCTAGCATCAATAAGAATAATTGCTAAATCAGCTGTTGATGCTCCAGTGGTCATATTTCTGGTATACTGCTCATGACCTGGTGTATCAGCTACAATAAATTTTCTCTTACTACTTGAAAAAAAACGGTAAGCAACATCTATAGTGATGCCCTGTTCCCTTTCAGCACTTAAGCCATCGACTAGTAAGGCAAAATCTATTTCTTTTCCTTGAGTGCCATGTAAATTTGATTCTCTCTTCAATGATGCTATTTGATCATCAAATATCATTTGAGATTCATAGAGCATTCTTCCGATTAAAGTACTTTTACCATCATCTACACTTCCACATGTTATAAATCTTAGGAGGCTTAACTCCGATTGTCTTTCAAGATAAAGATCAATTTTTTTTTCTTTAGACATCAGAAATATCCTTCTAATTTCTTTTTTTCCATTGAACTTGAAGAATCATTATCTATGGCTCTGCCTTCTCTTTCAGATGTTTTTGATTTCAGTAATTCTAAAACTATTGTTTCTAAAGTGTCTGCATCTGATTCAATTGCGCCGGTAAGTGGATAGCAGCCTAACGTTCTAAATCTTATTTTCTTTAGAAGTATTTTTTCTTCTTTTTTAATATCAAGTCTGTCGTCGTCTACCATAATAAGCATTTTGTTACGCTCTATAACTGGTCTCATTTTTGCATAATAAAGAGGTACAATAGGTATATTTTCTTGATATATATATTGCCAAATATCTAGCTCAGTCCAATTGGAAAGAGGGAAAACCCTTATACTTTCACCTTTATTTATTGAAGAGTTATAAAGATTCCATAACTCGGGCCTTTGATTCTTGGGGTCCCATTGATGATTTGGAGTTCTAAATGAGAAAATTCTCTCTTTAGCTCTTGATTTCTCTTCATCTCTTCTTGCCCCACCAAAGGCTACATCAAACTTATATTTATCCATTGCCTGTTTAAGTCCCTGTGTTTTCATAATATCTGTATGAACAGAGGAACCATGAGTTAAAGGATTGATATTTTTTTTTACTCCCTCAGGATTTATATGTGTGATCAATTTCATACCTGTCTCTTCAACAATATGTTTTCTAAATGAATACATTTCTTTAAATTTCCATCTCGTATCAACATGCATAAGTGGAAATGGTGGAAGACTGGGATAGAATGCTTTTTTTGCCAAATGAAGCATAACTGAACTATCTTTGCCAATAGAGTAGAGCATGACAGGATTTTCAGCTTCACTTACAACCTCTCTCATTATTTGAATACTTTCAGACTCTAAGTCATTTAAATATGAATTATTAGAAATATTTTTATTTGAATATTTTATTTTATTTTGTGAGGGAAGGGAGTTGTAGAAAAGATAAATAGGAATATGACAAATAAATTTTGATTTAAATTTTATATCAAAGTTTTTATTTTCTTCAGTAATTAAAAAAAATTTTTCACTAATCTTTATGTCAGGAATACATACAAAACTTTTTTTTAATCTTAATGACAAAGACTCTAGACCTTTTAATATCTCACTTTGACTGTCTGATGTGATTAAAGCCCATCTTCTTCCACCTCTTCTATCGTTTGCAAACAAAATAAATTGTTTATCAATTTTATGAAGTTGAATAAATAATATCAAAGTCCTCTTATCCTCATACTGTTTAAGTGTTCGCTTAAAGAATTGGAGTTTAACTTTTTCTTTATTGTCAATAATATAATTTTCAAGTTTTATAATAGGAGGAAAAAATTTATTTTTTTCTATCCATCTTTCGTAGCTTCTTTTTGTATTAAAGTATTTCTTATGAGAGAGTAAATCAAAATGGGATTCACTGTCCCATGCAATTTTTCGACTAATTTTGTTAGTGGAGTAAAATATGGAGTTATTTATAGTTTTTATCATAATGTCGTATTCTGAATAAAATAGTATTTTAATTCAAATTGTATATAGTTATTTTGTATTAAATGAATAAAAAAACAGATAATAGCAAATTACGACAAAATATATATTTCACTGCCTTAATTGATATTGCGAGACAGGCAGGTGCTAAAATTCTCGACTCCTATAATAACCAACATCATGAAATTACATACAAAAATGACGAATCGCCTCTTACTGATGCAGATATTAATTCTCACAAAATTATATCAAGTGAATTAATGGCAATTAGTAATTTGCCAATTATTTCTGAAGAGTCTGAGTCGATTTATACAAAATCCGAAAACTATTGGTTAATTGATCCTCTAGATGGCACTAAAGAGTTTATAAATAAGAATGGCGAATTTAGTGTTAATATTGCTCTTATAGAAAATCAATTCCCTACAATAGGAATTGTTTATCACCCTTTAGAAGGTTTTGCTTATATTGGTGGTAGCAAATTGGGTGCTATTAAAATTGACTCCTCTAATGATCAAAAAAATATTTCAGTTTCTCAACCTACAACTCCTATCAGAGTTGTAGCTAGCAGAAGTCATTTAAACGACCTTACGAAAACATTTATTAATAGTTTGGGTTCAGTAAAAACTATTCAAGCTGGAAGCTCTTTGAAGTTCTGTTTAATTGCTGAAGGTGTAGCAGATATTTATCCTCGATTAGGCCCTACTTCTGAATGGGATACAGCTGCTGCTCAAGCTGTGGTTGAAGGTGCGGGTGGAAGTGTGTTAACTCTAGAAGGAACAAGATTACATTATCAAAAAGAAAATATTTTAAATCCACATTTTGTTGTGAGAGGAAACAATACTCTAAATTTCTAATCTTCATTTATAGAAGGATTATTTTTTCTATATGTTTTTTCTAAATTTATTTCATCTACTTCAGTATATATCTCCGTTGTTGATAAAGAAGAGTGACCTAATAATTCTTGAATAGTTCTAAGGTCGCCACCATTTTTTAATAGATGAGTTGCGAAACTATGGCGGAGAGCATGTGGTGTTGATGTTTTAGGTAGTCCTAAATTAATTCTAGCTTCTTTTAGATCTCTTTGAAATGTTCTTGCTTGCATTGGTGAGCCCCTATCTCCAATAAAAATGGATTGACTCTCTCCTATTTTGTAAGGCAAAGAAATTACATACTCACTAATTGCTGATTGTACAATCTCTAATACAGGAACCAATCTTTCTTTCCCCCCTTTACCCATAATAGTAATTGAGGATAAATTTTTAGTCTGGAGTAATGTTAACGAAAGAGCTTCATTAATTCTAAGGCCACACCCATAGAGAAGATAAAATAGGGCTTTGTTCCTCTTTTTGATCCAACTCTTCTTAGATACAGATTCTAATTCAGTTAGAAGTAAACCAATTTGATTTTCTTGAATAGATTTTGGAAGCGATTTTGGTATTTTAGGACTTCTCAAAAGGATAATTTGGCTAAATGGCTTATCGTAAGCATCAGATCGAGTTTTCATGAATTTGAGAAAATTTTTTAACGAACTTATAGTTCTTCTTCTTGATCTTGCAGATAATGGTTTTTTATAAATGTTTATATAGTTTCTCTCTAAGGTCAAATCAGACAACCAAGCTCTTAGAGTTTTGAGTTCCAATTTTATAATATCGTTGTTTGTAATAATTGAAGCTTTGTAATGATTTAAAAATATTAAAAAATCGGCGAGATCGTAAGAATAGGAGTTGTAAGTATTTTGAGAAAATCCTTTAATATCCTTAAGGAATAAAACCCAGTCTTTATAATTTTGAATTAAAGATTGATCAATTTGCTTGCCTTCTAGTAAATCTAAAAAGTTCATTTCATGATATTATAAATGAGAATCCCAATTTAAGAACATGTATTATTTTAAAATTATTCCTTTTGCCCTGATAGACAGACCATTAATTTATAAATGTAAGGAAAAGATTAAAAGGGGAAGAATAGTTGAAATATCTGTCAGAAAAAAAGAATTAGCAGGAGTCGTTTTATCTGAAATAGCATCATCAGAGATTACATTTGATAAAAAAAAAATTTTAGAAATATCAAAATTAAATCTTTATAGTTTTAAGTCTACTCACATAGAGTTTATAGAATACTTATCCAGACATTATTTTATTGAGTTGGGAATGTCGTTCAAAATTTCGATTGGTTCTGATGTAAATTTAAAAAAACAATTAAAAAACTATTTATTATTTAATCATCATATTTACGAAAATAAAAAAATATTAATTGGATATAACAAACTTTCACCTAAAAAGTTTTTAGCTCTCCAAAATGAAAAACAGATTGTTGAAACAGATCTAGGTTTTAAATTTTATAATAAGAAAGATAATATTGAATTAAATGACGAACAGGACGCTATTTTTCAAAAAATAAAAGATGACAGTTATTTAAAATATTCTTGTCATTTGATCAACGGAGTAACAGGTTCTGGTAAAACAGAATTATATTTTAAATTTATATATCAAGCTCTTAATAATAATAAACAGGTCTTAGTCTTATTGCCAGAAATTGCATTAACAGAAGATTGGTCAAAGAGATTTGATAAATATTTTGGCTGTTCGCCATACGTATGGCACTCTAAACAAACAGTTAGCCAAAAAGCTAGAATATTAAAATCATTAATGTCAGGAGAACCTTGTGTTGTAGTTGGTGCTAGATCTGCAGTTTTACTTCCATTTCAAAATTTAAAACTAATTATTTGTGACGAAGAACATGACAGTTCATATAAGCAAGATGATGGTCCTAAATACCATGCAAGAGACATGTCTATTTTAAAAGCAAGTAAGGAAAAAGCAATGTGCCTTCTTGTGAGCGCTTCTCCATCTCTTGAAACTTTATACAATGTTAAAAATAATAAAATCAATCAATACGAATTAAATTCACAATTTTTTAAGACTTCTCTTCCTAACATAAAACTTATCGATATGAATAAATTTAAACCTAGTTCTACGTCTTGGATTTCTAAAACGATGTTTGAAAAAACTAAAGCTGTTTTAAAAAATGAAGGACAGGTTCTTTTTTTTCTCAACAGAAGAGGCTATGCACCAACTAAAATGTGTGTTCAATGTCATTCCGTGGTGCAATGTATAAATTGTTCTACAAATTTAGTTTATCATAAATCAATAGGTAGATTAATTTGCCATCATTGCGCTAAGATGTATGAGAATAATCAAATTTGCATGCAATGCTCAAGTTCTAAATTTATTTCTCTCGGTATAGGATTAGAGAGATTGCAAGAAGAAGTAATTAGACTTTTCTCAGGTTATAAAGTTCAGATTTTTTCGAGCGATACTTTGAGAAATAAAAAAAATAAAAAAATATTTTTTGAAGAGGTACATCAAAATCAAATTAAAATACTTATTGGTTCGCAAATTGTAGGCAAGTCTTTTCACTTTCCTAATCTTAAACTAGTGAATATTATTGATGGTGACTCAACTTTGCATAGTCCTGATTTCAGAGCTATTGAAAAAACCTATCAATTATTTCAGCAAGTTGCGGGTAGGTCTGGTAGAGAAGGATCTCAAGGAGATGTATTAATTCAAACATATAATATTGCACACCCCTTATTTCAAAGTCTTATGGATCAAGATCGTAATTTATTCATTGAAAAAGAATTATATAGAAGAGAGCAATCTGCTCTTCCTCCTTATTTTAAAATTGGTGTGTTGAATATACTTCACAAAAATCAATCTGATTTGAGAAATATAACCTTAGATATCCTCCAAAAATCTAAAGATCTCTCTATAAATATATATGGACCAACACCAGCACTGATTCCCTATAAAAAATCTCATTTTCATCAAATTTTCTTCCTCAAGGAAAAGTCTTACAAAGAGCTTGAGTGGAAAATTAGTCAGTTAAGATCTTCAATTAACCCTAAAAATCAACGTTTTCTCAGTATAGACATTGATCCTATCAGTATATCTTGATGCGTCATTTGTTAAGTCTTTAAAAGACACCCAATATGATAGAAAATCCTTCTATTTAAGTAAAAAATGAGCAATAAAATCATAGCCCAAAGATACGCAATAGCACTTTTTAGCACTGCTAAAAATGATGATTTAGATTCTCTTTTCTCAGATACAAAAACATTACTTGAAATGATTCATTCAAGTGATGATTTAATGAAAACTCTAAAGTCACCTTTGTCTAAAGGAGAACTTAAGTTAAATATAGTTTCCTCTCTCATCAAAGACATGGCTTCTAATAAAATTCTTAAAGGATTACTCGATACTCTTTATAAGAATAAAAGACTTTCTATTTTAGCTTTAGTGCTATCAAGTTTTGGTGAAGTATTACTATCAAAACGTGGTTACAAATCAGCCAATGTTACAACTGCAAGCGACATAGATGATGATACTAAAAAAAATATTTCAGAATTACTAAATTCTCAATATGGATCAAAGATAAATATTGAATTTAAGACTAATGAATCATTGCTTGGAGGCATGACGGTCGTTGTTGGATCTAAAATGATTGACCTAAGTGTGCGTAGTCAAGTTTCAAAATTTACAAATAACGTGAAAGGAGACATTTAATGTCGATTAAAGCATCTGAAATCTCTTCCATTATAAGAGATCAAATAAAAGACTTCGATAGCAAAGCAGATATATCTGAAGTAGGTACAGTTTTAAAAGTTGGTGACGGTGTTGCTCAAGTTTATGGGTTAGATAATGTCCAAGCTGGAGAAATGGTAGAATTTGCAGGAGGCGTTAAAGGTATGGCTCTTAACCTTCAAGAAGATAATGTAGGTATTGTTCTTTTTGGGGATGACAGAAGTATCAAAGAAGGCGACACTGTTAAGAGAACCAAGAGCATTGTTGAAGTTCCTGTTGGAAAAGGTTTATTAGGACGAGTAGTTGATGGTCTTGGAAATCCAATTGATGGAAAAGGTCCAATTCAAAGTAGTGAGTCAAGAAGAATTGAAGTAAAAGCTCCAGGCATTATTCCAAGACAAAGTGTTAATGAGCCTATGCAGACTGGATTAAAAGCGCTTGATGCATTGGTCCCAGTTGGTAGAGGTCAAAGAGAGCTCATCATTGGAGACCGTCAAACTGGTAAAACTGCTGTAGCTATTGATGCTATTATAAACCAAAAAGAAATTAATAAGTCTGAAGATGAATCTAAAAAACTCTACTGTATTTATGTTGCAATTGGTCAAAAAAGATCAACTGTTGCGCAAGTGGTTAAAACCCTTGAAGAAAATGGAGCTCTTGAATATACAATCGTTGTTGCCGCTACCGCTTCAGATCCAGCTCCTTTACAATTTTTAGCACCATACACAGGCTGTTCAATGGGAGAATTTTTTAGAGATAATGGAATGCATGGATTAATTGTTTATGATGATTTATCAAAACAAGCTGTAGCTTATAGACAAATGTCATTACTTTTAAGAAGACCTCCGGGAAGAGAAGCTTTCCCTGGTGACGTTTTCTATTTACACTCACGTCTACTAGAAAGAGCTTGCAAACTCAATAAGGCGAGTGGTGGTGGAAGTTTGACCGCTTTACCAGTTATTGAAACTCAAGGTGGTGACGTTTCTGCCTTCATTCCTACGAATGTTATTTCAATTACTGATGGACAGATCTTTTTAGAAACTGAATTATTTTTCTCAGGTATTAGACCTGCTATTAATGTTGGTTTGTCAGTTAGTCGAGTTGGATCAGCCGCACAAACAAAAGCGATGAAAAAAGTTGCGGGAAAAATTAAGCTTGAACTGGCTCAGTATCGTGAGATGGCAGCTTTTTCTCAATTTGCTTCAGACCTTGATGCATCTACAAAACAGCTTTTATCTAGAGGTGAAAGATTAACGGAACTTCTAAAACAAGACCAGTATGTCCCAATGACTGTCGCTGATCAGGTTTTAAGTTTGTATTCTGGTGTTAGAGGATTTCTTGATAAAATTGATACTTCTAAAGTAACGGAATTCCAACAAAAGTTTTTAGAAGCCTTTAAAGCTAAACACGCTGATATTTTTAACGAGATCAATGACTCAGGAAATTTTAGTGATGAATCTGATAAGAAAATAGGAGAGTTTTTAACTGACTTTTGTCAAAACTTTAGTTAATGCCAAACCTTAAGGATTTAAAAACAAGAATTGCTAGCGTGAAGTCGACTAGAAAAATTACCTCTGCCATGAAAATGGTTGCTGCAAGTAAATTAAGAAGAGCGCAAGAACTTGCAGAGTCTTCACGAGTGTATTCAGAGAGTCTTGGTTTTATTCTCTCTTCACTTGCAGGAGGATCTAAAGATAATTCTGATCTTCCTGAAATCCTTGTTGGAAGACAAAACCCTAAAGTGGCTTTATTGGTAATTAATTCATCTGATAGAGGTCTTTGTGGTGGTTTTAATTCTTCATTGTTTAGAAGTGCTGTTAATTGGATTAAAGAAAAAAAATCCCAGGGTATTGAAGTGAAATTAATGCCGATAGGGAAAAAAGCGAGCGCTTTTTATAAGAGAAGCGACATCGAGGTATTAGAGAATTTTGAAGACCTCAACACAAATGATAGACAAATAGAAGTATCAGAACAGGTAAAAAATAAAATTACAGATTTATTCGAGTCAAAATCTATAGACGAAGTATTCATTTTATATAATAAGTTTATTTCAGCAATTGCTCAAGAGCCCACATATAAATCTTTAATCCCTTTAGAACAAGGTACTGGTGATGACAATGCATCAGAGGATAACAACTCCTCATTTGAATTTGAACCAGACAAGAATGAATTATTAGAATACTTAATTCCAAGAAATTTTCTTACACAAGTTTACGGTAGTATCTTAGAAAGTTCTGCAGCAGAACACGCAGCGAGAATGACTTCGATGGATAATGCAACAAGAAATGCTGGTGATATGATTGAAGGCCTTACTATGACCTACAACCGTACTCGTCAGGCAGTAATAACAAAAGAACTTATCGAAATTATTTCAGGCGCAGAGGCTGTTTAGGAAAGGAGCATATAATGGCAAGTAATAAAGCAGGTAAAATAACTCAAGTATTAGGGGCTGTAGTTGACGTAGCATTTGAAGGTGAACTCCCTCCTATTATGAACGCATTAATTACTAAAATAGGGGATCAGGAAGTTGTACTAGAGGTAGCGCAACATCTTGGTGAAAATACAGTTCGTACAATCGCTATGGATGCCACTGAAGGTATGCAAAGAGGTCAAGAGGTTACGGATCAGGGAAATCCTATTTCAGTTCCGGTTGGACCAGAAACTCTTGGTCGTATTATGAATGTTATAGGAGAGCCTATTGACGAAAGAGGTCCTATTGCAACAAAGAAAAAATTACCAATCCATAGAGGTGCTCCAGATTTCGTTGATCAATCAACTGAAACTGAGGTTCTCGTAACTGGTATTAAAGTTGTTGACCTTTTAGCTCCTTATGCAAAAGGTGGAAAGATTGGATTATTTGGTGGAGCGGGTGTCGGTAAGACAGTGCTTATCATGGAACTCATAAATAATGTTGCCAAAGCGCATGGTGGATATTCTGTGTTCGCCGGTGTGGGAGAGAGAACAAGAGAGGGTAATGACCTCTATCATGAAATGATCGAATCAGGAGTTATTGATGTGGATGGTGACAAATCAAAGGTTGCCCTAGTCTATGGTCAGATGAATGAGCCGCCTGGTGCTCGTGCAAGAGTAGCACTTTCTGGGTTGACTCAGGCAGAATATTTTAGAGATGAAGAAAACCAAGACGTGTTATTTTTTGTTGATAATATTTTTAGATTTACTCAAGCTGGTTCAGAAATTTCTGCTCTTTTAGGACGTATCCCTTCAGCGGTTGGATATCAACCAACACTTGCAACCGATATGGGTGCTCTTCAAGAAAGAATTACAACTACAAACAAAGGATCTATTACTTCTGTGCAGGCTATTTACGTTCCTGCTGATGATTTGACAGACCCTGCACCGGCAACTTCATTTGCGCATTTAGATGCAACAACGGTTTTGAATAGATCCATTGCAGAACTAGGAATTTATCCTGCGGTTGATCCGTTGGATTCAACTTCTAGAATTCTTGAGCCAAGAACTCTTGGTGAAAAGCATTATCAAGTTGCAAGAAATGTCCAAAAAACTCTTCAAACATATAAGAGTCTCCAAGATATTATTGCTATTCTTGGTATGGATGAGTTATCTGAAGAAGATAAATTAGTTGTATCAAGAGCAAGAAAAATTCAAAAGTTCTTGAGTCAACCTTTCCATGTTGCTGAAGTTTTCACAGGATCTCCTGGAAAATTTGTTTCTCTCGAAGATACTATTAAAGGTTTTGAGGGTTTAGTTAACGGAGACTATGACGATATAACTGAAAATGCTTTTTATATGGTTGGTACCATTGAGGAAGCATTAGAAAAAGCCAAAAAAATGGAAGAGGATGCAGCTTAATAAATCTTATGATTGAATTAAAAGTAGTATCACCTCAAAAGGTTATCTTTCAAAAAGAGGTTGAAATGGCCGTACTTCCGGGTGCAGAGGGTGATTTTGCAGCAATGCAAGATCACTCACCATTTATCAGCTCTCTAAGACCCGGCCAAATGGCTATCATGTCTAACAACAAAGCTGATGAAAGTTTTTTTATATCTGGTGGACTTGTAATGTTGAAAGGCAAAGTATGCGAAGTCCTTGTCGATCAAATTGAGCCATTAAAAGATTTAAATAAAGACAATTATAAACAAACTAAAACCTATCAAGACTTAGAAGGTAACGAGACTGCTCTTAAGACCTTTGAGCAGGTTATTAATACACCGTCATATAAGTAAAATTATTTTAAAATCCTAAATTATATTTTATAAAAATTCTTTAAACTCTTTCAAAATATTTCTGTAGATATCTCTTTTGAAAGGGACAATGTTGCTAACCAAAAACTTTTTATCTACCCACTTGTATTCTGAGAATTCAGGCACTTTTGTATTAACATTAATATCTTTATTTGAACCGGTAAATTCAAAAAGATACCATTTTTGTTTTTGTCCTACATATTTACCATTCCACAAAGTTTGCGCTAGATCTGGTGGAAGGTCGTAGTAATACCAATCTTTTAATTCAGCTTTTAATTTAAGTTTACTTTTTTTTATTCCTGTTTCTTCTAAAGCTTCTCTAAAAGCTGCATCTACTGGGATTTCTTTAGAGTCAATACCACCTTGTGGCATCTGCCAAAAGTGAGAGGGGTGATCTAATCGCTGACCAACAAAAATATTTTTTTTATCATCAATGATCATAATCCCAACATTAGGGCGATATTTTTTTTTATCCTTAGGCATTTAATAATTATTTCTGAACAGTTGCTAATGTTTTAACAGCATCTATAGCTCTAAATAATTGGTAATCATCATCAATAAGATTTTTCACTTCTTCTTCCTTTGCGTTAGGATCTTTTGTTTCATTAGTAAGAGCATCTTGATAGTCAGATTCTCTGAATGTAAATAATTCATTGAGAACTTTGATTTCGGCCTGGGGTACAACTACATCAGGTTCAATGCCAATAGCTTGTATAGAGTCGCCTGATGGAGTGTAATATTTAGCAATTGTAAGTCTAATAGCACCGCTATCTATAGGAACTATAGTTTGAACGGAACCCTTTCCAAATGATGTGATACCTAAAATAGGTGCACGATTATGATCCTGAAGAGCTCCTGCTACAATTTCTGAAGCTGAGGCAGAACCTTGGTTGATGAGAACGACAAGAGGTTTGCCTTTAATTATGTCTCCCTTTTTTGCAGAGTAAACTTGAACATCTTGTTTATCTCTCCCTCTTACAGATACAATTTCCCCCTTTTCTAAAAATAAATCGCTTACACTTATAGACTCATCAAGTAGTCCTCCAGGATTATTTCTGAGATCAAGCACATATCCTTTAATATCTGTTTCTCCACTCTCTAATTCCTTTATAATTTTTTTAAGTCCTGTTGTTGTTTGTTCATTAAAAGTTGTGACTCTTAAAACTCCGATGTCATCAATGACCTTATGCTTTACAGATTGAATCTTAATAATGGCTCTTTTTAAAACGATATCAAATGGTTCTTTCATCCCTCTCACGATCGTAATTGTAATTGGTTTCCCTACTTCACCTCTCATAATATCGACTGCTTCCTTGATACTTAAACCAACAACTGATTGTCCATCTAGATGTGTAATAAAATCTCCAGACTCAACGCCTGCTTTTTGAGCTGGAGTATCATCAATAGGAGATATAATTTTTATAAATCCTTGTTCCATAGTAATTTCAATACCAAGACCACCGAAAGCGCCCGCTGTATCAATTTGCATTTCTTTAAAAAGGTCCTCACTCATGAAGCTTGAGTGCGGGTCTAGGGCATTCAGCATTCCATTTAAAGCTTTTTCGATTAATTCTTTATCAGTTACTTCCTCAACGTATCTTTCTTTCACCCTATTAAAAACTTCATTGAAGATACTGAGTTGTTTGTAGGTTTCTTTTGTTGTCTCTGAATAGCCATTGGATAAAGCAGCTATATTGAAAGCAATAAAAAAAAAGATAAAATTTTTTAAGCTAATTGGATGTTTTTTGGTTAGAGGAGAAATCTTCTGACCAAAGCTTTTCAAGATCATAGATTGAGCGAATTTCATCTCTAAAAATATGCACTAAAACATGCCCAGCATCAATAACTGTCCAGTCGCACAGGGGTTTTCCCTCTGGTCTATTACAATAAAGCTTGTCTTTTCTTAATTCTCGGTAAACTTTGTCGGAAACAGAGTCAACATGTCTCGAAGATCGCCCTGATGCTATCACCATAAACTCAGCAAAGTCGGCTTTCCCTTTAAGAGATATAACTTGAATATCTTCTGCTTTGTTATCATCAAGAGCATTGACTATACTTTGAACTGAAGGGTCTTTGTATTTATCGGTCAAGTCGATTCCTGATATCTGTCGAAGAAATTTCCAAACCTTCAATTTTTAAAAAAAATAAATTAGGAGATGAAGATGTTAAAAATTTTTCTAATGAGTTCATAAAGTATTTTGAGAATTTATTATAAATATGACTTTTTTCAATATCCATATCATACCCGGGACGGTGAACAATACAAATACTAATATTATTAACAATCCATTCAAAATTAACCCATTTGTCTAATTCCCATAATTGGTCAAGACCTATTATTAAAACAAAGTTCTTCAGATGACATTTTTTTTGAATCCTAGTTAAAAGTTGATATGTATTTTGAGATTTGATTGAAAATTCAATTGGACTTACTTTGACATTTAGGTCTAGAGTTTCTAATCTAAGTTTCTTTAAAGTTTCATAAATAGGATCTTTGCTAATTTTGGTTTTTAAAGGATTTTCATAATTAGGAATAATATAATATTTATCAAGACCAAGTTCTTTTTTTGAATTGTAAATAACATATTCATGACCTTTATGAAAAGGGTTAAAACTTCCACCATAAATACCAATAGAATTATTTTTCATTAAATAATCTTAACAAACTCATTACTAATTTTTGACTCCACAAGTGCTTGTTTAAATAAATCAATTACTAATTTTTGATCTTCAGATTCAGGTTTCAGAGCCATGGGATTGCATAATTTGAAATTGAATAAAATTGAAGTACAAAACTTTACAAGACTCTTACTTTGTATCCATGCAACAGTGCTGATAGGCAAAGTCAATTTTCTATATTTAAAAAAAAGATTATTATTAATATCATTTGTTAATGGTACTTTATTAATCTCAGTTAGGTCTTGTTCGGTGAAAGTTTCTTTAAAACTTTGATTATTTTTTTCAATTAAAAATATTGTATATTTAATTATATGAGTAACATCTGTCTTATCAATTTCTTCTAAGGAGGAACGATGACTGTTCAATTCATCAATAGTAGTCTCTAACGTCATTTAGGTCTGATCTGATTATCGCCTGAAACTAAGTATTTAAAAGTCGTTAGGTGTTGTGCGCCTACTGGACCTCGCACATGCAGTTTGTCAGTTGAGATACCTATTTCTGCTCCAAATCCAAATTCCCCACCATCAGCAAATTGAGTTGACGCATTGTGGAGAAGAATTGCACTATCGCACTGTTGAAAAAAATATTCAATTGTTGAACTTGTGTCTGTAAGACAACTCTCAGTATGCCCACTCGAATATTTGTTAATATGTTTAGTTGCATCCTCAATATTGCGAACCATTTTAACAGATAATATTTTATCTAAATATTCGGTTGACCAGTCTTCATCATTTGCCTTCTCAGCATTAGGAAAAATATTTTGAATTTTATTATCACCTCTAATTACACAGTCCTGAGAAGCTAAACTTTGAAGTACATGTTTGATAGAAAGATCATCAATTTCTTCATTGATGAGTAAGGTTTCTGTTGCACCACAAATTTCTGGTCTTCTTAATTTAGCATTTACAATAACTTTTTCTGCAAGGTCTTTATCATAACCCTTATCCCAGTATGTGTGGCAGATACCATTTAAATGTTTAAGAGTTGGAATTGTAGAATTTTTAGAAATTGATTGTATGAGAGAAAGTCCTCCCCTTGGAATAATCAAATCCACATAGTCATTTAATTGAATGAGTTCTTGGACAAAGCCTCTATCGATATCATCAATAAAGCAAACTAAATTTTTATTAAATCCTAAGTCTGTTAAAGCTTCTTGGATACAATTGTATAGAGCTGTATTTGAGTGAATACATTCCTTGCCACCTCGAAGTATAGGTATATTTCCTGAACGCAAACATAAGGCTGCCGCATCAACAGTCACATTTGGTCTTGATTCATAAATGATACCTATTACGCCAAGAGGAACTGTGATTTTTTTAAAACTCAATCCATTTGGTTGAGACCATTCATCTAAAATTTGTCCCAAAGGATCTGGCATTTGTGCAATACTTTCCACTGTGCTTACAAGAGCATCTACTTTTTTTTGATCAAGGATGAGCCTATTTATTAAAGGAGTTGATAGGTTTTTAATTTTTGCTTCATCTATATCTTTTTGATTAGCATCTAGAATTTTTTTTTCATTAATTTTAATAAATGCACTTATATTCATTAAGATCCTACTTCTATCTGCAGCAGAAAGTTTTCTCATATCTTCTGTTGCTTCTTTGGCCATTTGGCCAATCTGCATCATTTTTTCTTTTATATCGCTCATGATATCAAAACTAAATTATCTTTATGAATAATTTCATCCTCTCTAATAAAACCTAAAATTGAATTAATACTACTAGATTTCTTACCTTTAATGGCTTCTATGTCCTCAAAATCATAATTAATAATTCCTCGCGCCATTTCTTTACTATTATACTTCACAGAAATAGTATCGCCACGATAAAATTTACCTTCGACTTTTTTCACACCTATAGCTAGCAAACTGGAATTTTTAGACAAAGCTTTAGCAGCTCCAGCATCTATATGTAATGCAGCAATTTTAGAGGAACGGCTCCATATCCACTGGTGTCTTCTTGAACGTGTATTTTTTTGAGGAATGAACCAAGTTGAATTTTTAGTATTAATGCATTTCAATGAATTTTTTTCTAGTCCATTAGCTATAATCATTTTTATTCCAGATTGCATGCATAGTTTTGCTGCTTCGATTTTCGCATTCATTCCCCCAGATCCGAAATCACTTTTTGAATGATTAACGTAACTTGTTATTGTTTGATTGATCTCGGTAACTTCTGATAAGAGTTGTGAATTTTTATTTTTTTTAGGATCTTTTGTATAGAGACCATTTACATCAGATAGTAAAATTAGCATTTCTGCAGAAATAGAATTAGCAATTATTGCAGATAGCTTATCATTATCTCCGAAGCGAATTTCCTCAGTAGAAGTAGTGTCATTTTCATTAATAATAGGTACGACACCTAAATCTAGTAATGCAAAGATTGTATTACGAGCATTGAGATATTTTCTCCTATTTTCCAAATCCTCAGCAGTTAATAAGATTTGAGAACTTTGAACCTTCATTTTTGATAAGGCGGCTTGCCAAGATTGCGATAGATGTATTTGCCCTATTGATGCGGCAGCCTGTTTGTCATGAAGATTGTTAAGATTTTTTTTCCCTAATGTCTTTTTGCCTAAAGCAATGGCTCCTGAAGAAACAATGACTACTTTATTTTTTTCATCTCGAATTTTTTTGATATCTTTAGCTAAAGACTGCAACCACTCCTTTTTAATATTTTGATCTTTATCAACTAAAATATTTGAGCCAACTTTAACTACTATAATTTTTGAAGAATGAAGTTCCTTGATAATACTGTAATTCATTATTTTTTCATCAATTCTAAAATGTACTTTGTGACATTAGATAAGTTATAACTAGTAGCCGCTGAAATTTCAAAGACCTTTTGTTTTGTTCTATTTTCTAACTCTTGTTTTAGTTTGACAATTTTTTCTTTTTCAACAATATCAGTCTTATTTAAAGCAATAATTTCATTTTTATTTTCAATTCCCTTTCCATAATTTTTTAATTCATTTCTTATAATTTCGTAATTTTGTATTACATTTTCTTCTGAACTGTCTAGCACATGTATTAAAATACTGCATCTTTCAACATGTGATAGAAAATCATGACCTAGACCTTTGCCCATACTAGCTTCCTCAATAATTCCAGGTATATCGGCCATGATAAATTCTTGATCAAATGTCTGCACCATTCCTATGTGAGGATCTAGAGTAGTAAAAGGATAATCAGCAACCTTTGGGGTAGCGTTTGTTACTACAGATAAAATAGACGACTTACCAGCATTAGGCATTCCCACTAAACCTACATCAGCTAACAGCTTTAATTTTAAACGAACTGTGAGTTCTTGACCAATTTCACCATTCTGTACTTTTCTTGGTGCGCGGTTAGAGGAACTTTTAAAGTGCGTGTTACCTTTTCCTCCTTGGCCCCCACGTAAGAAATAATAAAGTTGACCATCTTCAAGAATTTCTGCAACCTTAATAGACATATCTTCATTATAAATTTCTGTACCACAAGGTAGTTCTAAAATAAGATCCTTTCCATTCGCTCCAGTTTTTAATTTACCGGAACCACCAGAACCATTTTTTGCATAGTGATGTTGATTGAAGCGATACTTTTGAAGAGTGTTTACACTTTTATTTCCTTTAAAGATGACATCACCACCTTTACCACCATTACCGCCATCTGGACCGCCGTATTCAATAAATTTTTCTCTTCTAAAACTTAAAGACCCATGGCCGCCATTACCTGATCTTACATAAATTTTTGCCTTATCAATAAACGACATTTTAAATTTTTAGATTTTTTGGTTTAAAGTAAATTAGTTAACACAAACAAATTGTCTATTACGAGATTTTTTAAATAGAACTTTGCCTTCAACTAAAGCGAATAGAGTGTGATCTCTTCCAATCCCAACATTTTCACCGGGGTAATATTTTGTTCCTCTTTGACGAATTAATATGTTTCCAGCAATAACATGCTCTCCACCATATTTTTTAACACCCAGCCTTCTTCCTGCCGAGTCTCTTCCGTTTTTGGAACTTCCGCCTGCTTTTTTCGTTGCCATTGTTTAATCTTTTACCTTAGTTGATGTTTTTTTTGTAGTTGTTTTTTTAACAGTTTCTTTTTTAACATCTACAGTCTCAGTTTTAGCCTCTTTTATTACAGTTTCATTTTTGGCTTCATCTTTTTCAATAATTTTTGTTTTAGAGACTTTTTTAACAGGCTCTTTATATAGTTCATCACCAATTGATGATTTAATTGATAAAACTTTAAGGATTGTAATGTATTGACGGTGCCCTTTAGTTCTTTCATAGTGCTTTCTTCTATTTTTTCTGAAAACTCTTATTTTATCATCACGAGTTTGATATAATAATTTTGCTGAAACTTCTGCACCTTGAACAGAAGGTGACCCTAATTCAAACTTATCGCCACCGCCAACAGCCACAATATCTTTAAAGGCAATAGTTTCACCTTCTTTACCTTCAATTTTATCAATTTTAAGAATATCACCTGGTGATACTTTATATTGTTTCCCGACTGCTTTTAAAACTGCGTACATGATAAGAAGGGCAATATATATATGTCTTTTGTTATGTCAACTGCCAAAAATGCCATAAAAATCAATACTATCTATGATTAGTTAGCTTATTTTAAACATTTTTTGCAGGTTATATATAGCTCTAGGTTATATCTATTTAATTTGGAACTTTCTTGTATAGCTAAATCGTTCAGATTTTTAAATATTTTATTATCGTGAATTTCTGAAACTTCATCACATTGCTGACATATTGTAAAACCAGTATTGCTATTTAAAGAACAATTAGAATTGATACAGGCTACAAATGCATTTTTACTTTCAATTTTGTGAACCTTTCCAAGCTCTATAAGTTTATCTAATGCTCTGTAAACTTGAAGTGGAGCCTTGACGCCATGCTCAGATAAATTAAATAAAATTGAGTAAGCTTTTAGTGGTTCATTTGATTTTTCAAGTAAATTTAAAACTATTTCCTGGTTCTTTGTTAGATGTTCTTTTTGATTGTTTTTATTTGTTAATGGAGAATTGTTCATTTTATCTATGTATTACAATCTAGTTTTTTTTTTCAAGATTGGCAATTTCTTCCATGGCAAAAGTGTAATTATAAATATTCCTAGAGCTACGCTTAAAATTGTCGGTCCAGTTGAAGTATTCCAAGTCAACGAGGAGTATAAACCTAAAACCATAGATATGACTCCAACTATGCTCGCAATAATTGCCATTTGTATGGGATTAGAAGATAAATTTCTTGAAGCTGAGGCTGGTATAATAAGAAGTCCGGTTATTAATAAAATACCAACTATTTTTATTGAGATAGCGATTACAGCCGCAATTAGTAAAGTAAAAATCGTATTAGCCAATTCAGATTTCATTCCCTCAGCTTTTGCCAGTTCTAGATTCACAGTCCCTGCAAATAATGGTCTCCAGATTATAACTAATAATATTAAAACTGCCGTGCCCCCAATCCATACAAGTAAAATATCATTAAAATTTACTGCAAGAATATCCCCAAACAGTAAGCCCATGAGGTCGATCCTTATAAATGATAATAAGCCGAGCAAAACAAGCCCAATTGCAAGAACTGAATGAGCTAAAAGACCTAACAGAGCATCATTTGGTAAATTTGTTTTTTTTTGGAGGTATAGTAAAGACAGAGAAATCAAACCTGATATTATGAATACAGAAAGAATAATATTAAAACTCAATGCGTAAGCAATCACGACCCCTAGTAATGCTGAATGTGAAAGTGTATCACCAAAATAAGATAATCTTCTCCAAACAATAAAACACCCCAATGGTCCTGTAATAATTGCTAGGCCAATTCCTGCAACAAAAGCTCTAAATAAAAAATCTTCAAACATAATTTTAATTAGTGAGAATGATCTATGCTTCCGTCAGGTAAATGATTGTGATCATGTTCATGTTCATAAAAAGCCAAAGTAGGATCCATATTTTTTCCGAAGAGTTTTATATATTCTGCTTCCTTAACAATTGATTTTGGAGCTCCGGAGCAACAGACATGACCGTTTAAACAAACAACATGATCTGTTTGAGACATAACTACATGAAGATTATGTGAGATTAATAAAATACCGCAATTTAAATTTTTAACTATTTCTTGGATAGTTTTATACAGGGCTATTTCACCAGGATAATCTACTCCTTGGACTGGCTCATCTAAAACAAGAAAATCAGGTTTTTTCGCAATAGCTCTTGCCATAAGAAGTCTTTGAAACTCTCCTCCGGATAAATTTCTAACATCCTCGTAAAGCAAATGCTTGATTCCTGTTAATGAGAGTGTCTCAGTAATATTATTTAGGTTATATTTTTCAATGAGGTTCATAAAGTCAATGACTCTTAGCGGAAGTGACCAGTCAATTGAAATTTTTTGGGGGACATATGAAACTTTTATGTCATCTTGAATTAAATTATTTCCTTCATCCGGTTTCAAAATTCCAAGAGCCATTTTAGCTGTTGTAGATTTTCCTGATCCATTTGGACCAATCAAAGTTACTATTTGACCTTTAAAGACTTTTATGGAGACGCCACGAACTAACCATTTTTCGTTTCGATATATTCCACAATTGTTTAACTCTATTAATAAATTTTCCATATCTCAATCTTGACATTAATTAAATGTTATAATATTACATATGTAATAATATAACAATAAAAAGGTAATACATATGAATTTCATCAAAAAATCAATATTTTTAACATTAGTCTTCTCTTTAATAAGTATTTCAGTGAGAGCAGATGTTAATGTAGTAACAACAATTAAACCCCTTCATTCACTAATATCAAATGTGATGAAAGGTGTTGGAGAACCATCGCTTATAATTGAAGGCACTTCTAATCCTCATAATTTTGTCTTAAAACCCTCGCATGCAAAGCTTTTACAAGATGCAGATATTATATTTTGGATAGGAGAAGATCTAGAGGCATTTATGGAAAAGCCCCTAAGTTCTCTAGCTAAAGATACAAAAAAAATCTCTTTTATGGAGTTAGGCTCTATTAAAAAATTAAAATTTAGAGAAAATAATATTTTTGACCATGATGACCATGATGACCACGAAGATCATGACGACCATGACGGACACAAAGAAGATGACCATGATGACCACGAAGATCATGATGAACACAATCATGGAGAGTTTGATGCGCATTTGTGGCTCGATCCAGTCAATGCAAAAAAAATGGTTTTAGAAATATCACATGAGCTCTCAGAATTAGATCCCACAAATAAAAACTCATATAAGGCCAATGCTGATAAAACAATTGAAGTTCTTGATAGGCTTATTGAAGAAGTTAACCAATCATTATCAAAAGATATTAGCTATGTTGTATTTCATGATGCCTACCAATATTTTGAACAAAGATTTGAAGTAACTTCTGCTGGCGCACTTACATTAAATCCTGATGTATTACCAGGTGCTAAGCAGATAGTTGATATTCAAAATCTAATTAAGAAAAAAAATATTAAGTGCATTTTTTCTGAGCCTCAATATAACCCTAAAATAATTGAGACACTGGCAAATGACACAAATACTTCGACAGGTATTATGGATCCATTAGGTGCTTATATGGACAAAGGTCCATCGATGTACAGTAAGCTTATAATAGGCATAGCGGATTCGATTAAAAATTGTATCTAATAATATTAAATTGAATTTAAATTCAGATTACCCTAAGAATTATTTTATCTTAGGGTAGTTTTACTGAAACTATTGAATTATGTGAATTTTTATCTTAGGTTAAAGTAATGAATTTACAAAATAGTAATAAAAAACAAATTGATGTCATTTTAAATAATTGTGGTTGGAGACAAACTAAACAGAGAGTAACATTGTTAAAAACTATTTTTGATGGTTCTGATAAACATTTTTGTGTTAATGCAATTGAGCAAACTCTAAAAGATCATGGAAGCTTCTTTTCTTATACAACTCTATTTGAGAATTTAAATACCTTATCTGATAAAGGATATCTCAAGCGTATAACTTGTGATAAACAATATTTTTACGACACTAATACCTCTGATCATATTCATGTATTTAACGAAGATGATAATCAAATATATGATTACAGTGACTATAAGCAATTACATGATGACCTACCTTTACCTGCTTGCCTTGAATTACTTAAAGAGTATTCATTAGTAATAAACCTTAAAAAGAAAAAATAATAAATTTACTTTTTGAATGCATATTCAAAAAACTAATTAATTTCAATATTAGATGCACTTAAATTATTGTTATTTATTTAATTCTAAACTTTTTTATATTTTCTCTTATGTTAAAAAAACTGACTGATAAAATAGAATCATTAAATCTATTACAAACTGTAAAAGGCCTCACGGCCTTGGGATTATTATCATTAATTTTTACCCCCTTGAATGCTGAAACACTTAAAGTCTATTCCGAAAGACAGCCCTTTCTAATTGAGCCGTTAATAAAAGCATATGAACAAGCAAATGACATTGAGGTTGAATGGATATTTTCCAAAAAAGGCCTTGCTCAGAAAATTATTATTGAAAAAGATAGACCTATTGCAGATATATTTTTATCTTCTGATATAGCGAGATTAATTCAGATATCAAATGCTGGAGCTTCAATTGAAATACCTAAAACTAACTTAATACCTGATCATTTACAAAGTAAAGATTGGGTAGCTTTAACGCAAAGGGCTAGAATAATTTATGTCGCAAAACATAAAAATATTAAATCGATTAATTATGAAGATTTTATAAAAGATGAATTTAAAGGAAAAGTCTGTATAAGATCAGGTTTTCATCCCTACAATATCTCTCTTTTTGCAAGCTTAATGGAAAATCATAATAAGGCATGGTTAAAAAATTTTCTTATTAAATTAAAATCAAATTTAGCTAGAAAGCCACAGGGTAATGATAGGGACCAGGTAAAAGCTATTGCTGCAGGCGTTTGTGACGTAGCTTATGCTAATCACTATTATTACTTTAAGATGCTTGATAATGAAGACCAGAAAAAATGGTTAGAAAAAGCTGAACCTTTATTTCCTAATCAAAGCAAAAAAGGATCACATATTAATATATCAGGAATCACACTTATTAATGAAAAAACAAAAAAACAATCTCTACATTTTTTAAACTTTCTAATTAGCGAAGATGCTCAAAGAATTTATGCATCTGATAATTATGAATTTCCCGCTAATCCAGCTGTAAATCCTGCTGAAAATGTTGCCGCTCTTCTGGGTGACTCTAAATTTGAAACAAATTCACTAATTAAAATAGCTGCAAATAGAGAAGCTGTTGTAGCAATTTTAAATGAAATAAATTTTGATGAATAGATTGTCAACTATTCTGATAAAGATTAGATCTAAACCCGCTATTCCTTTTTGATCTATTTAGGAAAAATTAACTATTTTATAGTTATGCTCTCCTCACTAGCTAACCCAATACTAGGACTAATTTTATGATGGAATTAATTTCTATTATTTAAAAATTATTTAATCTATTATGATCTCAGCATTAAATTTTTACGAATAAATATTCAATAACTCAATAAAAGGTGCTTAAAATGAAAAAACTGATCTTTACAACTTTAATATTATTATTAACAAAAAATATTTACTCTCTTGAAAAAATTAAACTTTCTCTCGACTGGGTTCCTCAAGCTGAACATGGTGGTTTTTTCCAAGCCATAGCTAATGATTACTATAAGGAGGTGGGCTTAGAAGTTGAAATTATTCCAGGTGGACCTCAGGTAAATACAAAAGCGATGTTAATGTCCGGTCAAGTTGATTTCAATATTGGTGGAAGTGCTGGAGCATTAAATTATGTCAAACAAGACTTACCATTTACCGTGGTTGCTGCATTTTTTCAAAAAAACCCTCAAATATTAATGTCTCATCCAAATCAAAATATTGATGACCCATCACAGTTTAAAGGAAAAACTATCTTTGTATCCAATTTTGGTCGTATGTCCTTTTGGCCTTTTATTAAATCACAATACAATTTATCAGACGATTTTTTAAAAAATTATAATTTTAACTCTCAGCCATTTATAGAAGATAAACAATCTATTCAGCAGGGATATTTATCCAGCGAACCATTTGCTATAAAAAAAACTGCTGGTTTTTCTCCGGTAATTCATCTCTTGGCAGATCACGGATATGATGCTTATGCAAATACAATTGAAACAGCTTTATCAACAATTGAAAACAATCCTAAAATTGTAAAATCATTTATTGATGCTTCTAGAAAGGGTTGGATTAGTTTTCTTAATGAAGATCCATCTTCAGCTTTTCAATTAATCAAAAAACTAAATCCAGATATGCCTGACGATAAGCTCGTTTATGCCCGTGATATGCTTATATCTTTCAATATAATTGAAATTGAAGGTACAAAGATTGGATCCATGAGTGATCAACGTTGGGAGAACTTTTATACAAAATCTAAGAAATTAGGTATTTATGAGCAGGAGATAGACTATAAAAAAGCTTACACTCTTGAGTTTTCCAATTAAGATAGGTTCTCTAAATGGGATTGAGAATATTATCTGAACAGGAACGTCAAAAGAAAATTGATGATAAGTATTCAGCAATAATAGCTCAATTAAATGGTGTTTCTAAAAAATTTAAATCCTCTAAGGCTCCATCCTTAGAGGATATAAATTTAGAAGTTTACCAAGAGGATTTTCTATCTATTTTAGGTTCATCAGGATGTGGAAAAACTACACTCTTAAAAATGATGTGTGGATTGATCAAACCTACATCTGGAAAAATAAATTGGCCAACTTCAAATTTCCAAAATTCAGTTGAAAATCCAGCTAACCTTAGTTTTGTTTTTCAGGAGCCCAATCTTCTGCCTTGGATGAATGTTTACGATAATATTAAACTGCCACTAAAAATTTATAAAGAAAACTCATATAAAGCTGATGAAGAGATATATGATATTATTAATCTTGTTGGACTTAAAGGATTTGAGGAATATTACCCAAGACAATTATCTGGTGGTATGAGTATGAGAGTTTCTATTGCAAGGGCGTTAGTTACTCAACCAAAAGTATTACTAATGGATGAACCCTTTAGTGCTTTGGATGAAACTAGAAGATTTGACTTATCGCAAGAGATCCTCAAAATAAAAAAACAAAAAAAACTAACAGTAATTTATGTGACCCACAGTATTTATGAATCAGTTTTCTTGTCTAACAGAATTTATGTTATGCAATCTAATCCAGGTAAAGTATTTGAAGAGTTTGATTTCTCTAATCAGGAAAAATTAGAAAACTATAGATTTACCCCTCAATTTTTTGAGCAGACAAAAATAGTTTCAGATTGTTTGAAAAGAGCACAAAATGATCAATAAAAAATTACATTCATTATTAGTAATTATTTTGTTGTTTGCCATTTGGGAATTTGCTTTTCATTTATTTGATCTAAAATGGTATTTACTTCCTCCACCATCAATGATTTTTGTTTCAATAAACAATAATGCATTTTTATTATTTCTCTCCCTACTTACTACATTAAAAATAGCAATTTTAGCTCTTGGATTATCAGTTATAATTAGTTCAAGTTTTGCTATCATTTTTTATTTTTCTAAATTTATTGAAAAATCTATGACTCCTATCACTGTTATTCTTCAGGTAACTCCTATTATAGCTATTGCACCTCTTATTTCCATTTGGGTTGATGACTCTGAAGTAGCTACTTTAATTTGTGCATTCTTAGTGGCTTTTTTTCCATTACTCGCAAACACTATTGCAGGACTAAAAAGTACTGAGAAAAACCATTTAGAATTAGTCAGACTTTATGGAGCAAGTAAAATACAAATCCTTAGATACGTTGTCATTCCTAATGCCTCGCCTTACTTTTTGTCGGGTTTGAAAATAAGTAGTGGTCTTGCACTTATTGGTGCTATCGTTGGAGAGTTTGTAATCGGGCCTATTTCTGGACACAGTGGACTGGCTTATCGTATTATAGAGTCGGGTTATCAGTTAGATATTCCAAAAATGTTTGGGGCTGTCTTTTTAATTTCTTTATC
>Ga0209425_10001600_pt1 | contig 26314 bp, 24 predicted proteins | sample COG_05_FD_184749 | JGI IMG/M metagenome (GOLD analysis project Ga0209425, IMG submission 184749) | Pelagic Microbial community sample from North Sea - COGITO 998_met_05 (SPAdes) (version 2) | ecosystem: Environmental > Aquatic > Marine > Neritic zone/Coastal water | place: Helgoland, sampling...
AGGAGTATTCTGCTCGCTTGATTTAGTAATTTTTTATTTATTTTTTGAAGCAGGTTTAATACCAATGTTTTTAATTATAGGCATTTGGGGAGGACCAAAACGCGTTTATTCGGCTTTTAAATTTTTTCTCTACACACTATTGGGATCGGTATTAATGTTAGTTGCTATAATTGTTATTTATTGGTTAACAGGCACTACAGATATTACGCAAATTTATGAAATAAAGATTCCAAAAGAATACCAAAATATTCTTTGGTTGGCTTTTTTTAGTTCTTTTGCTGTTAAAATGCCAATGTGGCCAGTGCATACTTGGTTGCCAGATGCTCATGTTGAAGCCCCGACAGCAGGTTCAGTTATATTAGCTGCAATACTTTTAAAAATGGCTGGTTACGGTTTTTTAAGGTTTTCTATACCGATGTTCCCAGTTGCCTCAGATTTTTTTACACCACTTGTTTATTGTATGAGCATAATAGCTATTATTTATACTTCATTAGTAGCATTAATGCAGGATGATATGAAAAAATTAATTGCTTATTCCTCTGTTGCACACATGGGATATGTAACTCTAGGAATTTTTACTTTTACCAAACAAGGTCTAGAAGGAAGTATTTTTCAAATGATAAGTCATGGATTAATTTCTGCAGCATTATTTTTATGTGTAGGTGTTGTTTATGATAGGCTTCACTCAAGATCAATAAGCACTTACGGAGGTTTAGTGAATTATTTACCTAAATATTCATTACTATTTTTAATTTTTGCTTTAGCCGGTCTTGGTTTACCAGGCACATCTGGGTTTCTAGGAGAATTTTTAGTACTTACAGGAGCATTTCAAAAAAGCTATCTAGCAGCAATGTTAGCTACAATAGGTGTTGTACTTGGTGCTGCCTATATGTTGTGGTTAACAAAAAGAATAATTTTTGGGGAAACTAAAAATAATGACATAAAAAATTTAAAAGATGTAAGAACCTTAGAAATAATAATGCTAGCATCACTTGCATTCTTTATTATCTTTTTTGGTTTCTATCCAGCTCCACTAATGGATACAATGAGCGTATCAATAGATAACTTAATTAACAATTATCAATCAGATTTAAGTTTAAATATGGTTCAAAATAAATGATTAGTAACTTAAATATCTTGTTTCCTGAAATCTTTCTATCATTATCAACTTTCACAATGTTAATGCTAGGAGTTTACATAAAAAAAAGTTTTAATTTAATTTTTAATCTTACTTCTGTAATTATTATTATTACTATAGTAATAATTTTTAACAGCGCTGATAATTCAGAAAAAATATTTTTAGATAGTTTCGTGAGAGATAAATTTTCTAATTTTTTTAAGATATTAATTCTTATTTCAAGTTTATTAGTTTTAAACTCATCAAAAAATTTTATAATAGATAATAAACTTGATAAATTTGAATATCCAATTATTATTTTAATTTCTATTTTAGGAATGTTTTTTATAGTCAGTTCTAATGATCTAATTTTATTTTATTTAGGTTTAGAATTACAATCTTTATCTTTATATATTTTAGCTGCCATAGATCGAGACAATTTAAGATCTTCAGAATCCGGTATAAAGTACTTTATTTTAAGTGCATTATCATCTGGATTATTACTTTATGGATGTTCTTTATTATATGGTTTTACCGGATCAACAAATTTTGAAACTATATCAAATGAATTGAACAAAGAAAATACAGGAGCAATATTTGCGATGGTTTTTATTCTTGTTGGTTTAGCATTTAAAATTTCGGCAGTTCCTTTTCATATGTGGACACCAGATGTTTATGAAGGATCGCCAACATCTATTAGTAGTTTTTTTGCTGCAGTTCCTAAAGTGGCTGGATTGGCAGTCTTAATAAAATTTATGTTTATTCCTTTTTCAAACATTTTATTAGAGTGGCAAACAATAATAATATTTATTTCTATTGCATCAATGATTCTTGGTGCAGTTGCTGCAATAGGCCAAAAAAATATAAAAAGACTATTTGCATATAGCTCAATAGGCCATATGGGTTATGCCTTAGCAGGTATAGCAACTGGTGCAATATCAGGGTATCATAGCTCAATTGTTTATATAACAATATACGTTGTTATGAACATCGGAGCTTTCTCCTGCTTATATTTAATGAAAAAAGATGGAGTATATAAAGAAAATATTTCAGATTTATCAGGTGTATCTAAAAAGCACCCTATATTAGCCATTTCCTTTTTAATAATATTATTTTCTTTAGCAGGTATTCCACCGCTAGGAGGATTCTTTGCTAAGTTTTATGTTTTTTCATCAGTTCTTGAACATAAAATGTATACATTAGCAATAGTTGGTTTGTTAACCACAGTTATTTCAGCAGTTTACTATCTTAAAATAATTAAAACTATTTATTTTGATGAGAATAAACAATCTTTTGATCTAATTAGTAGTAAAAAAATTTCTGGTACTATTTTAATTAGCTGTATTTTTTTAGTTACATTTTTTTTATATCCATCATTACTAAATGTAATTGTCAGTTCTTTATTTATTAATTAATGAAATTAAAAATAATTAAAATGAAACGGGTTAAAAGCACTAACAACTTAGCATTAAAACTTATAAAAAGAAAAAAGTTAAATCCAACATTGATATCTTCTCAAGCTCAAACTAACGGCAGAGGCACGATGGGGAAAAAATGGATATCTCAAAGGGGAAATCTATTCATTTCAATTTTTTTTGAAATTAACCAGAAAAAAATAGATTTTAAACAATATGTATTATTAAATGCTTACTTATTTCAAGATATAATTAAAAAATTTACAAAAAAAAAAATTGATATTAAATGGCCAAATGATTTAATGTTTCAAAAAGAAAAAATTTGTGGAATTTTACAAGAAGTTGTTAATGTAAATACTAAATCTTTCTTAATAGTTGGTGTAGGTATAAATACAAATACATCACCAATAATTAAAAACTATAAAACCACATCCTTAAACCGTATATTAAGAAAAAAAATCAATAATTATAAAATTTTAGAAAAAATAATTAAGGATTATGAAAAATTTATAGAGCAAACTACAAAATATAGTTTTGTTCAATTAAAAAAAAAAATTTTAAAAAATAAATGAATTATCTTGTTGGTGATATAGGAAATACTTTAATAAAGATATCAATTTTAAATTATAAATTAGCCGTAATAAAATCTTATAATTTAAACACAAACAAGATATACATTAAAAAAAATATTAATTTTTTTTTGGAAAAGTGTTTAAATAAAAAATTAAGTAAAAAAGTTTTATTTTCAAGTGTTGTACCTAAAGCTTACATAAAAATTGAAAAATATTTAAATGAAAGAAATTTTAAAACATTTGAAATTAAAGACTTAAAAATAAAAAAAATTTTAAAAACAAATATTAAAAATTTTAACCAATTGGGTTCAGATAGAATAGTCAATGCTATTGGAGCAAAAAAATTTAAAAATTGTATAATTATTGATTTTGGTACAGCAACAACTTTTGATATTTTAAAAAATGGCAATTATGATGGCGGAGTAATTGCACCTGGTATTGATCTTTCAATTAAAAACTTAAATAAATTTACTGCTCTTCTTCCTTTATTTAATTTAAAAAATAAACAAAACAATTACGGCAAAAACACAAAAGAAGCTCTTAATGCAGGTTTTTTATGGGGTTATGAAGGATTAGTTAATAACATAATAAATAAAATTATAATTAAATCAAAAAAGAACTATAAGATAATACTAACTGGTGGGTATGCCAAATTGTTTAGTAAATTTATTAAAAAAAAAGTAATGATAGATCAAAACATAACTATCAAAGGAGTTGCTAGAATATTTAAAGAGTTTCTATTATGAGCAAAGAAGAATTAATTTTTTGTCCTTTAGGAGGATCTGGTGAAATCGGTATGAATATGAATCTCTATGCTTACGGAAAGGATGATGATCAAAAATGGATTATAGTTGATATGGGTGTAACATTTGCTGACGACTCTATCCCAGGAATTGATTTAATTTTTCCTGACCCTGGTTTTATTTTAGATAAAAAAGATGATTTATTAGGAATAGTTTTAACTCATGCACATGAAGATCATATTGGCGCCGTATCACATATTTGGCCAAGTCTTAAATGTAAAATGTATGCAACACCTTTTACTGCAGCACTAATTTATGAAAAATTTAAAGAAAAAAAAATTGATATTTCTTCTTATTTAAAAATTGTTCCATTAAATAGCACAATATCATTAGGATCTTTTAAAATTGATTTCGTCACTTTAACTCATTCTATTTTAGAGCCAAATGGTTTAAGTATTACAACGCCACTTGGAACTATTCTTCATACAGGTGATTGGAAAATAGATCCCAATCCTTTAATAGGTGGAAGTATTGATGAAGAAAAATTAAAAGCTATCGGAAATAAAGGTGTATCTGCAATGATATGTGACTCTACAAATATATTTAGTCCAGGTAGAGCAGGATCCGAGTCAGACGTGAGAGATAGTTTATTAAAAATAATGGATTTAAAAAAAAAAAGAATTTTAGTAACATCCTTTGCATCTAATGTAGCAAGAATGGAGTCTATTTTTTATTGCGCAAAAAAAACTGGTCGTTCAATTTGTTTGGTTGGCAGATCTATGCATAGAATATATAAAGCTGCTAAAAAATGTGGTTATCTTAAAGGATTATTAGAACCTGTTGATCCACGAGATGCAAAAAAGGTTGCTAGAAATAAAATTGTATTTTTAGCAACGGGTAGTCAAGGCGAACCAATGGGTGCAATGAATAGAATAATAAACGGTACGCATCCAGATGTTTTTTTAGAATCTGGTGATTGTGTTATTTTTTCATCAAAAATTATTCCCGGTAATGAAAAAAAATTATATCAACTTCAAAATCAAATAGTTAAAGATAACATTGAAATTATCAGTGAAGAAAATGCATTTGTCCATGTTTCTGGACACCCTAACAGAGACGACCTAAAAGATATGTATAATTGGGTCAAACCTAATTGTGTAATCCCAGTACATGGTGAGCATAGGCATATGGTTGAACATGTTGAGTTTGCAAAAGAAATGCAAGTTCCTAAAACATTACAAATAGAAAACGGTGATATAGTTAAAATTCTTCCAGGAGACTCTCCTAAAATTATTGATAAAGCTCCATCTGGTAGAGTTTATTTAGATGGAAACTTAGGGGTTGAAGCTGGTTCACAATCTATTAAAGATAGAAGAAATTTATCTATTAATGGATATTTAGAAATAACAATTATAGTTTCAAATAATGGAAAAATAAAAAAACCAGTAATTTCCTATAAAGGAATACCTGAAAAAAATGAAAACGATACATTTATATTTGATATAGAAGATGAAATATTTAATATCTGTAAGACCTTTTCTTTACAAAGCAAAAATCAAGAAAGAAACCTTATTGAAACCATAAAACAAAATTGTAGAAGAATAGTTAAAGCAAAAACAGGTAAAAAACCTTTTACAAACATTAATATTGCAAGAATCTAATGAGTATTACTGGCTCAATAATAGTTTATGTACTAATTTGGTGGATTGTTTTTTTTTCAATTTTGCCTATTGGTATTAAGTCTAATAACAAAATATTTAAAGATACGATTGAAGGTATCGATCCAGGCGCTCCAAAAAATCCAAAAATAGGTAAAAAATTTTTAATAACAACTATAACTACCTCAATAATTTTTATTATGATATATTATATCGTAGATTTAGGTTTCTTTAATTTAAGGAATTTTTTACAATAATGTATCTTTCAAAGTTATTTATACCAATTACAAAAGACCTTCCATCAGAAGCTAAAATAAAATCTCATCAATTAATGCTACGAGCAGGAATGATAAAACAATCAGCTTCAGGTATTTACTCTTGGCTTCCTCTGGGATTTAAAGTAATGAAAAAAATAGAACAAATTGTTAGAGAAGAACAAAATTTAATTGGTGCCCAAGAAATGTTAATGCCAACTATTCAGTCATCAGAAATTTGGAAAGAAAGTGGCAGGTATGATGATTATGGAGAAGAAATGCTTAGGATAAAAGATAGAAAAGGTCATGAAATGCTATATGGGCCAACTAATGAGGAATTAATAACGGATATTTTTAGAGCTTCTATAAAATCGTATAAATCCCTTCCGCAAATTCTTTATCATATACAATGGAAATTTAGAGATGAAGTTAGGCCTAGATTTGGAATAATGAGATGTAGGGAATTTTATATGAAAGATGCTTATTCATTTGACCTTAATGATGAAGATGCAAAAAAATCTTATAACAAAATATTTTATTCATATATCAAAACATTTAATCGTCTTGGGTTAAAAGCAATTCCTATGGCTGCAGACACTGGGCCGATTGGCGGTGATTTATCACATGAGTTTATTATTTTAGCAGAGACTGGTGAAAGTCAAATATATGCGGATAAAAAAATATTTGAAATAGACGCAAACAAATACGACACTTCTAATAGTTCGCTAAAAAAAATGAGAGAAGATTTTTCAACCATTTATGCAGTAACTGACGAAAAATTTAAAGAAGAAGATTTTAATCAAAAAGTTAAAAAAGAAAATCAAATTAAAATGAAAGGAATAGAAGTTGGGCATATATTTTATTTTAGTGATAAATATTCTAAACCATTAAATTGTTTAATTGACACTCAAGATGGTAAAAAAATTACAGTGAAGATGGGGTCATACGGAATTGGTGTTTCAAGAATTGTCGGAGCAGCTATAGAAGCTAATTATAATAATGATATAATGAAATGGCCAAAAACAATTTCACCTTACGATGTTGTAATTATTCCAAGTTTTAATAAAAACAATAAAGAAAATCTTAATAAGGCGGAAAACATATATAAAAAGTTAAAAAAACAAAATGTTGACGCATTATTAGATGATGTAGAGGAGAATATGTCTTACAAATTTAAAAAACATGATTTAATAGGTGTTCCTTATCAAATAATTATTGGCTCAAAAACTGAGGAAGATAAATTTGAGTTTAAAGAAATTAATGAAAAAAGTGAAATGTTGAGCTTGAATACTATTGTGTCCAAACTAAAAAATAATTAAATTGTTTACAAAAATTGAAAGATTAATCTCATTAAGAAATTTAAGACCCAAAAAAAAAGAGGGCTTTTTAAAAGTTATATCTATTTTTTCTTTTTTAGGAATAATGCTTGGTGTAGCAATCTTAATTATAGTTATGTCAGTTATGAACGGGTTTAAAACAGATTTAACAAATAAGATACTAGGCTTGAATCCACATATTGTAGTACAATCTAATGGATTTAAAATTGAAGATCAATTTATAACAGATTTAAAGTATAAATTTAAAGATATTATTATTTCAAAAACTTTTTCTGGTGAAGGTATTATTTTAAATGATGGTGCTGCCAAAGGAATTATCATTAAAGGATTAGATGAGAAAAAAAAAGAAAGCTTAAGTTTTCTAAAAAAAAATTTGATTAAAGGAAGTTTTGAAAAATTTAAAAAAAATTCTGTTTTAATAGGTTCCGAATTAAGTTTTAATTTAGATTTAAAAGTAGGTGATAAAATAAACTTAATGTCATCTGCTTTTATTTCAACACCTTTTGGAGGTTTTCCAAAGCAAGAGGCTTTTACGATCATAGGTATATTTGATACAGGGTTCTATGAGTTTGACCAAAATTTTGTTTTTTTAAGTTTGTTAGACTCACTCTCTATTTTTGATAAATCTAAAAATGATCAAAACTTGGAAATATATATTAAAAATCCTGTGCAAGCCGATTTTTATAAAAAATATATACAAAAATTAAATCAAAATTATTTTATATATACTTGGACAGATTTGAATAAATCTTTTTTTAGCGCTCTAAAAGTTGAAAGGAATGTAATGTTTATTATATTAACGTTGATTGTTATTGTTGCTGCTTTCAATATTATTTCTGGATTAACTATATTGATAAAAAATAAAACTAAAGAGATAGCAATATTAAAAACATTAGGCTTGAGTAATAGCTCTATTAAAAAATCCTTTTTTTTAACAGGTTTTACTATAGGTTTTTTTGCTACTGTTGCTGGAATTTTGTGTGGAGTTTTTTTTTCAATTTATATTGATAAAGTGCGACTTTTTCTATCTTATGCTTTTAATTTTGAAATTTTTCCATCAGATGTTTATTTTTTAGATAAATTACCAACTGAAATAGATATTTTTTCCATTTTTTTAATTTTTATTTTCTCATTACTTATCTCTGCTTTAGCTTCTTATTTACCTGTTATGACAATTTCCAAAATGAAAACATTCAGAGCTCTTAAATATGAATAAAATTTTACTAGAGACAATAAACATAGAAAAATACTTTAATCATAAAAACGGTAATATTAAACTCTTTGAAAATGTTAATTTAAAAGTAAGACGTGGTGATTTAATAGCCTTAATAGGCCCATCTGGTTCTGGCAAATCTTCATTACTACACCTATTAGCCTTATTAGACGAACCAAGTAAGGGTAAAATATTAATTAACAATAAAGATACAAGATTGTTAAATGATAAACAAAAAGATCAGCTAAGAAGAAATAAAATTTCAATTATTTTTCAAGACAATAATTTGCTTAATGATTTTACAACACTAGAAAATGTAACTATGCCACTATTAATCAAGGGTGAAAATAATAAGTTTTCCGAAATAAAAGCCAATAAAGTTTTAAAAAATCTAAAAATTTTTAATAGAATTAATCATTTTCCAAATGAATTATCAGGGGGTGAACAGCAACGAGTTGCTATTGCAAGAGCCTTAGTTTCTGAAAGTGATTTAATTTTAGCAGATGAACCTACTGGAAATCTTGATTATAAGACATCAAGAGATATATTTTCTTATTTTATTAAATTAAAAAAAATGAATAAGGCAGTTATATTTGCAACTCATAATAGAGAACTTGCTAACATGGCAGATTATAAGTTGAGTATTTTCAAAGGTGCTATAAAAAGAGTTAATGTCCGAGAGTTACGTAGAATTTAATAATATAAAAATACATACTCAATATTCTATATGTGAAGGAGCCATTAAAATAGATGATTTAGCTGAATATTGTAAGGTTAACAAAATTAAAGCAGTAGGATTAGCTGACACAAGTAATTTATGTGGTGCCTTAGAATTTTCTGAGAAAATTAGCAAAGTAGGAACTCAACCAATTATTGGAACTCAGATAAATATATCTTTAGATAATGTCATTGAAAAAATTACTTTGTATGCTACCACAAAAAAAGGTTATAAAAATTTAACAAAATTATCTTCTCTTAGTTATTTGAAAAATAAACAAACGACTGAACCCAGTTGTACTATTGATGATTTAATTTCTAATAATGAAGACCTTATTTTATTAACTGGAAATTCTAGCAATTTTTTTGGAAAACTTTTTTTTGCAAACAAAGAAAAAAAAATCTATGACATAATTAAGAAACTTATTTTAGCTTTTAATAATAATCGTTTGTATATCGAAATTCAAAGACACAATGAAACGAATGAGTCTAACTATGAGATTTTTTTACTTCAACTATCGTCTAAATATGATTTACCATTAATAGCATCTCAAGAAATCTATTATTTAGACTCTAATATGGCCGAAGCTCATGATGCACTGATTTGTATTGGAAAAAAAGAATTTATTGATGATCCTAATAGAGTTCGTTTAAGTAATCAGCATTTTTTTAGAACCAATACTGAAATAAAGAAATTATATGCAGATATTCCGGAAGCATTAGAAAATAATTATAATTTTCCTTTAAGATTTAACTTTAAACCAAAAAAATCAAAACCAATTCTTCCACTTATATCTTATAAACACAATATTTCAGTTGTTGATGAGCTTATTCAACAAGCTAAAAAAGGTTTAGACTCTAGATTAAATAATTTTATTTATAAAAAAAATTTAAATAAAGCAAAAAATGAAATTAAAAAAATATATGATGATAGATTACTTCATGAACTAAATATCATTAATTCAATGAATTATTCTAGTTATTTTTTAATAGTTTCTGATTATATTAAATGGGCTAAAAAAAATTCTATACCTGTTGGCCCAGGTAGAGGCTCTGGAGCTGGTTCTTTAGTAGCTTATTCTTTAGATATCACTGATCTTGATCCAATCGAATTTGATTTAATATTTGAGAGATTTTTAAATCCAGATCGAGTATCAATGCCTGACTTTGATATAGATTTTTGTGAGGAACAAAGAGATAAAGTTTTTGAATATTTGAACTCTAAGTACAAAGATGGTGTTGCTCATATTATTACTTTCGGAAAATTAAAAGCAAGAATGGCACTACGTGATGTTGGTAGAGTTTTAGGTCTTCCATATGGTCACGTAGATAAAATTTGTAAAATGATTCCTTTCGACCCCTCAAGACCACTTACGCTTCAGGAGTCGATAGATAGGGAACCAAGGTTTAAAATAGAAATTAAAAACAACAATAAAATAAAAAAATTAATCGATTTATCATTAAAATTAGAAGGCTTAAATAGAAATATGGCAACACATGCAGCTGGTGTTGTTATTGCTGGAAATAAATTAGCTGAACAATTTCCTCTTTACATTGATAAAAGCTCAAATCTTATTTTACCCTCAACTCAATACGATATGTACTCTTCAGAAAATGCTGGATTAGTAAAATTTGATTTACTTGGTCTTAAAACTCTAACTGTTATTGATAAAACTTTAAAAAGATTAAATTTTAAAAAAATAGATTTAGATATTAGTAAAATCAATCTTGAAGATAAAAAAGTGTTTGAACTACTATCAACTGGTGAAACAACAGGTTTATTCCAGCTTGAAAGTACCGGTATGAGAGAAGCAATTAAACAAATGAAACCGAATAAATTTGATGATATTATTGCTTTAGTAGCTCTTTATAGACCAGGCCCAATGAGCAATATACCAATTTACAATGACTGTAAAAATGGAATTAAAAAACCAGATTACATTCACCCGATATTAGAAAAGATATTAAAACCCACTTATGGAATAATTATTTATCAAGAGCAGGTTATGCAAATAGCTCAAACACTCGCTGGTTTTACAGCTGGTGAGGCGGATATTCTACGTCGAGCAATGGGGAAGAAAAAAAAATCTGAACTAGACAAGCAAAAAGAAAATTTTGTAAGTGGTGCAATAAAAAATGGAATAAAAAAAGATGTAGCCAATTTTGTTTTTACAAAAATTGAGCCTTTTGCGCAGTACGGTTTTAATAAAAGTCATGCTGCTGCATATGCTTTAATCGCTTATCAAACAGCATTTTTGAAAACTTATTATAAAGAGGACTTTATTGCTGCTACTATGTCTACTGAGTTAACAAATACATCTAAACTAAGAGAATTTGTTGAAGAGTTGAAAAGATTAAAAATTGAAATAATTAGACCTTGTATTAATAATTGTTTTGCTGAATTCAAGGCAGAAAAAAATAAAATATTCTACGGACTTGGTGCTATTAAAAATGTGGGTTTTGCAGCGATATCAAACATCATTAAAGAAAGAAAAAAAAATGGAAAGTTCTCTTCCTTAAATGATTTTGTTCAGAGAGTAGATTCAAGAGATGTTAATAAATTACAATTAGAAGGTCTTGTAAAAGCTGGAGTATTTGATCAGTTCGACATTGATAGATGTAAAATTCTTAATTCAATACCAAAAATAATTCAGCAAATTAAAAATATTAATGAAGACAAATTGAATAATCAAACTAACTTGTTTGAAAATAGTAATGAAAAATCTAACTTCGATTTTATGGAATCCAATACTTGGACTAAAAAAGAATTACTATTTGAAGAATTTAAATCCTTGGGATTTTATATTTCTGACCATCCATTAAATGAATACAAAGATATTTTTACTCAATTAAAAATAGTTTCATATAAAAATTTTATTGAGAGTGAAGCTAATGAAGCATTAGTTGCTGGCACAATAATGTCAATCCAAGAAAAAAAAAGTGCAAAAGGCACCCCTTTTGGCATAATAAAATTTAGTGATAATAATGGTGAATTTGAACTTTTTTTATTTTCTGAAATTTTAATAAGTAATAGAGATAAAATTAGAGAATCTGAATCATTTATTTTGACGCTTCAAAAAGATAGATCTAATAATGAAGCAACTCAAAGACGTATTAATGTTAGAAAAATACTAAGTTTAGACGATATGATTAACAAACCTTACTCAAAAGTCATAATAGAATTAGACAAAAACTATGATAAAGATGAAATAAAAAGTCTTTTCAAACAAAGTGGTGATACACAAATAGACCTAATTTTTAATGATAATAATAGAAAAATTTACTATATTTTGCAAAATGCAAGAAAATTCGATTTTAACCATCTAAAAATCCTAAAAAACAAGGAATATGTAAAAAAAATAACTGTTTAGATAGTTGATTTTTTGATTTGGTTGTATATATCAGTAATTAATTTCGCACACAGTTATTAGGGCACTGCCCTCCCGGTCCATAATTATGGAGCTACTGTGGTGGATTAACCGGAAAAAAATATGAACGTACCAAAAGTAGATATTAAACAATTGTTAGAAGCAGGAGTACATCTAGGACATAAAACACTTAGGTGGAACCCAAAAATGAAGCAATATATTTTTGGTGAAAAAAATTCTATACACATCATAGATTTAACACAAACTGTAGAATTTTTAAAAAACGCACTAGTTCAAGTACATAAAACCATAGCAAATGGTGGAAAAATACTAATAGTATCTACAAAAAAACAAGCCTCAGAACAGGTAAGTGAGTTATCGAAAGAAACAGGTCAATATTTCGTTAACTATAGATGGCTAGGAGGTATGCTTACTAATTGGAATACTATTCAAAACTCAATTAAAAGATTAAAAAAATTAAATGAACAGCTATCAAAAGAAAATACTGGTTTTACAAAAAAAGAAATTTTGAAATTTGGAAAAGAAAAAGAAAAATTAGAAAGATCTTTAGGTGGAATTGTTGATATGAAAAGAACACCTGACTTAATTTTTATAATTGACACTAATATAGAAGCTTTAGCAGTAGCTGAAGCTAAAAAACTTAGAATACCAATCATTGCTGTTTTGGATACAAATTCAGATCCAACAGGTATTGATTTTCCAATACCGGGCAATGATGATGCCAGAAGATCAATCAATTTGTATTGTGAATTACTTAAAGATACGATTAAGGATGCAGAAAAATTCATTGAAAGTTCTGAACCTAAAAAAGAACAAAAATCAGAAAAAAAATCTGAAATTAAAAAAAAATAATTCTAAACAATATTAAATGCCAAATAAAGACTTATTAGATAACATTAAAAAGCTTAGAGAGCTCACTGGTGTAGGATTTAAAGACTGTAAATCAGCACTAGACGAATCTGATGGTAATATAGAAAAATCAATTGAATATTTAAGAAAAAAAGGAATAGCAAAAGCATCGAAAAAAATGAGCAGGACCGCTTCTGAAGGTTTAGCTTTAGTTAAAGAAGAAAAAGGTCAAATCGCATTGATTGAAATTAACAGTGAAACAGATTTTGTTGCAAAAAATAAGGATTTTATTTCCTTCTGTAAAGAACTATCAGAAATAAATTTTAAAACAAAAGCTGATCTTGAAAAAATTAATGAAACAAAAATGATTAATGGAATATCAGTAAATGACAATCTAGTTAACTTAATTGCTAAAATAGGTGAAAAAATCACAATTAGAAGAGCAAATTTTTTTGATGATAAGAGTGGTTTAAATTTTTCTTATGTTCATTCCGCTATAGAAAAAAATATAGGAAAGATAATATCTGTTGTTAAGCTAGAAGGAATTTATAAAGGAAAAAATGATGAAATTGGGTCTAAAATTTCTATGCATATAGCAGCTTCTAATCCTTTGGCAATTGATAAATCTGGAATTAATCAAAATTTAATAGATAAAGAATTAGAAATAATAAAGGCAGAGATAGTAAACTCAGGAAAGCCTGCTGAAATAGCAGAAAAAATAGCAAATGGTAAAATTGCAAAATTTATTAATGATAATACATTATTAAATCAAATGTGGATAATGGATCCAAAAAAAAGAGTGTCAGACATACTTAAAGAGAGCAGGATAGAAAAAGACATTAAAATATTAAAATTTATTAGATATAAAGTTGGTGAAGGAGTTTAAAAATGAGCTCTGATTTTAATGAAAAAGATTATTCATCAAAAATGGATAAAAGTATTCAATCCTTAAAGAAAGATATATCAACACTTAGAACAGGTCGAGCTAATCCAAATATGTTAGACATGATTAAAGTTGACGTGTATGGACAGCTAATGCCTATAGAGCAGTTAGCTACTGTAAGTGTACCAGAGGCTAGGTTGATATCTATACAAGTTTGGGACAAAACAAACATAACATTAATTGATTCTGCTATACAAAAATCTGAACTTGGAATTAATCCACAGATTGATGGGCAGATTATAAGACTAAGAATTCCAGATTTAACTGAAGAAAGAAGAAAAGATTTAATTAAAGTTTTAAAAAATATGGGAGAAAAAGGTAAAGTTTCAATCAGAAATATAAGAAGAGAAGGTAATGAAGATTTAAAAAAAAAATTAAAAGATAAAACAATTTCTGAAGATGATAACAAATCTTTTGAAAAAAATATTCAAAAGTTGACAGATTTAAATATAGAAAATATTGATAAAATTTTATCTGAAAAAGAAAAAGAGATACTGCAAATATGAATAAACTCAACCACGTTGCCTTCATTATGGATGGTAATGGAAGGTGGGGACAAAAAAGAAAAAAAGGAAGAAAGTTTGGCCATTTAAATGGAGTTGAAGTTGTTAAAAAAGTAGTTCAATCCTCTATAAAATTAAATATACCAATATTAACATTTTACGTATTCTCAACAGAAAACTGGAAACGACCTAAAACTGAAATTAATTTCTTATTTAACTTAATAGTTTCTTATTTCGAAAAAGAATTACAAAATGTTACAAAAAATGGAATAAAAATTAATATAATAGGAAAAATAAGTAATTTACCTAGAAAAATAAATTACTCATTAAAAAAAGCTATCGAAGTAACAAAAAAAAATAAAAAAATTATTGTAAATTTAGCTATTAATTATGGCTCAAAAGATGAAATAGTGAATTCAATTAAAAAAATTAAAAATAAAGTAACAATTTATTCATTAAACAAAAATTTACAAACAAAAAATTTACCAGATCCCGATATTTTAGTCAGAACAGGGGGGCATAAGCGATTAAGCAATTTTATGTTATGGCAACTAGCTTATGCAGAAATTTATTTTTTGAATAAATTGTGGCCTGATTTTAATGAAAAAGATTTAATGAAGATTATTAACAATTTTAAGAAAGTAAAAAGAAATTTTGGATCAATTTAATATGAGCAGCCATTTAAAAAAAAGAGTAATCACTTCATCAATTTTATTATTAATATTATTTTTAATGTTAATTGATAATATTATTTTAAGTTATTTCTTAATAATAACAGGAATATATTCTTTGATGGAGTTTTTCTCTCTTATTCAGATAATTTATAGGAATAATAAAATCATTCAAACGGGAATTAACTTAATTTTTGTAGCTTATATTTTTTTCTTTTGTAATATTTTTTTTATTTTTTCAAATTTTTTTCATTTAAAAATTATTATGTTTTTAATTTTAATTACTTGTGTTTTTTCAGATATAGGAGGATTTATTTTTGGAAAAACATTTAAAGGTCCAAAATTAACAAAGATAAGTCCCAAAAAAACTATTTATGGTTCATTAGGTTCTATTATTTTTTCAATTTTTATTTTTTCTGTAATTATGACTTATATTACAAAAAATTTTGATTTTTACTTCATTATAGTTGCTTTAATAACATCTATTAGTAGCCAGTTAGGTGATTTATTTTTTTCTTTTTTAAAAAGGAAATCATCTGTAAAAGACACAGGTAATTTTTTGCCTGGTCACGGAGGTATACTAGACAGAATAGATGGTATACTATTAGGATTACCACTTGGATTTCTATCTTTATTATTATTTTATTAGATTATGAAAAAAATTTCTATTTTGGGATCTACAGGCTCTATTGGTTTAAATACTATTAAAATTATAAAAAAAAAAAATTTTTTTAAATTTTATATTCTTGCAGCGGATAAAAATTATAAATTAATTTGTAAACAAATTAAAGAATTAAAACCCAAAATTTTTATTATAAATAATTATAAAGTTTTCAAAAAAATAAAAGAAAAATTTAAAAATAAAAATTTAAAAATTATAAATAATATTAATTCCTTAAAAAAATTAAATATTTCTGATATTACTATCTCAGCTATTCCCGGAATAGCAGGATTAAATTCAACTATAGAATTAACAAAAAAAAGTAAAAAAATACTTATTGCCAATAAAGAATCAGTTATTTGCGGATGGAATTTAATAAAAAGCGCCGCCTTAAAAAATAATACTCAAATAATTCCGGTTGATTCTGAACATTTTTCTATTATGAAATTAATTCAAAATCATAAAATCAATCATATTAAAAAAATTTATCTCACAGCTTCAGGTGGCCCCTTCTTAAATTATAAACTATCAAAATTAAAAAAAATTAAACCATACCAAGCTATTAAGCACCCTAAATGGAAAATGGGTAAAAAAATATCTATAGATTCTGCTTCACTTATGAATAAAATCCTTGAAGTTATAGAAGCAAAAAAAATTTTTTCTATAGATTTAAAAAATATAGAAATTGTTATTCACCCAGAGTCTTTAGTTCATGCTATTATCGAATTAAAAAATGGCCTATACAAATTTATTTATCATGAAACCACTATGTTAATACCTCTAGCTAATGCAATTTTTGATGATGATATAGATGTAACCGAATTCATTGAAACTAATATTAAAAAAAATAAAAAAATTTTCTTTAAAAATTTAAATTTTAAGAATGTTGATGAAAAAATTTTTCCTTTATTTAAATTAAAGTCAAAAATTTTTGAATATCCATCTACACCAATTATTATAAATGCTGCAAATGAAGTAATTGTTGGTCAATTTTTGAAGAAAAGAATACCCTTTAGCTCTTTTTATAACTTAATATTAGGTGTTCTACGTGATAGAAATTATAGGAAATATGCTGTAAAAGAACCTAAAAATTTAAATCAAATATATTTAATTGATAAATGGACAAGAAGCACAACTCTTAAAAAAATAGAATGTTTATAAAATTAAAATTAATTTTTATCTTACCAGTAGCAATTTTTTGGTTCTCATTAACCTCTGCAGAAATTCTTAAGCAAGTTCAAATTAATGGAAATAAGAGAGTTAGTGATGAGACAATAAAAATTTATGGTGAAATAAAAATTAATGACAATTATACGGAGAAAAATATAAATAGTATATTAAACAATCTTTATTCAACTAATTTTTTTGAAGATGTAAAAGTAAATCTATCAAATGGCATTCTTAAAATTGATTTAATAGAGTATCCTGTAATAAATCAATTAATAATAATTGGTGAACCAAGCAATAAATATAAAAAAGAAATTATAAAACTTATTAAATCTAAGCAAAAAAGATCTTTCATTAAAAATAATTTATCTGAAGATATTGAAATTATAAAAAAACTTTATTCGTCTATTGGATATAATTTTTCTACAGTTGATATAAAAACTAAAAATTTAAATGATAATACTCTTGATTTAATTGTAGAAGTTGACAGAGGTAATATATCAAAAATATCAAAAATTACTTTTAGCGGTGACAAAAAAATTAGAGAAAAAAGACTAAGAGATATAATAGCAAGTGAAGAAGATAAATTCTGGAAATTTATTTCTAGAAACACACGTTTTAATAATCAATTAGTTAAACTTGATATTAGATTGCTGGAAAATTATTACAAATCTATTGGATATTATGATGTGAATATTACTTCTCAATCAGCTGAAATTAAAAAAACTGGTAACATAGAATTAATTTACTCCATAGATGCGGGTAATAGATATGTAGTAAATAAAATATTTATTAATTCAGATCCGGTATTTGATGCAAAATTATTTTTTCCTCTAAATAAAGAATTCCAAAAAAATATTGGAGACTATTATTCACCATTTAAAATAAAAAAATTATTAGAAGAAATTGACAACGTTATAGATAGAAATAACTTACAATTTGTTGAACATAATGTTGAAGAAATAATAGAAAATAAAAACATAACCATTAAGTTTAATATATATGAAGGAGAAAAAATCCTAATTGAGAGAATAAATGTTCTTGGTAACAATATCACTAATGAAGCTGTTATAAGAGGTGAGTTACTTGTTGATGAGGGTGACCCGTTTACTAAAATTAATTTAGAAAAATCTATCGCTAAAATTAAATCTAGAAATATTTTTAAATCAGTTAATTATGATGTTGTAGAAGGCTCAGTTGCTAATCTTAAAGAAATAAATATTACAGTTGAGGAAAAAGCCACCGGTGAAATAAGTGCGGGTGCTGGAATAGGAACAAATGGCGGGTCTTTTGCATTTACAATTAAAGAAAATAATTGGCTTGGAGAAGGAAAAAAAGTTGGTGTTGATGTAAGTGTTGACCAAGAATCGCTTAGAGGAACATTAAGCTATACAGATCCAAATTATGATTTTTTAGGTAACGCGATAAATTACAATATAAGTAGCACTTCAAGTGATAAACCAGAGCAAGGTTATGAGAACACATTATTTAGTATGGGTGTAGGAACAGCTTTTGAGCAATACAAAGATACTTATGTAAATCTTGGATTAGTCGCCGCATATGATGATTTAAGAACAGATAACACAGCTTCAGAATCTTTAAAAAAACAAAGTGGTAGCTTTGAGGAAATTTCAGGAAAATATGGTTTTACCTATGATAAAAGAAATAGAGCATTTAAACCTACAGACGGTTCCATAGTTAGCTTTCAACAAGCATTTCCATTTTATGCAGATAGAAGTTTTATAGATAATACGTTTTCTGCAAGCATTTATGAAACTTTAACTGAAAACGTAATTGGTTCAGGAAAATTCTATTTTTCTGCAATAGATGGGCTAGGTTCAGACGATGTTAGGTTAAGTAAAAGAAAATTTTTATCAAGTAATAAATTAAGAGGTTTCAAGAGGGGTAAAATAGGACCTAAAGATGGAACAGATTATGTAGGAGGAAACTATGCGGCATCTCTTAATTTTGAAGCAAGTCTTCCAAATTTTTTACCAGAGTCAACTAATACAGATGTTGGATTATTTTTTGATTTCGGAAATGTTTGGGGAGTTGATTATGATGGTTCTCTAGATGATAGTAATAAAATAAGATCTTCTACTGGAGTTGCAGCTAGTTGGACATCGCCAATAGGACCAATGACTTTTATTTTATCGACAAATGTTAGTAAAGCAACTACAGATGAAACTGAAAGCTTTAATTTTAATTTAGGAACTACTTTTTAATGAAATTATTTAAATCAATAATAATTATCATAGCTTTATTTTTTACACAACAAAATAGCCTGTTATCTGATATTCCTCACTTTTTAGACTTTAAATTTATATTAAATGAGAGTGATGCAGGAAAAAAAGCACAAACAAAATTAAAAAAAAAATTAGATACAGGAATTGCTAAATTAAAAAAAGATGAAGAAGCATTAAGAGAAAAAGAAAAAGAAGTCATTAAACAAAAAAAATTAATTTCAGCGGAAGATTATAAAAAAAAAGTATTAGATCTCAGAGCTAAAGTTGGAAAATTACAGGATGACAGAAAAAATCTTTTTAACAGTATAGCTAAAACGAGATCAAAAGCGAAAAGTGAATTATTAAAAAACTTAAATCCAATTATTACCGAATATATGAAAGAAAAGAAAATCAGAATGGTAGTAGACAAAAAAAGTATCTTAATAGGCGATGAGTCATTAGATATCACTAAAGATATTATTAAAATTTTGAATACAAATTTAAAATCAATAAAATTAAACTAATAGTTTAATGAACTCTGTAACTTTTTTTCAAAAAAAAGATCTCTCGATAAAGGATTTATTTCCAAACTTTAAACATATTAAAAATACAAAAATAAATCATGTTAAACCTTTATTAAAAGCCAAAAATAATGATTTAACTTTTTTAGATTCTGTTAAATATAAATCTCAAGCTCAATCTACCAATGCAACCTTCTGCATTACAACAGAAGAATTAAAGAAATATATACCTAAAAAAACTAAAGTTATCATTGTTAAAAATGTTCTCTTTGAGTTAGCTCAAATATTAACTAAAATCTATATCAATGCAGAAATTGATTATCCCGATTTAACGTTAAAAAAACCCATAAAAAGCAAATATAAAAGTGTAAAATTTGGTAACAATGTTTTAGTTGGTAAAAATGTTAAAATAGGTAAAAACACACAGATAGGCCCAAACACTATTGTTGAGCATGATGTAGTATTAGGTAACAACTGTGTGATCGGTTCTCAAGTAATTATTAAAAATTCTATAATAGGTAACAATGTAGTGTTGCAAGATAATTGTAAAATTGGACAAAAAGGTTTTGGTTTCATTCCGTTAAAAGATAAAAACTTAAAATTTCCACATATTGGAAAAGTAATAATTAATAATAATGTAGAAATCGCTAGCAGTTGTACAATTGATAGAGGATCTATTGATGACACCGAAATAGGCTCTAATACTTATCTTGATAATCAGGTTCATATTGCTCACAATGTAAAAATTGGATCTAACTGTATGATAGCTGGCCAAGTTGGTTTTGCAGGAAGTTCGACAGTAGGAAATAATGTGTCTATTGGTGGACAAGCGGGTATTTCTGGACACCTTATGATTGGAAATAATGTCAAAATTGGTGGGGGAAGTGGTGTAATTAAAGATGTTGAAGATAATCAAATTATTATGGGTTATCCAGCTATGCCGTTAAAAGAATTTTTAAAAAAGAAAGATTAATAATGAGTGAAATAGAAATAGATAAAAAAAAAATTGAAAGTCTTTTACCTCACAGAGAGCCAATGCTTTTAATAGACAGGTTAACTAAAATAGTCCCTTTAAAGTCAGCTACAGCAATTATGTATGTCAAAAAAAATGGATTTTATTTACAAGGTCATTTTCCTGGTCAACCAGTTATGCCAGGAGTTTTAATAGTTGAAGCATTCGGCCAAGCAGCAGCAGCTCTAACTGCTCATGGAATTGATCCAAAAGAATACGCAAATAAATTAGTTTATTTAATGGGCGTAGATAAAGCTAGATTTAGAAACCCTGTAATACCTGATTGTGAGTTACATCTTGAAATTGAGGCAGTAAGATCTCACGGAAGAGTATGGAAATATAAAGGTACAGCTAAAGTTGATGGGAAAAGAATGGCTGATGCAGAGTGGTCCGCAACAATAGTTGATAGAAAAGAATGATACATAATACTAGCGTGATAGCTTCAAATGCTACAATTCTAAAAAACGTAAAAATTGGTCCATTTTGTTATATCGGTCCAAATGTAACATTAAACGAAAATGTTGAATTAATTTCAAACATCCATATTGAAGGTAATACCTCAATTGGAAAAGGAACAAAAATATTTCCTTTTGCTAGTATTGGTACACAACCTCAAGATTTAAAATATAGGAATGAAAAAAACAGTATTACAGTTGGTGAAAATAATATTATTAGAGAATATGTTACAATCAACCCTGGTACAGAAGGTGGTGGATCAAAAACCATAATAGGAAATAACTGTTTATTTATGATTTCATCTCACATTGCTCATGACTGTAAAATTGGTAATAATGTAATTATTGCAAACAATGTTCCATTAGGTGGTCACGTCACTATAGAAGATTCTGTAGTAATTGGTGGAAACTCCGCAGTGCAACAATTTACAAGAATAGGAAGATTAGCAATGATAGGCGGAATGACAGGAGTTTTAAAAGATGTTATACCATTTGGGTTATCAATTGGTAATCGTAACTATTTACAAGGATTAAATCTTATAGGTTTAAGAAGAAAAAAATATGAAAATCAAAAAATCATTGGTTTAGATAAAGCTTATAAAAAAATTTTTTCTTCAAAGAATTTTTATGAAAATCTAGGTAAAATTAATGGAGAGTATAAAGACAACGAATTGGTTAACGAAGTTATAACCTTTATAGAAAAAGATAAGAAAAGACCTATTTGTTCACCACAAAGTTAGATTAATTATGATTGGGCTCATATTTGGGGAAACAGATTTTCCAAAATATATTTTAAAAAAAATTAAGAATAAGGAAAAATATATTATAATAGATCTTACAAAATCTAAAAGTTTCAAAAGAAATAAAAAATCATATCCGATTTCAATTGGTCAATTTGGAAAAATAATAGATATCTTGAAAAAAAATAATTGTAAGAAAGTTCTTTTTGCTGGAAAAGTAAAAAAACCTAATTTTTCTAGACTAAAATTGGATTTTAAGGGAATCTATTATATTCCAAGAATAATCAAAAGCTCAAAATTAGGTGATGCCGCTATATTAAAAGAAATAATTAAAATATTAAAAAATAAGAGAATTAGCACAGTCAGTTCAACAATTTTCACTCCGGAACTTAGTTTAAAAAAAGGTAATTATTCAAAGATTAAACCTACTATTCAAAATAAAAAAGACATTAATGTATCTATTAAAGCTTTAAACAACACAAAAGAATATAACTATAGTCAAGGAGCCGTCTCTAGAAATAATAAAGTTATTGCTATTGAACGTAAAGGAGGAACGCAAAAAATGCTTGAACAAATAAAAAATAAAGGTAATGGAGTTTTGGTAAAATTTCCCAAAAAAAAACAAGATACTCGAGTTGATTTACCTACAATCGGTCTCAATACTTTTCGACAATGTAAAAAGGCTAGAATTAAAGGAATTGTTTTAAAACATAAAAAAAATATTTTTTTAGATAAAAAAAAATGTATTCAATACGCAAATAAAAATAAAATGTTTATTCTAGTTAAATGAAAATAATATTATTAATTTTTTTAATTTATTTAGTTCAATTTTTAAATTTGAGTTCTAATGAGCCAAAATTAGAAGAAGTAATTAAAGGTTTAAACAACCCTTGGAGCTTATCTTTTATGAAAGACGAAGTTATATTGATAACTGAAAAATCTGGGAGTCTTTTAAAAATTAATTTAATTGATAAAAAAATTAAAAAATTAACACATAATTTAAATATATTAGAGGATGGACAAGGAGGTCTCCTTGAAGTGTTATTTAAAAATAATGAAGTATTTGTTTCTTATTCAGAAAATAGGGGTGGTGGAAAATCAAGTACTTCTGTGGCTAAAGCATCAATTAAAAATAATGATCTAAATTTTACAAATATATTCAGAGCCGAACCACCAATAAATTCTGGTTATCATTTTGGTTCGAGATTAGTTATTAAAGATGATTACCTTTTCATCACAGCTGGCGAAAGAGGTAAAGGTATGATTGCGCAAGACGCAATGAAACATCCAGGTAGTATTATTAGAATTCATTTAGACGGGTCGATACCAGAAAATAATCCTAAATTTGAAAATAAACAAAATTGGCTGCCTGAAATTTATCAAATTGGTGTTAGAAATCCCCAAGGAATGGCTTTATCTCCTTTTGATGGTAAAATTTATTTAACAAATCATGGCGCTAAAGGAGGAGATTGGTTTGGCATTGCTAAAAAGGGAGAAAATTATGGATGGAAAATTTTAGGGTGGGGAGGAACAAATTATACTGGCACTAAAATTGGTCCGAAGTGGAAACCTGGGTTTACAAAAGCTATTAAATATTGGGTACCATCAATAGCTGCAAGTTCAATGATTATTTATAAAGGTAAAGAATTCGAAGAATGGAACGGCAATGCATTAATTACATCACTTAAAGATCAATCTTTAAGAAAAATAAAATTTAAAGATAATAATTTTATAAAACAAAATATTATTTTTAAGGAAACTATTGGAAGAATTAGAGATATAGAAACTCAAAAATCAACAGGAGAGATATTTCTTTTAACAGACCAAGGATCAGTATGGAGACTATATAAATGAAAAAAATATTTATTTTAACAGGAGAATCCTCTGGAGATAAATTAGCATCTAGGGTTATAAGTAATTTAAAAACATTAAACGCAAATATAGAATATTTATCAGTTGGAGGAGAAAATCTTAGAAAAATTGGGATTAATTCCATCTACGATTTAAAGGAAATTACGTATCTGGGTTTTACTAGTGTACTTTTAAATATTTTTAAGATTAAAAAAAAAATAAATGAAACTGTAAAAGCGATTGAAGATTTTGATCCCGATATTTTATTTACGGTTGACAGCCCTGATTTCACATTACGAGTAGCAGAACGAGTTAAAAAAAATAATCCTAAAATAAAAACAATCCACTATGTGGCACCACAAGTTTGGGTATGGAGAAAAGGGAGAATAAAAAAAATTAAAAAATTTATTGATCATATTTTATTACTTTTTAATTTTGAAAAACCTTATTTTGATAAAGAAAATATGAGCAATGAGTTTGTAGGCCATCCTCTGTTAGAAAATACTATTGAAAGAGGAATTGATATTAATCAAATTATAGAAAAAAATAATGCTCTTATATCAATTTTTCCAGGTAGCCGTAAATCTGAATTAGATGTCTTAACTCCGATTTTAATAGATTTCGTTAAATTAATGAATGAAAAATATAAAGATTTTACTTTTGTTTTCCATTCAACAAAAGAATATTCAGAATTTACACAAAATATTATTAAAAAAAATGACTTAAACAATTGTGAGGTTATTAGTGATAACAAAATAAAATCTCATATATTAAAAAAATCAGTATTTGCTATTTCAAAATCAGGAACAGTTTCCTTAGAAATTTGCAATGCAAAAATACCATCAATAATTATTTACAAAATGAGTTTAATAAATTTTTTTATAATAAAAATGCTTGTTAAGATTAAATATGCAAATATAATAAATATTGCAGCTAAAGAGGAAATTATACCTGAACTTTTACAGTCGAATTGTAATTCTAAAAAAATATTTGAAAATATTTCTGATTTTTTAAATAATCCAGAAAAAATTAATACGCAAATTAAAAAAACGCAACTAATAATTAATAACTTTAAAACAAAAAATCCTTCATCACTTCAAGCAGCCGCTATTTTAAATAGATTTTTAAACTAATGATAGTTTACACTCATAATGATTGTCTTAAAAAATTTAATGGCTTGAATCATCCAGAAAGAAAAGAGAGATTAATTAGTATTCTTAAGGCATTGAAATCATCTCCGGAACTTAAAATTGTTTTCAAAGAGGCTCCAATAGCTAAAATGTGTGAAATTATTTTAGTTCATCCAAAAGACTATATTGATAGAATTTTTAATAATATTCCAAAAAAAGGACTTCTTGGTGTAGAGGAAGAGCCATATGCAGATACAATGTTGTGCCCTGATAGTAAAAATGCAATTTTAAGATCCTGTGGTGCAGGTATCGCTGCCGTTGATGATTTAATGAATAAGAATGAAAGGGTTTTTTGTGCTATTAGGCCACCGGGTCACCATGCAGAAACTACAAGAGCTAACGGTTTTTGCTTTGTTAACAACGTTGCTGTTGCTACAAAATATTTGCAAAATAAATATAATATTAATAAAGTTGCAATAGTTGATTTTGATGTACATCACGGTAATGGAACCCAAGAAATATTTTATAATGATAAATCAGTAGCATATGCCTCAACGCATGAATTCCCACTATTTCCAGGCTCTGGTGCCGAAGAAGAAACTGGTGTCGGTAATATCTTTAACGCAAAATTAAAAGCAGGAATAAAAGGAGCCGAATTTCTTGAAATATTTGAAAGCAAAATTTTAAAACCTTTAGATAAATTTAAACCAGAAGTTATTTTAATTTCAGCTGGTTTTGACGCCCATATTAGAGATCCATTAGCTAATATTAATTTAGAATCTTCAGATTATTTTAAAATTACACAAAAAATTGTAGATTTAGCCAATATACATTCAAAAGGAAGAGTAATTTCATTTTTTGAAGGAGGTTATGATCTTCAAGCAATATCAGAAAGTATTAAAGAGCACATAAAAGCTTTAAAAAGTTAAAATTATATTGATGATGGACCAAGAGAATCAGGAAAGAGATTTTGTAGCAATGGTTTATGTTTTAATCTTTAAACCTGAGTAAATTCATAAATTAAATAAAAATACTTTGTATTTATTGTTCTTTTTACACACAGGACACCCAAAATGTACATAAAATGTAATGTTTAAATCATTAATTAGATTAGAGTAAATTTGTGGACTTAATATTAGTATTTGCTATAGGAGCTATTGTTGCAGCAACG
>Ga0209425_10001606_pt1 | contig 26264 bp, 23 predicted proteins | sample COG_05_FD_184749 | JGI IMG/M metagenome (GOLD analysis project Ga0209425, IMG submission 184749) | Pelagic Microbial community sample from North Sea - COGITO 998_met_05 (SPAdes) (version 2) | ecosystem: Environmental > Aquatic > Marine > Neritic zone/Coastal water | place: Helgoland, sampling...
CAGGTTTATAACTTAATATATTTTTACAGATGTTTTGTGAGCCCCATGAGTGTTCATCCCCAAAAGGTAAGTTTGTCACATCTTTTAAGAGGAATTCGATTTGAAAAATACGTTCCTGACTAAAACGTGTGATAAAGTTTTGAAATACTTTTGAATCATTTAGTTTATTTAATGAGTATACAGTCTTTGATAATGAATAAGTTAAATCAATTAAATTGTCGCTATTAGGTGATTTAAGTGAGAAACCGTACGAGTAAGTACGTAAAGATTTAGGCGAGTTTAAATTCTTTGCGGTTGTTTGTGTAGATTTAGTAGTAGTGAAGTCTAATCATAAATTTGGTACAAAACCAACAAGTTGAAATATATATAATTTACATGCTAAAAGAAAAAACCCTACCTTTAGTGTTAATAATGAAAATGAGTTCGAAAACTGCGAAAGTATGAAGAAAAATAGACCAGATACTTCGGATATAAAAGCTGGTAGAAAGACTGTTTGGTTGTAGTTTAAGTAGCCAAAGAAGGAACCTAAAATAAATAACGTAACTAAAAAGAAAAAAGCGGTTGAAAATCAAGAATTGATTAATGATACTTTTACGTTTTGTACTTTTAGGTCGTTTCATTTCGAATTACGAAAGACATTACCTAATTTGGCGAATGTGGATTTAAATTTTGTATTACGTTCGAATAACAAACGTAAGTACAATAAGTAGCTTGAATTGTATTTTGAGTTATTTGAGTATATAGATGCAAAAAAATTTGTTAATCGTTCATTGAAACGCAAAGACACAGTGTTGTTATCTAAAACACCGCGTAAATTACCTAGTAAATTGGTAAGAAAACAATGTGGAATCAAGCGTTGTTAAGGTTAATAAATTTATGTTTACTTTATTATTTGATTGTGAGCTTACAAATCTATGATTGTGAAAGCTTTTACGTTGTATAAAAGATAATCGGTTGATTTCAAATAGGTAGAAGTTTAGACGAGTATTAAATCGGCCGACCCCAAAATTATTTCGTATTGACGGTTTAGCTTGGCGAATACTATCATACATCATCATAAAGAAAGATAATAAAGCTGCGACACTTAATAAATGACCTGCCGATGAAATACTATGTCAACCGCCTAAAGATAATGGGTAATCTAAGACCCGGCGTGGCATACCACAATACCCTAACCATAACATAGGTATTACCGTTAATAATTGACCAAATAAGTAGTATACATAATGAATATAAGCAAAAATACGACTATATTTGACACCGTAAATTGCAGGAAAGTAAAAATAAAATGCACCAAATATACCTAGCATAGCCGCACCAGCAAACATTACGTGGAAGTGACCTATAACGTAGAATGTATCATGAAACAGAATATCCATACCTGTATGAGCAACACACATACCCGATACCCCACCTGAAACAAAAAAGAAAACAAACGTAAATGTAAATAAGAATGGAAGTTCCATTACAAAAGCACTATTAACAAGTGTTACAGACCAGTGCATAAGTTTGGTTGCTGCCGGGACAGAAATCATAACAGTTAAAGTACTGAATAACATTCGAGTTGTATGCGACAAACCTACCATATACATATGATGACCCCAGACAAAAAACCCTAGAAACGCAATTGTATACATCGAGTATAAAAGACTTGCTCTTGCCGAGACTCGTTTACGTAAGTAAAAAGACATCATTGTATTAGTAAAGCCAAAAACTGGAAGCATAATAATATAAACTTCGGGGTGACCAAAGAATCAAAACATATGCTGGAATAAAACGGTATCACCTCCACCCGAATAGTCAAAAAAAGAAGTTTGTCAATGACGATCCGACAAAAGCATTAATATACCTATTGCTAACATAGGATTCGCTGCAATCATCATTCACGAAGCTGTGATTAAACCCTCAGCAAAAAAGGAACGTGCGTCCCTCATTTTCCGATTGTTTAGAGTTGATAAGTAACGGTATGTTACGAGGAAGTTAGCAGAACTTACGATTGATGCGTTGATTGCTAAAAAGACGCCCATAAGACCAACGTCGACCTTTCCAATTGCTGTGAAACGTGTACGCGCTGAGAAAGGCGTTACCATAGCTCAACCAGGTAATAAATCTTTAGCGTTCCGCTCAATTGAGTATACTAACCCGTCTTCACCTGTAAAACGCCTATATAAAGTATTTTGATGCCTTGCGGCTAATAATTTACAACGTCAAGCTTCTCTTGAAAACTTTAATTGCCTTCAATTTGCGAGTATACGCTGCTGCGTAGAGCTAGAATCAAACATTTTGTAAAATTTTTGATCCATAGCATTTAAAGAAACCCAACGTAAATTAATTACGTCATTATTTTGTTTAAAGATATAAGTAATGTTAAAGAAATTATCAACCGGTGCGACATGTGATGAATACCAATTATCAACATCAGCTAATTTTAAATTTGATTGATTAGTGAATTTTTTAGTAAAGTTTTGGTAATTATTTTGTAAAAGCTCATTAAATTGATCCGATAAAAATCATGGCGCTTTACGAATACCGCGGGCTACTTCAATATATGAAGTCATTAACGAAGGATATAAAGTTTCCCATGAACCTAAGTAATGACCACACTTATAATCATAACTGATAAGAGGATTACTAAAGCGAGTAAACCTAACGTTACTGGACGTTTCAGAAAGTAGAGTGTTCGTCGAATCGTTACTAACTAATGAGTTTAAATTATCGGTTGAGTAAGATAAGGTAAGATTCGATTGTTCATCTCCGAAAGAAGAAATTGTGTGTTTAGTTGATGATGTATATGTTGATAGATTTAAATTAATATTCGTAATTAGTAAGGACTTTATTGTAGCGGTAATATTGGATAAAGATAAAAAGGAAGTGAAGTTCAAAGATGTTAGTAAATTAAATGTATTCACGGATAGTAGATTGAATGAGCTGAAGACGTAAACCATATCAATCGAAATTAATGACGGGGTTGTGAAGGTTAATGATGGGCTGTAAACAGTGTTAAAAAGATTGGATTTTGTTTTAGGTGTGTTCGTTAAACCTAAATTAAAGAAAGACTCGAGGTCAGGAGTTATAGACAGCTGATTATTTGACTTAAAACGAAGACCTATTATTGATTGATTTAGAAAGTCTCGGTGATCATTGGTATTAATTAAATCAGTGAAAAATTTACGTTTGAGGACCCCTTGTAATTCACGAATATTAAAACAATTCATTCTTTGGTAACGTCGGTCGACACATACTAACTGCATTAGCATAATTAACCCTCCTGGTAGAAACCAAAACGCTGCACTGTTTAATCTAGGAAATGCTACGTCATGAACACCTAGTTGGGTTGGTAATAAAAAGTTACCGAAAGCTCCGAAGACAACTGGCATTATCATAAAGAAAACCATGATAACCCCGTGAGCAGTAGCGATACTTAAGTATTGAAGGCTATCACCAGCTAGGATTCCTACACCAGGGTAGGCAAATTCAAGCCTGATAACTGATGCCAAACTCATACCTGCTGTTCCAGCAACTAAAACGAAAATAAAATAATTAATTGCAATCCGTTTGTGATTAGTAGTATAAATTCAACTGTTTGTCGTATATGATGCACGAGCTTTTGCCCACCTCAATAAAAGAGTTGATCATACGACAACAAATCAACTTTCGTTGTCAGAAATATTTTTTTTTAAATATTCAATGTTTTTAGAATCAGAGAATCAAGTATTTTTTCGGAATAATAAAATGCGGTTATTAACTATATAATTTACGACGGGTGAAGAGTTGTGGCGTAAATAAAAATAAGTTATAAACGCAAAAAATGCACTAAAAAATATATTCGAGAGCGTTCAAAACGGTGTATCGATTAAATCGTTAGCAAAAAAAAACATAATTTAGTGTACTGTTAGGTTAAATAATTTTATGAGTTTGTAATTTTAACTTTTGCGTAAAACGAGACGAGAATTTTAACGTGTTTGTGTTATTGTCGTTTAAATTAATCGACCTGTAAATAATATGTTGCACCAACATTATAATTAGGCCTAGGCCGAATTCGACCGCAGATAATATTAAAAAGAAAAATGTTAAGGAGAGTATATTTAAATTATCGAAGGTAAGACCTATAAATAAGCACAATATGTATAACGTAATTCAGAGGAGTTCAGCAGTTAAGAGTAAATGAAGAGCCGTATTCACGTTTAATACAATACTTGTAAATAAAATAAAAAAAATAATAAAAATAAAGTTTAAATCCCCTAAAACCATTATTTATTACGCTGATCTAACTTATCTTGTTTTCTTAGTATTCATAAAGTTATCTTCACGGTACGAACAATTGACGGAATGTACCTCAAAAATAATTAAATAAAAAATATAGAATGCTAAGCCTAATCGAGCCGCGAGCTCCGCAATAAAAAAGACGAATAAATATAATTTTCCTCATAATACGAAATAAGTATAAAAAAAATCATTTGAAAAGTCATTTTCATCTTCTAATAAGAAAGACCTGTCATCGTTATTATCTAAAGTAAATAGTATCGTACCGTGTATTGAAAGAAATAATTCATTTAAATATTCATCATCATCAAAATCACCTACAAAAATGTAGTACGAATCGAAAAAATCATCTAAATTATCATAAACGTTCATACGGAATAAAAGAATATAAAATCTTAACATTAAGGAAAAAGTATCGAGGAAGTCGGCAAAAAATTGATTTGCGACAAACTTAACAGATCTCGTTTCAGTTTTAGAGGCAGCTAAAAACGCAAAATAATGAATTGAGTGTTTATAACATAAATAGAATATAATAAATGAGAACATATAGAAAAAGGCAGTATCGATAAATTCAATTACTTCTTCTTGATCGTCATCGAATGCCATAATTGCCATTGCTCAGTAAAGAAGAATGAATAAAAGTGTTTGCAATACGGCCTCGAATTGAACACGAGTTTCGCGCGACATTGAGAAAAAATAATAATACCACCTTGTAAAATGCGAGCTTATAGGTAGTGTCCATTTTAAAACCACTATTGTGGAGAAAAAGTGAACTAAAAATCATGTAAACAATGCAAAAAGTAAAAAGCTGATCATACCTTCTCCGGGAAAATAATTTAAATTATTTGTATATGAGTCAAACACTGATGCTGGAGCTGAATTAATTGTGGAGGCTAGTCAATAAACTGAAGTATACTCTTTTAAAGCAATTGATAATTCAGGAGCAATTAGTAAAGTTGTACTATAAGTGTCTTGGTACTCTGATTGAAGTAAGGACGATAGAGGAAAAAATAAAGTGTTTGTTTCTAAAAGCACATCATTCATGGTACTTGAGAAGAGATATTCACTAAAATTTTTCGAAGAATGACTGTTTAATAAAATAACATCTAGGTGCGAAGTTTTAGAAATCGCGTCAATTGCCATATGTTGATTTATAAACGACGATTGAAAAACAAAAGAAACTAATGACCAATCCGAAGCTACAAGAGTCGAAGTTTTTTCTCAATTTAATGCATCGGATAGCCATGCTTGGTCGGTGGATTTATAAGTTTGAAGTCAGCTTGATTCGATAAATGAATTTAAGGATCTCATTATTTAAAATTTATTTTAGTAAAAAATCCAAACCCCCAAGCCCATAACACCAGTAAAAGTATGTATAGTTGTTGCTTCAGCAACTACGCGAAGATTTGTTTCGGAATGCGAAGTTTTACCTACGCGATAAAGGATAGTCCTTTTACGAGAGTTTCCGGCAGCGCTTATTTTACCCTTCAGTTTGATTTTTAAACCCTTTACACCTAATTCGTTAAATACGTAGCGGAAATAATTGTGGAATAAATATTTTATGAAACGAAAAATTGACCGCGTTTTTCAGAAACTAATACGTAATATCATAGCTTTTAGTCAGCTCGTAACCACTTTAGGGTCCTTTAAGGAAAAACTTAGGTGTATTAAGTGGAGCGCTTCTTCTAAGAAAAACCTATGACCTAATTTACGCTCGTAAAAAACCATACGCGGTAGTCATTTTTTATAACGAAGCGTATCTTCAAACCCAATCGATTTACTTAAGAACGGGTAAAACTGAAATAAGGTTTTTTTTCCTGTACAGTGCTCGATGAATCTTATAAAAGTGTGATAATATCATGATGAGAGATTTTCTTCAAAATTTTTATTCGTGAAAGAATTTAACACCTTTTTGTTTGCGATTTTTTTAAAAGAGTGATTCGGGAGTAAATTCGTATAAATATGCTTAGGTAAAAATAGTTTAGTTTGTATTCAGAAACAAATTGTATGGGTTGTAGTACTATGCACGTGTTGTATTTGCGACGCAGCTGCAACGCTTTTTAATCAAAACTTGTTATGAAATAAGGTAAATAAGAGGGGCACTGTAAGTACGAAAAGATTTTTATTATTTAAAGCGAAAAAGCTCAAAGAGTTGGATTGTTTAATTAGTTGGGAGTAGTTGATAGATACGCCCGAGCGTTTGTATACATTGCTAAAAGGTAATGGTTTATGTAGTTTGTATCCGTTAGGTTGAATTAGATTTTGAATATAGTTTCGGCGTTTTTTTTTAAAACGTTTTAAAGCAAGAAAGATTTTTTTTTTTTTATGTGATTTCCAATGTAAAGAATTTACTATAAATTCCGTATAATGTTTAAGGCGTTTTTTGTAAGAATATATTATATTTAGTCGCGAAGTTGTAATAATTTTAACCCGTTTTAGGAGTTTATTTTTTAGACGATAACGTTTGAGTTTTACCATTTTTTTTAAAAATAAATACTTACGGAAGATTCTTTTATCCATAAACGTATGTTTTTTTATTCCCGTTTTTCATTTAAATCTAAATAGTGAGTTGTTTAACGATGATTGTACAAAACCTAAAGTGCTTGATTTTCTTGATTTAATGCGTTTTACGAGGAGTTTTGTATATAAGGCTGAATAAATATTAGATTCTTTTTTTTTAAGCCCGATATAGTAAGAACGTAAATAGTGAATGTTATAATCAAAAAGGTCGACCCATAACGACTTAGTTTTGTAAGTTGAGTACTTATACATAGATACTAATGGTTGGTATAAAGATGTATTGTAGGTAAGAGAACTTTTAGGGTGTACTTGAACGGAATTTTTTGTAAAATTTATTAAACTTAATTTACGATAAATGTTACCACGATGCTTATCGGCGGTTACCGGCGAAAAAGGATCCATTTTATAAAACGGAATCTTTGATAAAACATATTGGAATTTACGTAATTTCTTATTTGAACTTTGAATTGAACCTTCTTCTGTTAAAAAATGCGTCAGTATGGACAAAAACGGGGACAAATTGGATTTGTTAAAGAGTATAGTGTTTTTAAATAAAAGTTTTAAACTATTATTACTTAATAACGACCCACTGCGTTTATAGTTGAAAAGACCCACTGCGTTTAACGATTTATTTCTTGTTATTGAACAGTCAAACATAAAAGATTGTTGTTTTATTTGAGAAATTTTTAAGGACGTTGTGTTAGGGCTCTTTCATAATTTTTCAGCACTTGATATTAAATTGTAATATTTGAAATATTTATAGAGGTTTGACGAATTGGCTTGATTAGATAAGAGGTAGCTTACTTTAAACATAGCTGCAATTAAATACTCCTTACTCGACCAAAACAAGTTTGGATTACCGTGATGAGAGTAAAAGGTTTTAAGAAAAATCGTTGTTGAATCTACAGATTTTAGTAAATTAAGTGGGTTTTTTTGAAAGGAGGAGTTTATAAAGTTAGATTTCGAGCGCGATTTTCAAAAGGATTTCCACTTTAAAGAGTTAGTTAATATTCGGTGAACTCCGTTACTGGGTGATCGATTTAGATTTTTAACATAGCGTAACTCTTTAGAGTTAGTAATATTATAATAACATCTAATACGCTTAAACGGTAAAACGTTTTTACGTGTTTTTCAAGTATTTACATAATTCAAATTGAAAAGTCTTTCAAAGCCGCTACGAATACTAAACGATTTTAAATTCCCAGGAGGTGTTTCATACGACACTTTACGCAAGTATGAGTCGAATGTTTTTAATGGTTTTAAATGCAAAAGGTTTATATTTTTTAAACTGTTAACAGAGGATTTGAGTGTAATGACCAAAGATAGCAGGAATCGAACCCACGCAAATGGTTTTGAAGACCATTGTTCTACCATTAAACTATATCTCTTTTTTTAGGAATTAAATTGAAAATCGAATATTTACGTTTACGGGACTTTTACCCACTATGGTTACTTTTTCAAAAATATATAATTTGAGTTGATAATTAATTTTAAACTCATATTAAGTATTAACGGCACAGTATGTTAAAAGCTATGTTGAATTTCGCTCACCGCTACTTTCCATATTTCAGTTGATATTAATTTTAATAGTTAGTAAGATGTTTCTGTTCACTACTTATTTATACATTTTGTTTACGTTTACATATCTTTAGAGGACTCCACGCAAATATCGGCCTTTGAAACCGTTAGTCACTTAATATCAAGGTATCCCCTTAATGCAGCGGTTTTATTATTATTTTTTATTAACTTTAAATTTGACTTCATTAAGTATCTTAAGATTTTTAATTTTAAAAATATGTATACTCCAACAACAGGTTCCCCTACCATTACCTTGTTTCAACTTCGCTCAAATTACCATACTCTCCTTAACTTCGAAGGTATTTAAAATTTACGCATAAAATAAGTTTTTAGGCGTATAAGTAGTTTTAAAAAAGTTAATGACTTTAAACTATCTTCAAAGTAGAGAATATAGCTTAATATAATTAACATTATAAAACTTTTTAAAAAACCCACGTAAGTTTCTAGCCAACACGGCTCTTCGAGCGTGATGGGCGGTGTGTGCAAAGTTTGACAGATCATTCACCGTGACATGCTGATTCACGATTACTAACGATTCCGACTTCATGTAAACGAGTTGCAGTTTACAATCCGAACTTTGACAGTTTTTAAGGTTTAGCTTTAATATTAATTATTGCTTCCAATTGTATCTGCCCTTGTAGCGCATGTGAAGCCCAACATATATAGACCATAATGACTTGACTTCTCCTTCACTTCCTCAAAGCCGATTATCTCAATAATTAACTTTTTACTGAGATTTTTGTTATTAGCTTTGCTTTAAAGTAAATAAAATAGTTTTTTATTAAGCAACATTTTTAAAAAAAGGTTGTTTCTTTAATAAAGAAATTATTTGAGATTTACACTAAAGGTTTCGTTCGTTGAGTAAATAAATAGAACATTCTACAACACGAGCTGACGACAGCCATGCAGTGCCAATTAAAAATTTATCATTATTTGCCACTAAGCAATTTAATAAAATTTTTCAATATGTTGGTAAGATTAGGCGTGGATTGTCGAATTAATCCACACGCTCCACCGTTCAAACAAACTCCCGCCAATCTGTTTAAGTTTAACCTTTGCAGCCTTACTCCCCAAGCGAGGCATTTAAGCGTTAACGTACACACAAAACATAATTATTTTACATGTAATGCCCATTGATTCAAGGTACGAACTACTAGGGTCTCCAATCCTATTCGATACTCGTACTTAAATGGTTCGATGTCAGTTAAAAATAGAATACCGCCGAGGCTTCAGAAAATCTCTAATAATATTACAATATTTTATCTCTATATTATAGGTATTGTAAACTTCTTTTTAACTCAAGTATTAAGGTTTTATAAGTGAATACATTAATTTTTGATTTTATCTTATAACTTCTTAAACAATCTAGCCATACTTTACGCTCAGTAAAGGCCAGTAACGCTCCCCCGTCAAGGTATTACCGCAGCTGCTGGCACCTTTTTAGCCCGGGGTTCTAACAAACATAATGTCATTTTTTTAGTTTGCGGACAGATTTTACAACTTTCATAGTCTTCACGATCTAATTGAGATCTTTCATCTTACGCGTAATGCTGGTTCGAGCTTTTGCTCATTGACCAATATTCTCCACTGCTGCCAACGGTGGGATGTTTTTCAGCTCCCATGTGACTGGACAATCTCACAACCCAGCTAAAGGTCGTCGACTTACTCACAAAAGTTTAAACACTTCATGGTAATCATCTACCTTAATATAAAAATATCGGTAAGAAGTCTTTAGTTTTGCGAAATTTTATGTAACTTTGAGTTTAGGAATTTAAACTTCTTTTAATTTACTTGTATGGTAATTCTCTTTATACTAACTGGTAGGAACTTTACTTTGTTCAAACACAATTTCGAGTTTCGCCATTAAGAGGAAAATTTACTGGTTTAAGTAAAATCCAGCCATACTAAATTTCATATTCATTTTTTAAACGATCTTACCGGTAATTTTAAATATATTACTCACCCTTGCGCTACGAAAATTAAACATTAATTTTAGTTAAACTCGCATGTGTCAAGACACCGCGCACGCGTTCACTCCGAGCCACAGTCAAACTCATAAAATTAAATATTAGTAAAATCCACATTATTTAGGTTTTTTATTTAAAAAAAAAAAGGTCGATTATTTTTAAAATTAAGCTCAGAGGTGCTGTTATTTTTTTATTCAATACTTCATTGTTTAAAAAGTAAAATATTGAAGGGTTTTATGGCTAATCTACAACTCTATTAGAAAGTATTATTCTTTTCATTATTTTTCGTTTAAGTCGGCCTTTTTTCTTTAGTTTACGTTTCGTAAAAGCTACGTTGTTTAAAAATAAAATAAAGCTAAATTTAAATTTATTAATAATAGATTTTTCATTTATGTATTCTTCATTAAATGGATGTTTGTAAATATTAATTACAGGTTCATTTAAATTCGAAAGGATTTCTTTGAGGAAGAGAGGTGTTTTCGAGATGGTAAGAATCAGACTTTTAAATTTGGAAAAAATTAATATTTTTCTTAAAAAACTACTCAAAATTAAATACATTGACTTACTTCGTAAGAAGGACTTACTTTTTAAGAAAAATTTCATGAACATACCTAAAGAAAGCATAATATAGTTATCTCCTTTCAGTGTGTGTATATTAGGGAAAAATCTGTTCCTTTTATAATTCAAAGCTAACGTTTTTTTCACATTGTGATGTTTGTATAAGTTTTTTTTAAACGACATTGTTTTGTTTGTTTTTAATAGATTAAAAAGGGTGTTATATTTTAACGTTTTATTTTTAATCAAAATTGTATTATAATTATTTATTATATTATAATTATTATTATAGTATTTATAAATATTAATCTTATAATTATATCTCATTATTTATTCGATATGAGACGAGTCGGATTCGAACCAACGTGAGTTTCCTAACAGATTTACAGTCTGCCGCTTTCGACCACTCAGCCATCCCCTCTTTTATTAGCAGTTCGTCAGTTTTCTGCTTTACATTGAATCAAACCAAAGCACATAGACCTAAGTATCTGTATAGATCATTATTTGATATATACGATAACCGTTTTAATAGCTCAGTTGGTAGAGCACAGGGCTGAAAACTCTGGGGTCGTTGGTTCGAATCCGACTTAAAACACTTGAATTTAAATTTTAAATTATTTTTTAAATACATTTTATGAAAAATCAATTTTTCTTTTTCATCTAACTTGTCTCAAAGATCAAAAAATATAAACATCGTAATTAGTAATTCTCACTTATTTTACCTTTGTACTCATTTAAAATTAGCGACACCTTTTTATACTACGCAATTAAGTGATATGCTAGCTTATGAAGTCTTACATTCATTTTCGAGTTCGGTCAACAAACCCAATTTATGATCAAAAGCTCAAAACACAATTATCGTTTACAATTTTCACTCCTTTTATTCTCAAAATCGAATCTTTTTATTTACACAAACATCAAACTCTACAACGAAATCCAAATTTTTAAAGATTAATGATGCCTCTGATTCGATTGCCGAGTTATTCCCTGCTGCTAATTGACTTGAGCGTGAAATTTCCGAGCTTCACGGCATTAACTTCACTGGAAAAAAAGACTTACGTAATTTAATGTTACAATATGGCGACACCACATCTCCATTTCAAAAGCTATTCCCGTCGATAGGAGTAAAAGAGCTTTTTTACGATCCGTTAAAAGACACATTAGTTCAAAAAAACGTCTCAGTGCAGTTATAACAATTATTTTTACTTTGGTTAAAGTAAATAATTCCAATATACTTTGGGGGGGGTAATACAAGCGGGTTTAATCAAACGAGCTATCGTCTAGGGGTTAGGACATTAGTCTTTCAATCTAATAACGCGGGTTCGAATCCCGCTAGCTTGAGTTATGAATTTTCACCTTCAAAAAAAACGTAAACCATTCACGGCGTCGAAACATTTTAGATACTCTTTAAAATTTGCTTCTTTTATTACTCCAAATACTATCGCAAACCTCTCACTTGCTACAACAAATTCTCATGAACACAACCATAATAAAATATTAATTAAACAATCTTATATTTTATTAATTTGATTACTCTATACCCAAGGATCATACTCTAAATTTAATGAAAGTCAGCACGTACCTTCGTTCTTTATACATAAAATCACTCAAACTAAAACAACTAAACTTAAAACGCCGATGGCGCACAAAACATATTCACAAGAGCAATTTACACTAAAACTTTATACATTCAGTATCACGTTCAAGTCCAGTACACGCCATCTATCAAAATGCGACTCTGTTAATAAGTCAATTTATGCAATCTTAAAATTTCGCGAAACGTTTCCTTTTTTCACAACGAACTTATTGTTTTTAAAAAACTTTAAATTATCGTTCGCTTCTTGCGACAAAAACTTCATGCGATTACGCTAACAAAGTATAAAGTAAAGTTAGATATTTATAGCTCGTGTGGTGAAATTGGTAGACACGCAAGGCTTAAAACCTTGTCCATTGCGGGTCCTGGTTCAAGTCCAGGCATGAGTAATACATATATTTTCGATATTTCTTAAATATTACTACTTGGCAATACTTTTTGTAATGTGCACCTATTTAATTCAAAATATTACCTTACAGGATGTAATTTACTTACCCGGTTATTTGACTACTTTTAATTTAAATTCAACGTCTCTGCACTTTATTTTTATTTTAAGCCTTAGTACACTACTAGTTTATTTATGGGTATAACTAAAATAAAACTAATAATAAATTATGTTTTTCATTACACAATCAAATTTGTGAACATTCGCTTTATTTGCACCAACTACCTATATTATTTTTTTATTTTCTTTCTTATTTTACTGTCTCCCAACATTAACCAATAAACTTTATTCGGTCACAACCAAGGCTAAGTCGACTTACTCTAAAATGAACTCTTTTGATGCCGTACCGCTAATATTAACCTCGTTTACATTGTTTTACCTTCCGCTATTTTTATGAGAATTTTCAACAACCTCGGCATGGTTCGGTCATATAATGTACGCAAATTATCAACTTAAAATTACGTATTTCATTCACTTTATATTTTTATTAATTCTTTTAGTTTTATTTACTTCAACATATTTAACTTCACGGGAAATATACGACTATTACATTGTTCTATATAACTTTTTATACTGAATTTTACTACTTTTTATGTCTAACTCTATACTCACTATGGTTTTTATTATCGAAGTTATATCAGCAATTATTTTTCTATTAATTGTGACTTCTACGTTCTCATCAACGTATTTTTATCGTAATAGTCAATTGTCCTTCGGTAACTTATTTCAGAATTCGACCCCATATACTTTCTTGCAATCTCTAATTTACTATTTTTGAATCTCTTTGATATCGGCCCTAAATCTATTTTTATTTTTACTGCTTTTATATCTTAAAATTCATACATTAGATTGATTTACAATAGAGCATGTATTTAGTTACTTAACGTTAGTTACAAGTTACAAAGACTTAACTTCGTTTGGTTTAGTGTGATTCATAATGTTACTGAGTATTTTTATCAAGTCGGGTATCGCCCCACTCTATTTATATAAACCAACGTTTTTTAAAGGCTTGCCTTTTTACACCCTTTTTTTTTATATTTGTTTTTTTTATTTTTTATTTTTTTTATTCACAATTCATTTATTAAATTCATACTTTGCCGACATATTTTACTTTTACTCATCAATTATGATATTACTTACACTAACAGGACTGCTAACTCTACTTTTCATTATATGCGATTCGTATTATTTAAAAATATTCCTTGCTATAAGTAGTATACTTAATTCATTATTTGTATTCTTGTCTCTATCAGCGATCCATCAAACATCTTTAATATTTTGGATGTAAAAATAAAAATGGCAGTCGTCAAAAGTCCTAAAAACACTAAACGAAAAAAACTATGAATACAAGATTTTCCAAAACGTATCACTCACTCCACCATAAAACGCTGCTATTTTAACGAGCACAATAGGTCTCGTTTCAATTTTTATCGAAAACTCGTTTACCGTCGAAGAAAAGACTTACTCGTTAATCAGATTGTATTTTTAGTATAAGTTCAATAAAAATGGTATATATCAATTTATTTAACGACGCGAACGTGCTATTGTTTACTTATATGATAATTTATAATATCTCGTTAATAATTCTGTTTTGAACCTTGTTTAATTCAACATTAACAGCGTTTAAAACTCTGCAGTCATTTCAAGGTTTTAGTTTTAATAGCTTTTATTTAACAACAACTACGTTAATTGTCTTCTCAATGGCAGGCGTACCGCCGTTTATTGGCTTTTTTTCAAAACTGTTTATATTAACTCTTTTAGTAAATAACGCTTTCGTCCTTTTATATTTATTGTTTTTTGTTTTACTGTTTATTGGGTTATTTTTTTATATACAGAACATACGTTTCTTACATTCAACTAACTCACTCTCAATTACGCCAATCCATATAAACGCAGTAGAGAAAAATACCCTCATTTATTATTACTTCACGATCATATTCTTAACTTTATTATTATTAGGTTTACTCTACATTGATGACTTATTACTTATCGTAATATGGTTTTTAATGTAAAAATCTCACTACACTTAAATAAAAATGTCACTGAGACCAAACAAGTTCAAGTTCAAAAATCGGCATAAAAGTCGAAAGATAATATTTCCAAAGCGCGAACGATTACTCTATGGAGATTTTTCTTTAAGAACGTTACAGCCTTTATGGGTAACAGGTAAACAAATATTTCGTTATAAAATCTTCCTGAAAAAGTCAATTAAACGCTCAGATAAAACATCCCGTAAAATTTGATTTAACCTTTTCCCTCATTTACCATTATCCAAAAAAGTTGCAGGTTCTCGTATGGGAAAAGGAAAAGGTAAATTATCCGGTTGAGTTGGCTGCCTACCAGGCGGAATTAACCTATTTGAATTCAAAAATCTTCGACCAGGTCGCGCAAAGTATTTTTGTAATCAGATCAAATCACGGTTGCCTGTAAAATCGGAATTAAACGCGTATTCAAAACAAATGTATTTTCTACCTTGAAATATATCAACTAAAATACCTAATGAACGATTTTTACCTTAGTGCACAAAAGTTTACATATTCGTACGTATACGTATATCTTTTTGTTGTGGTACGGATATATTTATTATATGACTTTTAACATCATTATGGTCACGTCAATAATTTTTTTGCTACGTTTATTTATTTGAAATAACAATTATCAATCCCAAATTACAATGATCATTTCTAAAATTTTCATGACAAGCACGTTATTCTTTTTTTTCTTAACTTTTACTATATTACATTATTTATTAGATTATTATCAAGAGATCATCTACCTTGACTCAGCTTCAATTGATCTGACATATGTAACATTTTGGTTTTCGGCTAAAATTTTAAACATTAATAACTTTAGTTTAAATCTTATTGAGGTTTATTTTTTTCCGTTTATTTATGTCTTTTTACTAATCACAGTCTTGTCGATAGTTTTTTGCCTAACTTACAACATCGATGAGCTGTCTAGTTTTATGTTTTATTGTGTTACTATATTATTAGCAGGTTACATTTTATTTTTTACAGACTCTTTAGTTTTATTTTTTTTTGCTTACGAAATGTTACTAATACCATCATTCTTTATTTTATATAAATTCGCAAAAACACGCCGATGTGTCGAAGCGGCTTATCTAATGTTCTTCTGAACCCAATTTGGCGCCTTATTCTTAATCTTAGCTTTGCTATACTTGTTTTTTGTGTGCAACTCGTCACAGTTTTCATTAATAAGCTACTTCTATTTTAATCCGTTTGAGGTAAACTTTTTATTCCTGTGTGTTTTATTCGGTTTTGGGGTCAAACTTCCTATTTGACCATTTTATGGGTGGCTACCAAAAGCTCACGTTGAGGCATCTACCAATTTTTCGATCTTTCTAAGTGGTGTCTTAGTTAAATTCGCATTCTTTGGATTGCTAAAGATGTTGATTACTGTACATCTTGAGCCGACTTTTATTTATGTATACCCTTTCCTGATTATTGGCATTATAGACGCGGTCTTTAAGTTATTTTACCAAATAGACTTAAAAAAGTTGGTGGCGTACTCGACAGTCGTAGAAATGCATTGATTAACTATTTGTGTCGTAAGTGGTCAGTCTAATCTAATGCTTGCAAGTTTTTGTATGATGATCGCTCATGCTTTACTATCCACTAATTCATTTCTCCTCGTTGATGCAATTGCGCGGCGATTTAAAACCCGACTTTTAACCGAAGTTAGTGGATTAAACTTTTTATGCCCTAAGTTATTTTTGATGACATTATTAAATAGTTTGATATTTCTAGGTTTTCCTGGGTCAATATTTTTCGTCTCCGAGTTCCTGTTCTTTAGTTTCTTCTTTGACCTTTTCCCAATATTAACGCTTTTTATATTAATATTTTTATATTTGTTAGGTCCAACGTTTTTTTTCCGATCATGAATGAATGTAATGTTTGGTCACTCACACCTCCTTTCATTAAAACTTCCGGCAGACCTTTCGGTCCGTGAATTTATTGTATTCTCTTCAGTATCGGTATTAATGTATTGGTTAGGTGTTTCGTGGCAGGCGTTAGTAATTTAAAAATAAGAATGGCAACATGTCTTCAATCAGTTCGACGTAAGAGACCTCTCCGAAAATCAAGTTTAAAATACAAAAATCCAACCTTTTCGCGAACTCCTATACTTAAACGTTGTCCTCAAGCAAAAGGTATTGTTACTAAAATCACGACTATGTCACCAAAAAAACCTAACTCAGCCGTTAGGCACGTCGCTAAAATCGATTTAAATAACGGCCTACGCTTAACATCTCGTTTACCTGGCCGTGGGTACCTCTGTGCAAAATACAATCGTGTGTTAGTTGAGGGTGGTCGTGCGAACGACCTGCCCGGTGTCGGTTATACGGCAATACGTGGGGCTTTCGACTTTTCACCGGTGGTTGGTAAAAAAAAACGCCGCTCAGTTTACGGTGTAAGTCGACCTAGCGGGTATTCAAACCATGTCAGGAGATGTTTTCGGAAATAACTATAAATAATGAAATTAGAATGATTATCTTCACGCGTTTTATCTTTAGTTACATGAGCACGCGCTGGTTCGCTATGACCCTTAACGTTTGGTTTAGCCTGCTGCGCCGTTGAAATGATGCACGCCGCAGTAAGTCGTTACGATATGGACCGTTTCGGGATTATATTCCGGGCCTCGCCACGCCAAGCAGATTTAATAATTGTTGCGGGAACATTAACTAATAAAATGGCACCTTGTTTACGTCGTTTGTATGAGCAAATGACTGAACCACGTTGAATTTTATCGATGGGGAGCTGCGCAAATGGAGGAGGTTATTATCATTATTCGTATTCTGTAGTCCGAGGGTGTGACCGTATTTTACCGGTTGATACGTATGTACCGGGTTGCCCGCCCACCGCCGAAGCTCTAATTTTCGGACTTATTCAACTTCAAGGGAAAATTGGGTTTACATTATCTGAGTTAAATTCATCAAGTGAATGGTACGGAAATGATCATATTTAACACCCAACATAACGAATAATAGTTATAGCTTAAACCTCTCAGTTAAGGCGAAGTCCTTTAAGGTTTTTAGACAGACAACTAAATTTAAAAAATTTACAAGAGGTTTAACTCAATCCGTACGTCAAAAATATACCCAACGTAAATTCTTTACCTCACTTTTAGTATTAGCACAAATTACTAAGTGGTGATCATTAAGTTATATACAAGCAAAACAATTCTCACGGTTCATACAATCAATGTCTTACTCACCGATATTATCGCATATGCCGGACTTTAATACCATTAATTTAATAAGTTATTCTAACGAAGCGTATTTAAGCTTTCACAACTTTTCGTGTTCGAAAAAATTACTTTATCGCGTATTTGTGAAATCAAATACGTTATTTGGTCGCTATAAGTCGACTAATTCTAAAATGTCACTAGTGCAGACCGGTTCGTACACATCACTAAGTCAAAATGAGATAATTTACCCTTTGGATACCTGTTTTGAAAATTTAACATACCATCCTGGTTTTCATAACGATTCAGTTATAGTCAAAAGTAGAGAGATTCTTCATGATTTATGCAAAGATTGATTTACGTGTAACCTTTACATAATACTTGCGTACTACAAAACCTTAATTCATCTCTCACTATTGATTATGCATAAGTAATACGTATAAATAATGCAAGTTAATCCTGTAAAGTTTTCACCACCGTTAGCATTACGTCAGAAGGGTATTACTTCGGGCGGCTCTAGACAATCGTTTTTCTTTCAAAATAATTTACCTATTAAACTACAAGTTAAAAACTTAGTACTTAAGATCCCTTACCGTTCCGGTCGAAATAACACAGGTCGAGTTGTTGTTAATACTAAAAAATCAAAAAGTAAAAATTTCTCCAAACCGAAAGTAAATTATCTATTTCGATCAACAAATATTTCATTTACGGCAGGTTTCGTATTAGTACCACCTAAAAACAAACTAATATCATTACTTATATTATCGTCAGGTGCCATTACGTTTGTTCAAGCCTCGTCTCAACACCATTTATTCATACTAGCACGTTTTAAAAGCTTAAAACAGTCCTATAGCGATTTTAATCAAGGTGACCATGAACTATCTCCTTTATTAGCTTTAGGTTACAACTTTTTTACTATCGGTTTATTACCAAAAAATAAACCTGTATGTTTACTTGAGTCATTACCATCTACAGGTATAATTTATACTCGAAGCACGGGATCAAGTGCATGTATCCTAAAAATGAATTCTCTGACTAGTACAGCCTTAATACGATTATCGTCGGGCGTCAAAAAAGTATTTTCTACGTACTCTTTAGGGTCTTTAGGTTTAGTAAGTTTACCTGAACAAAAAAAATGCGTTCAAAATAAAGCTGGTTTTGAGAAACGTTTCGGTAAAAAATCTGTTGTGCGTGGGGTCGCGAAAAATCCTATTGATCATCCGCACGGTGGTCGTGCGAAAGCAATTCGCTATCAAAGAACTCCTTGGGGTAAAACTACCAAATTTAAATAAAAATTCTATAATTAATGGGTAATTTGTATAACTTTTCATTAAGAATAAAAAAAAATAAACAGTTAAACCACTTTTCACCGAATATCTGACGCTCAGTATACCTAATTTCGACCAACCAGGTCTATCACACACGTGAGAAAAAAATTTACGGCCGCAATTCAACAATCCCGAATGTTTTTGTAAATCACGAGATTCTAGTTTACTCAGGAAAAAAATGACACACCCGCCGAGTTAATAAATGGATGGTAGGTTTTAAGGCGGGTGAATTTACTTGAAACCGTCGGTACGCGCTCTTTAAAGCCAAACAGTTACGTAAAAAAAACAAAAACAAAAAATAATACCCATGAGATTTGAACATATATTACAGATTTATTGAACTAAAGGATTCTTCTATGGTGGAAAATTATTTTACATAAATCAAACCTTTGAAGAGTTATTTAAACAAACGCCGGGGTTAGGTGGTAGAGTAAAACTTAAATTCATTGACCGATTCGAGTTGACTTTTTTTAATAACTCAGGAAGACACGATATACTAGAAAGTTATCAAAATCTAAAAAAAACACCACTTGTTAAACCGATCAATGTAATTTACTCGCAAATCAATTCTGTTAATAATCAAAGATCCGAGTTATATAGACTAACAATCATACGCTTATACTTAATTAAATCCTATAAAGGTCGCTGCCATGCTTTAGGTAAACCTGTTCGCGGTCAACGAACATGATCAAACGCCTGAAATGCTTATAACGTCAACACGTCGCTACGTACTTTTATTAGTGAAACACGGAAAGCGCTTCTAAAGACAAAAAAAATTGAAAAAATTAATTATAAAATTGTTAAAAAAAAATATGCCTCGAAAAAAAAAAAAAAACAAGATATAAAGAAGAAAAAAAACATATGGTTTTAGGCTTTATTGTCCGCACCTCACTTAAACTCACAAATAAACTGTCTAATTATAACAAAATACGAGTTGTAAATAAATACATTTTAAATTCACCATCACTTATCAACTCTACTATGTCTTATTTAAATTCGCAGAGGTATTTAAAACCTTTCTTTATTAAAACTTTATTTAAAAACAATTCCTCTTCGCAGTACCAACCTACACAAACACTCGAGACTTTAGCTCATACTTTTCATAACGATAGTTTTTTTTATAATTATCCAGGTTTTAAAAAATGCTATATTTTAATTGTTGGGTCTACTGTACCGTCTTATGAATACGGTTTGTCGTACAATAATACATGGAAAGAAAACTTGATAACAGTACAAGCTATAAAATATGGTCCTCAAAAAAGGATTTCACGGGTACCGCGCCCGACCTTTCTTAAAAAACTGAAAAAAATAAAACTTTCACAGTTAAAGTTATCTAGCCCCAATTATATACCGAAGAAAAAATATCGTAAATTTTTAAGGCAACACTCTAAACGTAATAAGTATTTAAAGAGTAAGCTTCGGAACCATAACTCTTTTTTACGTAAACGCACCCAGCTCATTTTAAATCGTAGTGTTTACAGGTTAACAACTCCTCCACGTAATCAGATCAAATTTTTAAAAAGCAAACCCATTACGTTTCCTTTTAAGCAAAAACTGAGATCACGTTTTAGGCGTTACAAAAGTAATTATAAAGCGCACTTTAATTTAACAAAAACTTTTAAAGTTGTAAACACAGTTACTTTGGGTCAACAAAAACTTAACTGTATAGATAATTTTGTAACAAACAAACCTTTAACAGAGGGGCCTCATCGTAATGACCAAAAAGCAAAAAAAAACGTTAAACGGGCTAAATACTCACGTAAACAGTTAGACACGTCAGTCACTCTAACCCTTCGAGTACCTTCAAAAAAGAGAACATTCCGTAATATAAAAAACCATGTTAATTTTACACGCAAATTTAAAAAAATGTATTGAAGACGTTATAAGATATTTATGAAATCTCTCAACCTAAAACTAAGTTCAAAATTTAGTATACTATCATTTATAAAACAGTTCTTAACTCACAAAACAACTCAAAAGAGATATTTTACACTCACTCATTTACGTAAACAAAGTAAGTCCATACACAAAAAATGGGAGTATTCAAAACCTTACCAATTTACTAATAATAAATCTCTAAGTTCTGGAAGTAGTTATTCTTTACGGGATATCTACCTCAACAAAAATCTTCAACCACAAACGTCATATAAAAAACGTAATAAACGTTTGCAGTTTTACCAAAAGTCACGAAAAAAAAAACTTATATACAATGTAAGTAGTTTATTTACTCGCGATAAATTACGGTTATGTTGAAATCGCTCTATCAACCCAGCCCCTAAACAACATAGCTCTTTAAAATCCTTGTTAATAAAATTAGTATCTACTAAAACTTTTCTTAACCGAAACGAGACACTAACTTACAATTTCACAAAAATGTATACGAAAAAATTATCTTTTTTTAAGAAAAAACCAACTAAAAAACAACTAAATCTTAATTTATTAACCCCAACAAAATCTCTGCAAAATCAGGTCGTAGATAAAAAATCTTTCACTCGCATATATAAAACAGTTTTTAAAAAACAGAAGCACAAGCAGTTATTAAAAGTTATTCTTCGAAAAACTTTAGTTTCGTTAAATATACGACCTAGTAATCCTGGGCTAAAAGTCAAGTTATTTACCCGCTCTCACCAATCATTTATATTAAAATCTTTTTTAGTTTTTTTTTCAAAACTTCTTATCAAAAACACTTACCAAACCCAGCTACCAAGGTTTAAATTTAAAAAAAGAATATTCTCCTTCTTTAAACCTAATGAAGTACGACAAACTTTACTTAACCAGAAAAAAAATTTTTTCCTTTACAAAACTATCTTCAAACAGAAAAAAATTTTCACAAAAAGTTCCATTTTCCGACCGGCAAAATTAAAACAACTTTATCGAACAAGTTTCAATAATTCTCTGTTACGAAACGTTTATACACCTCAAACATTTTTGAACGAACATTCAACTTCATATAATATTTATAACCTGAAAACACCTTTAAAAGAACTGATAAACACAGGTACATTTGGTCTACGCGGCTCCACTTATCTATTTAAACGTTCGGAAGTTCGAATTCCTCGCGTACGATTTAAGCCTGGTTATCAACGTATATGACGTCACTCACGGTCTGCTTTAAAAGAAGTTTTAGGTTTAAAATTTAAGTACCAAAAAAAACTGTCACGCTACTTAGTAAGATTTTTCAAAAAGGCAAACTACTACGCATTTAGTTCTTCGGAAATGACAATTGAGAAGGTTACAATTTACACACGCCTTATACCAGATACGTCTACGTTAATAACATTTTGAAATGAAAAACTAATTTACCTGAACGGGGATATGGTAAAATCTTTAAAGACGCTTGTTTACGAAAATGACTTAATTCATTTAATTGTATCTAAATGGTATTACGTCGCGTATCGTTGAATTGCAAATTGAGTTTTAAAACGTATAAAACGTTATAAACGCTTAACGTACCGGAAAGGTCTTGCAGGGAAGTATAAGTTAATGAAGCAACGTAAGCAGAAAAGTTTCCACGTACCTTCGTGGATTCATTTAACCCGGTACGACATCGCTGATATTAAACCTTACCTCGAGGTAGATTATTTAACACTTTCAGCCATCGTAGTTTACAACCCTTATATAATTACGTATAACGCACCTTTTGAATCGGTTGATTACCGTCCTACAATACACAAATTATATAATTGAAAATATATCACTTAACCTAAATCCTAAATTATTTTTAACTTATTTAGCCTAATAGGTAATTTTAACGAAGTTTAATGAAATCGTCCATGTTTAATTTTTGACAAGCTCCTTTACCTAATAATTCGTTTTCCGAACGAAAAATAAAAAACTTAGTTCTCAATTTCGGTCCGCAACATCCAGCGGCTCACGGCGTACTACGATTAGTTCTTCAGTTGAGTGGGGAACTAATTGAACGTGCTGATCCTCATGTAGGATTCCTACATCGCGGAACCGAGAAGTTGATTGAAAAAAGAACTTATTTAAAATCTGTCCCTTATTTTGATCGCTTAGATTATGTCTCAATGATGACTCAAGAACATGCGTTTTGTATCGCAGTTGAGTCGTTATTAAAAACAACATCTCATACAGCATTATACGTTCAAATAAGGGTACTATTTGATGAATTAACACGTGTTTTAAATCACTTACTAGCTTTATCATGTCATTCATTAGATGTAGGTAACATGTCTCCAGTTTTTTGAGCTTTTGAAGAGCGTGAGCGTTTAATGGAATTTTATGAACGTGTTTCGGGTGCTAGAATGCATGCAGCATTTTATAGACCAAATGATATTGATTGGACTGGATTAAATCACCAATTTTTTTTAGACGTAGCATTATTTGCTCGTGACTGCTTCAAGTCATTAACTGAAATTTTTGCCGTTCTTACAACTAACGCAATATGAAAAACACGTCTAGTTGGTATCGGGTCCGTAAATTTAAACGATGCGGTAGCTTATGCTGCCTCGGGCCCTGTCGTTCGTAGCGTTGGTATTAAAAAAGATGTTCGTTTTTATAAGTCCGAAACTTACGCTTCTTATTGGTTTTTATCCCTACACAGTTTTTTAGGTAAACGAGGGGATAGTTACGACCGGTTTTTGATACGTGTTCGTGAGATGTACGAAAGTATAAATATAGTTTTCCAAGTCCTAAGTAACTTAGTCAATTCTAGAAACAATACTACGGATATAGAAACAGATCAAACAAACTTTTTCTCGTTTTTTGAGTTCCTGTACAAAACAAAAAAAAATCAGCTTAATAAAAAAACTAAATATACTTCAATGGAGAGTCTTATACAGCATTTTAAAAAATATAGCGAGGGTGCTAAGGTACCAAAAGGCTTCGCTTATGCTGCGGTCGAAGCACCAAAAGGTGAATTTGGTGTTGCATTAGTTTCTGATGGTTCATCTAAGCCCTACAGGTGTAAAATAAGGACTCCCGCATATCATCATATGCATATAATGCCTCGTATGCTCCAAGGCCATTACTTAGCCGACTTAGTTACCGTTCTCGGTTCACAAGACATAGTATTTGGTGATGTAGATAGATAACTTAAATAATGAGTAGGCACGATCTGTGATGTAGTATCGACCATTTTAAACGTAAAATGTTTCTAAAAAACGAGCTAAAAAAACAACTTCTAAAAGCTGCTAGATGTAATAAGTATATGTCTTATGTGCAGCGGAATAAAGCAGCGTTTCATTTATCAAATTTACCTAAAATAGCTTCAAAAACAGTAATAAATAATCGATGTGTTGTAAGTGGTAGGTCTCAATCAGTCGATAAAAAAACTCGTTTATCTCGATTTGTTTTCAGGGAAAAAACTTATAAATCACATTTACCTGGTTTTAGGCGCGCAAGTTGATAATAAAGATATTACAAAAATAATAACTTTTATGTTCAATCTTTTTACCACAACGCTCACTCACACGCTTACATACATCACTGAAAATCTTTCATGCCTGTCGTATGGTATTGAAGTCTTTATCTATAAATATCTAATAAATTTCGCTTGCTACGATTTATTAGTTGACATTTCTGAATCTTTTGGTGTTTGAACAGTTCTATTCGTTTTACTAACTTCAAGTTTACTAGTATCCGTCTTAACCCATCAATATAATAACACGTGTAAAAATACGTTAAATACTTCTACTAGTGTTACAAAACCGAATACTTATAAGTCCTTTTTAAAATTTTCAACATTAACCAAAAACAAATTTTAACTTTTACTAAATTATGAGGTGGTATAACATGAACGCTCTTGATTGATGACTCCATATATATAATAAATATATCGGCATAACGCTTTACAGATACGGATTTTTCGATCTTATTAGTCAACTTAATCAGCATTTTGAAACCTTGGTATCTTATTTAACCCCGTCTGTTATCTTGAAATACGTATCAGTAAGTGCTTTAAGTATGTCTTTCAAATTTATAATTTTGATTGCATTGTTAGTATTTATTCGAGGAGGTATTCCCCGTTATAGGTATGACTTCCTTACGAAAATAGGATGAATTAAGTTTTTAAGTCTAGTTTTAGTTGTTTTCTTATCAGCATTACTTTTTGCATACTTATACTAACACTTAAGTTGCGATTTGAACTTTTATTAAAATACTCTTTAATATTCCGAAAAGCATTCACAACATTTAATTTTTATTACGACTTTATTTTATTAGCTACTTCTAAACTCGTTAATAAAACACACTTTCATTGGAAAGTTTCAAACTATGCAGACTCGTACTGGTTCATGTTTAATGCTAAAATTAATAACCATGAACAATTTAATTATCTTAATCGCTAATACTAAACTTTTTATAAAATGGAAACTAGCTTAATCGGTAAAGCAGTAGACTTTGGATCTAAAGAGTATGGGTTCGAGCCCCATGTTTCCAATTATACAAACAAACCCTTATATATACCTAGTTAATCATATTAATCTATTAAATACTCAAAAACTTTTACAAACTAAAATACGAGTTAATAAGAAGACTTTATCACTCATACGTGCTTTAAACTTGATCGGTTGTATCCATAAGTTTCAATTAGTAAAAGACGGGAGTCGCCAATATGTTTACATTACTATACCTTTTTATAAGAATACTCCTTTTTTTAAGTCGGTGCGTGTGATATCAACACCTTCTAAAAAACATAATATATCGTTTGGTGCGCTTAAATTAATCACAAGGACTTTAAACGCATCAATTTTACTCCTCTCTACAAATCATGGTATTATAAACCACCTCGAAGCTCTAGACAAGAAAATCGGTGGTATAGCTTTATGTATTGTACATTAGTCTTTAAATAA
>Ga0209425_10001609_pt1 | contig 26244 bp, 15 predicted proteins | sample COG_05_FD_184749 | JGI IMG/M metagenome (GOLD analysis project Ga0209425, IMG submission 184749) | Pelagic Microbial community sample from North Sea - COGITO 998_met_05 (SPAdes) (version 2) | ecosystem: Environmental > Aquatic > Marine > Neritic zone/Coastal water | place: Helgoland, sampling...
ATAAGGAATTATAACATCAATTGATATCGCTCTTTCTTGCATTTTCAATTCTTCAAATATAATCGACACCCTAAGATTTTCCTCAGATTTTCTTAGTGTCCTTTCGATAAGTCTACGAAGTTGTTTTTCGGTAAGCAAATCATCGGTGTCACGATGATACATGCGGTGCATTAGCGGATATTGTACGCATAAGAAAAATATTGACATCCCTAGAGAAATGAATGCCATCCACCATGCTGGTACATTCGCACTACCTCCTGTGAGCATAGCTGTTTCTCTGCCGCCAGCCCATTCAAGAGCCATCAAACCCCATCCCCATTGCCCAAGAATTTCCATAGTGAAACATGGTCTTGGTTCGGAATCATATATGTAAATTGATGAATGTGTAGTGACTTCTAAATCTACTTGTTTCTCACTTCCTATAATTCTGAGTTGGTCAGATACTTCGGAGAAAGTGGTAGAATTTACCACAGATAGTACTGAATCATTATATCCTTGATAAAAACTAACAACTAACAAATAATTCCCTGGATTTATCTCATCATTTAGTTCGAATGAATTTTCAACATTCCCTATTCCACTCTGATAGTATACTTCTCCTATATTCGATTGATTTAAATCTGTTAATTCTACGACTAAAACTGAAGAATTATCTGCTAAAGCATTGTGAGTAACGACTACAATTTCAAGATGATCGGAATAAATTTGAAACCATAATTCACCCTTCACATCTTGACATTCACCTCCAGTATCTAGAGGGGTTTTAGATAATGTCTGATCAAGTAAAATTGAGTCTCCCGCAAATATTCCTGAAGACAGTAGTATAACACCTCCAAAAAATACGATTCCGGCAACTAAACCAAAAATTAAGACAACATCATCAAATGTCTTAGGGAATCTTTTATCCTTATCAGTTCTCCTAGATCTTATTCGATCGAGTTGTTTATCGAGACTATCTTTATCTGATTTATTTGTAATTTCAGCCGAGTCTTCAGTTTCCCTCAATGAGCCCTCCTCAACCGACATAACACTACATGAGAAGGAGTGGGACATTAAGTCAACGGTATAGAGTTACAATACGTGAAAGATAAATCTAGTACTAACAAACAAAAAAATGGTGCAGGGGACAGGATTTGAACCTGCGAAGCACTACGCACTGGGACCTAAACCCAGCCCCTTTGACCACTCGGGTACCCCTGCTTAGTTCTGCGCGAGAGCATTTGAGTCAAGAATGCAACGGATGGCGTCTTCTCATACCCAAGGGTCTTAACAGGAAGTTAAAGCGACCGAAATAGAGTGGTACTATGGCTCGCATAGGTATAATCGGTTTAGGTAATTGGGGAACAGCACTGGCGAAAGTCTGGTGCGATGATGGACACAATGTAATGGGATGGACTGTTGAACAAGAAGTATATGAATCCATAATGACTGAAAATATCAATAAAAAATACTTGCCACATACTGTCATTCCAGATTTACAAGCAACAATGCAAATTCAAGATATCACTACTGAATGTGAAATTATTGTATTAGCTGTACCCAGTGGAGTGATATTAGGAGTAGTAGATGACCTTATACCTAGTTTACGACCATCCCATGTTTTGATAGATTTAGCTAAAGGTTTAGCTCCCGAGGAAGAAGGAGGTTCAGGAATAATTTCAAAGGCAATTATTAGGAGATTGAATGAAGCAAAAAAAGCAAATCCGTTAGTTGTCATGACTGGTCCAACAATAGCTCCCGAAGTAGCAAGAGGAGTGATGACAACTGCATTAGTAGCATGCCACGATAGATCTGTTGCAGAAAGAATTGCGGATAGGTTGTCTACAAAAACACTCATTCTAACGCCAGCAGATGATCCTGAGGGTGCTGAATTATGGGGCGCATTCAAGAATACGGTTGCGCTTGCTTGTGGCTTGGTAGATGGACTAAGAAACAGTATTGGCGGAGATAATCTGAAAGCCGCATTAGTTCTAGCAGGATTTAGTGAAGGGATTCGCCTTCTGAATGCAATGGGGGCAGAACCAGGGACTGCATTTGGACCCGCAGGATTAGGAGACCTATATGTTACTGCAACAAGTCCGAGAAGTCGTAATAGAACCCTAGGTGAAATGCTTGGTTATGGTAAATCATTAGAACAAGCTTTGGAAGAAATGCACATGGTAGCAGAAGGAGTTAGAGCAACTCGAATGTTTGTGAAAATAGCCCCTAAATTAGGTGTAGAGATACCTTTTCTAACATCTCTAAGCCAGCTTTTAGATGGAGAAATCCCTGTAGAAGAAGCAGTTCGAGCAATGGTAGCATCATATCAAGAATAATTTATTAGAGAATATAGAGGAAAAAATATGGCAGCGAACGAACTTACTGAATTGGAAGAAAAGGTATTGAAATGGATTTCAAAATCTGATTTCGAACAAATTCCTTGGTCTACATCGAGAGCTGCCGATGCATTCAAAGTAAGTGAGAAAGAGATATATGAAGCGTTAGCTGCAATAACAGCAAAAGTGAAAGATAATATCCAAATATATTATGAAGATGGTAATATTCGTATAATAGCTGATGATGTCTAATCATTTCTTAATCATGCTTGCAGGTAAAATTACATGGAACCAAGAAGGTTTTGGCATATCTCCTTCTTCTGTAAAAAATGAACGAGCAAATATAGAAATCATATCTATTAATAATACTACTATGAAAATAATAATTAAATATGCAATTACTTTATCATATTGTAAAAACTTAAGGTATAAATTGATGTAATATCCAATACCTCCTGCCCCTACAATACCTATTACAGTACCATGTCTAAAATTATATTCAAACATGAAAATTGCCTGAGAAATTAAATCATTTGCAGATTCAGGAATAACTACTTGAAACGCTGTTTCAAATCTAGAAAGCCCCATGGCTTCGGCAGCATAAAGTGGAGTTTTATTCATACCTTCTATCGCTTCATACTGAAGTTTACCTAAATATCCGATTGTATAAACAGTCATTGCAAGGACACCAGACAAAGGACCAAAACCCACCAATATTACGAAAAATATTGCCCATATAATGCTCGGTAGACTTCTAAATGCTGCTAGTATAAACCTAGAACTGTACGACAACCACCAAGGATTAAGATTACGTGCTGCAAGTAGAGAAATAGGTAGCGATAATATCATGCCAAAAACAGTTGAAACAAATGCTATCTTAAGTGTTTCAAGTAAACCTATCCAAGCAGTTGAACAGGTGAAATCAATAAGTGGATAGGCGGTACAAATTGGGTAAGCTTGTGGTTCTATAACACTCCAATCGGGAGGCCATAGAGATTCTCTAATAAAAACAAAAAGGTTGTCAATACTTCCGGACAATCTTCCCCAATCATCAACCATTCCATTGAAAACAACAATAGAAGAGATAAATATTAAAAATGGAGTAGCTTTTATCAAGAAATTACCTCTAATCGATAAAATCTCATTGAATTTCATATTTTAACCTCCATCGCAGTGGCCTCTGTAATGAAAGGGTTTACACGTCCATCATCAATTACTAATAAACGATCAGCCATTGACTTCGCTCGGGATACGTCATGTTCAACTACAAGTAGCGCGGCTCCACTTTGACGTACATATTGAGTAACTGCTGTCAATACCATATCCATAGTATCTTCATCTAATTCACTTAGAAATTCATCAGCCATTATCAAAGAAGGTCGTTGAGCAAGAGTTCTAGCAGTAGCAACTCTTCTTTGTTGACCGCCAGAAAGTCTCCTTATTGGTTCTCTTAATTTATCTGAAAGACCCATTGAATTAATAGCCTCAGAAGCATATTTCTTAGCCAAAGAAGAAGGTAGAATAGACCACAAAGACTTGTTGTGACCCGCATTGGCGCCTATCATGACATTATGCATAACACTAGTATGGCGAATCAACCCAAGACGCTGAGGCACATATCCTAGGATTCCTTTAGAAGGTTTACATGGACTAACTGCACCACAAACCTCTACAGAACCTGAAATAGGTCGAACTAAACCCGCAATTGTTCTCAAAAGAGTTGTTTTTCCAACTCCAGAAGGACCTGCAATTGCGACTATTTCGCCGGGAAAAATTTCTAGATTTGGGATCTTGACTAGTGGCTCCGTTTTTTTATAGCCGATTTCAACATCTAATAGCCTCACAATTGGATTTCTATAAACTTCAATTTCTTTCGAATCTCCAGTCATAGGTCATTCACCACGGTTAGATGATAAGTTTAGGGGCGACTAAACCCTTATTTGGTATTGCCGGGAGAAAATTCAAATTTTGAATTTGAATTATGATGCCGTTAACATGAATGATGAATACTCTCTCCCGGCAATTTAATTATGTTAATCTTCGATATCAAACTTATCGCTATAGTAAGAAGATATACCAGGGATATTACTGATTAATTCAGAATAACTCCCCATATGCTCTTGAGATGTAACTCTTACTAACCCTGGAGTATTGAGTACATTTTCTAAAATCTCAGAACCACAAGTATTCTTTGGAGAATCTTCATCGATTACATGTACGGAAATGTCGTAACAACCAGTATATGTGTCCCCCATAACAGTATAATTCTCAACATAGGTTTCATAATTTAATGTCATTAAAGCATTAAGAATCGCAGTCCTAGTTTGAACATCTAAAGACTCGGGATTATACATTATCGGGTGACTAGGAGCTTGTCCAAACGTAGGCAGTGCGACATATTGATCTCTCTCTAAACACCAATCTTCATTGTCTTCAGAGACCTCATTACCACAATACGAATCAATGGTGCTATCTTTAGCAAAGGCAACATCCCCTGTACCATCTGATAAACATTTCACAGCCCCTGAATAACTATAATATGGAGTCCCTGAATCAGGAATAGATGCATCCGAATTAAAGAATCCATAGATAGTATTTCTTAATGACTCGATATCATCGCCATCTCCGATAACAGGGGCGTATTCATTACCAATTAGATAACCCATTGGTAAAAGCATACCTGCTGATTTTAACCAACCCGTATGACATGAAGTTTTACCCTCTAAAAGAGTAAATGGATCAGTTTCCGGGTCATCATCTAGGTGGGCTAATGCCATTTCACTATCTGCCTTCACCCAAGCGTGGGCATTGTAGTATGTACGGCCATCTGATTTCTGATCGGCTGCCATGGCAGCTAACCCATATTCTTTCCAACCTACCCATGCAGCCCCGCCATCCATGAATGCAATATCTGCATTACCAAATCTCAATGCTTCGATAATAGCACCTTCTGAATCTACGCTATAAAGTTCAACTGTTACCCCTAAAACTTCCTCTAGGTAATCTGCTAAAATTTGTGGATTTTCATCAATATTGTCATAATCCGCCTTAATTTCATAAGCAATTCTGACTTTCTCTATAGTGATTGAGACTGTTCCATTAATAGTGAACTTATCATTATAATAAGCAGATATCCCTGGTATATTGGAGATTAATGATGAATAACTACTCAAATGATCTTCGGCATTCGTTGGAACAATTCCAGGTGTATTAAGGACATTGTTCAATATGCTACTAGCCTCTGAATCAGCACTCATTTCTACAAGTACTTCTGTAATTAAATCTGCGAGATTTGAGTCCATTAATTCAGGATTATACATTACAGGATGACTTGGAGATTTACCAAATGCAGGGAGAGCAACATATTGGTCTCTGGAAAGACACCAATCGCTATTTTCTTGTAATACTTCATTGTTACAATAAGAATCCACAGTATTATCTTTAGCGAAAGCTACATCTCCAGTTCCATCGGATAAACATTTAATTGCTCCTTCATAACCATAATATGGAGTTCCTGCATCTGGTATCGAAGCATTCTCATTAAAATATTCAAAAATTGTATTTCTAATTGTTTCTACGTCATTAGGGTCACCAACAACATTAGCATAACCATGTCCAATTAGAAAACCCATAGGGAGTAACATTCCAGCTGATTTAAGCCATCCAGTATGGCAAGAAGTCTTACCAGAAAGTAGTGCAAATGGGTCAGTATATGGATCATCATCTAGGTGTGCTGATGCCATTTCACTGTCTGCTCTAACCCAAGCATGAGCATTATAGTAAGTACGGCCATCGCTTTTCTGATCAGCACCTAATACACCTAAATCATACTGTTGCCATCCGACCCATGCAGCACCGCCATCCATTATTCCAATATCCGCATTACCGAATCTCAAGGCCTCAATCATTGCACCTTCAGAGTCAACACTATATAGCGAAACATCATAATTCAATTTCTCAGTAAGATAGTCTGCTAATTGCTGAGGATTTTCATCAATATTGTCATAATCGGATTGGATTTCATAGGCAATTATAAGGCTACCCAATTTCCCATCTTTTTCATCATTATTATCCAGGCATCCAGCAAGAGTAGTTGTTAAGAAAAGCATTGAAATTAAGTATGTCATCATTTTTTTGTCATTCATATATATCACCTTATTAAAATTTTTAGGGACTCCTAAAACTTCCGAGAGAGGAGGGCTATATTAAATTTAGGTTGACCTAAATATAAAATCAAAGAAGGGATAGAATCATGTTGCTATGCCTATGTCGATAACTTGTGAAGACTACGTTCTCTAAGCAGGTTTTTTCATTAATCATAATTTTAATGATAATTTTAATGACATATTCGCTACCTGAAAATAACACTACAATAGAAGAAGAAAACTCTCCGAAGTATCAATTAGGAGGAGGGGGAGGAAGCATTGAAGAAAGGTGTAGTTCAATTACTTTCGAAGATATCCTTCCTTACACACATGCACATTTTGACATTGTAATTGATGATGATTGGAATTCCGCAGAAGTAGAAGCGCGTGCTTGGGTAAATGGAAGCAGTGTTGACGGATTGAGAGAATTGCTAGATACATATCTAGAAGAATTATACCCAAGTGGAGGAGATGGTTGGATTTCAACTGACGAAAAGTCAGCTGTTGAAGCGGTCGCATCGGAATGTATTGAATATGCATTGACAAGGATTGGAATGAGAGAAGCAGCACCGCACAGAGGAGGAGTTGGGTTAGATTGGAAGAATGCTACTTGGCAAGATGGAGTCATTATTGAAGAATGGAATTTAGTCCCGTCTAATCATGCAGATATACGAGACTGTATAGCTGTGGGTTCGAGTAATGATTGCGTAGAAGTTCCAGTGTACCCAAACTCTGAAAGAGATTGTAACACACTTATCCAGACTATTGAAGGAATTGATGAATGTAGATTAGAATTATGGATGAATGCGACGATGGTGATACCCAGTATAGAGCAAGGAGATGAATTTACGCTTGCTTTCAATACATCTAACATGACCAATGCAGTCCTAGATTTTACATTCCCAAATAATCCAGACTTAAGACTGGATATGTGGGAAGAATGTGAAGGGAGAGATGTTGAATTTGAGCCAACTACTCATGAAGATGCCCCTCTGAGAGGGACGTGTATAGGAGACGGTTCGTCCACTTATACATTTGAAAACATAGTAAATGAAGAAGTGAAGTATACCTTAATTCCTCACAGAAGTATGGAAATGTGGCCAAGTGGAGAAGATATATTTGCAGACTTTACGACAGCACCTATACCTATTGATGAACCACCTACTTGGACTGAAATTGCTCCTAAAAATCAGGCCTGGTTCCCATCGCTAGAAAGCGGAGAAAAAATATGGGCGGACTGGAATAGCGTCTCTTCATGGTTTACTGATGAAAATCCTATTTCACAATTACAAATTAACTGCGAGGGGACTGATTCACTGAATATTTATCAATCTACAGATAAATCATTCTGGGGGACCATAGAAGAAGATGAGGTTGGTGAAGTTACATGCGAGGCAATAGATAATTCTGGACAAAGTTCAGGGAATAGAACGTGGTATCTAGGAGTACCATTTTCAGTATCAACCTCAAATAATATTCTTTTGAACCCACATCCAATACTAATTGAATTGAATGAAGGATGGCCTGAATTAACTTTAGAATATGGATTTACACAGAGTGAGAATTTTAATTCTGGAACGATGGATACTGTATCTCTAACTTCAAGTGGAATTATGATGGTAGATTCATTAGGAATGACCCCTGGAAATGTCAATTTATGGATCAGAACTTATGCAGAAAATGTATACTCGATAGATAAATTGTTTTATCTAGACATAATAAAAGAAAGTTCTCCACCTCTGATTAGTGTTTCTGAGTATGGCTGGGAAGTTGATACATGGAAAGCACAGGGACAATTTAGTGATCCTGATGGAGAAGAAGTTTTGTTCTCATTATCTATAAATAATTTATCTGCAGGAAGTATATCAGTTTCTGGCAATTCTTGGAGTACACCAATAATTAATTTCGGATTATGGGAAGAAGGCATCCATGAAGTGAAAATTATTGGTTGCGATATTTCTATGAAATGTAACGATGTAATATTAATGGTCAATAATACCCATTTATATGAAAGTGATGAAATATATCTCCCGCCAAGTCAAGATGATAACGGGTCATTACCAGGCCCAGGTATTGTTTTAACAATTTTATCTTTAACTATCGGTCTCATATACTCAACCCGACGCGATTGATACATGAGTTTCTCCGGGAGTGTCAGTCGGCCGTCTCATGAAGGAGGCTTACTTATTTCATTCCAAGGTAGAGCACCTGGCCTATATACAGGCATCAGAGTAGTAGGTGGGAAGTTCCTAGGGAGAGTAGATTCAGTCATAGGATCAATAGACGGAGCTTATATCCATATCAAGCCATTAGCAGAAGGAGTTGTTGCTGAAAACGCTGTTGGCTCACCTGTAGAAATAGCCCCAAGAGATAGAAGACCTCGTAATGATAGAAGAAGTAATGATAGAAGAGGTAACGATAGAAGGGGTAACGATAGGCGTAGTTCTGATAGAGACATTCACATGAAACCTGGTGATTGGCGTTGTCCAAAATGTAAGAATCATAATTATGCCAATAAACAATTTTGTAATAGATCTACTTGTAATGAAAAGAAGCCAAGTGGAAATTACAACCAAGGAAGAGATAATAATCGAGGAAGAGATAATAATCGAGGCAGAGATAATAATCGAGGCAGAGATAATAATCGTAGTAGAGATAGAAATGAAGAGCCTAATATCAAACCAGGAGATTGGATTTGTCCAAAATGTAAGAATCATAACTATGCAAGTAAAGATTTCTGTAATCGTTCATCTTGTGACGTTAGAAAACCAGGAGGAACTTCAAGTTCCAAAGGTAGTAGAAATACACCTGCTAGGTCCAGAAGACCAGACCGAAAGGGTACTGAGAGGCGAGGGAATAATAATTCAAATCGAAGACAGACTAGTAGGCAAAGTTCAACTGGCTCTAGAAATAGCAGTAGGTCAAATAATAATAGAAGTGGAAATAAATTCAATTCTCGTAGATAAACCTGAATTAAACAGACCTTGACGTACCCGAGGCTTAATTTCTTAGAACTCTCACCGCTGTTTATGGCGAAGAGTGCGGAAATGATTTGGCTTGACGCTTTAGATTCAAGAGAAAATGGAGATATTGAATCTGCAATTGAACAGGCTAAAGATGCAGTTCACATTGATGAAACTCATACAGATGCTTGGATGGCAATAGCCACATGGTCTTTACCTCCACCGACTAGAGGTAAGCAAACACAGCCATCTCTCGAAGAATCTGCTAAAGCTATGGCAGCTCTAAGAAAAGTAATCTTGTATGATCCAAAAAATACCGAAGCATGGAAAATTGGAGGTTGGTTATTAATAGATAATCTTGGCATGCTTGAGGATGCTCTACAATGGTGGGAGGAATATAGAGATGAATTCCCAACAGACGTTACTCCAATAATTGAACAGATATCAATATTAGTCAGACTTGGTTTATATGAAGAATGTCGTGGAAGATTGTTGGAATTATATAGTGAAGAAATGGATGCACCATCTAATCAACAAACTATGAGAATGGATGGCGTGAGGAAGATGGTTGAAAGAGCAGCAAAAATGGAAAAAGATGAAATCTTTACTCCTCAAGATTCTGAACATCCCAGGTGGGAAGTTATAGAGAAAATGAAAACTGTAAAGCCGCTTAGTTCTACATTCTGGTTAGTTGCGTTCATTGCTCCTTTGGTTTTCATATTCGGGAGTATTTGTATGACCTTTTTAGGAGGATCAATATTTGGCTTCATACTTGTATTCTTACTAATCCTTGGTGCTTTTGGAGTTCTTACAAGAGCATCAATGGGATTATTGCAAAAAAGAAATCGGCATGCATTAGACATGGATAGAGCCATTGATTATGAAACCTCATCTGGAAAAATTTGCATTCCTGAATCGATAAGAGGTAGTGTTGTGTATAATTCAATGATGAAAAATAGAACTCCAGCATTGACTTACAGACTAAGTCTTCTTGTTGAGTCCGATGATAAAATGAGTTCTAAATACAAATTAAAAATGCCAGTTTGGAGTATTAATGATGAAACAACAAGTATTATTGATGATAATAGTGAATTAGAAGCACTATCTTAAGTTCCTGCACTGTAATCTGTTGAATACTTAATTTGAGCATCAGTAAGTTCATCGATAACAATACCAGTTGTAGATAATTTGAGTGCAGCTAATTCTCTATCTTGTTCAGTTGAAATATCATATACAGTATTAGAATAAGATGGGCCTTCTTCAGCAAGCCTGCATAATGCAAGAAATTGGTTTGCAAATGACATGTCCATTACTTCACTTGGATGACCTTCTGCTGCAGCCAAATTTACTAGACGACCACGAGCAAGTAGGTGGATTGTCCTTCCATTATTTAGTTTAAAAGCTTCATTATTTTCACGAATAGTGAATATTTCGATAGATCTTTCTTCAAGATCGGGGATGTTAATTTCACAATCATAATGTCCTGTATTACTGATAATTGCTCCTTCTTTCATTGAATCAATGTGCTTACCAACAATTACATCTTTCATTCCAGTTGCTGTGCAAAATATATCTCCAATCGAGGCAGCATCATCCATTTTCATAACTCTGAAACCGTCCATTATAGCTTTTAAGGCACAAATAGGATCTATTTCTGTAATTACTACATTAGCACCTAAACCTCGCGCCCTATTAGCAAGACCTCTGCCACAATGACCGTATCCTGCTACAACAAATACTTTACCTGCAAGAAGCACACTTGTTGCTCTAATGATACCATCGATAGTAGACTGGCCAGTACCATGAACATTATCGAAGTCCCATTTGGTTTCAGCATCATTAACTGCAATTACTGGATACAATAATTCACCGGCATCAGCCATTGCCCTTAGTCTATGAACTCCAGTTGTTGTCTCTTCAGTCCCTCCAATAATTCCGTTAGATAACTCAGGATATTTACTATGTACTCGATAAATCAAATCTGCTCCATCATCAAGAGTTAAAGTCGGCTTGAAATCTAAAGTTCGATCAATACATTCGTAGAAACCGTCGTTACTTTGACCATACCATGCATGGACTCCATAACCTTCTCTTGCTAACCATGCAGCAACATCATCCTGCGTGGATAGTGGGTTACAACCAGACCAAGAAACCTCTGCACCAGCAGCAACTATTGTTTCAATCAGTATTGCAGTTTCTTTAGTAACATGGAGACATCCAGACACTCTTTGCCCCAAAAGTGGTTTATCAATTTCCGCCTTTTCTTTTAATGCTGCCAACGCTGGCATCCTACTCCTTGCCCATGCAACTCTCTTTTCACCAGCATCTGCTAAAGAAAGGTCTGCTACAGTGTAAGGTCCTGAGGTATCCATAATTCAACGCGTTCGCAACTCACTCTTCAAGGTACGTTTTAACGCACCCCACTCATTACTTTGTAAGTTAGTTCTGGCCTTTTTGTTGGGCATAGTAAGAAGCGTAGTACTGCTCAGCATACTGCCTGGCAGTTTGTTCATCGTAACCTGATGCTACCATTTGTTGAACATAAGCTTCGACAGGGTCCATTTGCTCTACTCCACCAAACTGTTCTACTACATCTGCACCAGAATCCTTGCCGCCTCTTCCTCTAGCGACTAGAGTAACACCAACAATTGCTAGTATAGCAATAAGACCACCTATTCCGATAATAATTGGACTAACTCCTCCACTTGATGAACCACCACAACCAGATGAACTTGGGTCTAAATCACACTCATCTTTAGGTAATAAATTAATTACAATTTCATCACTTAATACATATCGGCTTCCATCTCCCTCAGTAATTCTGAAGTAAAGAGTCGCACTAACTCCACTGGTTGAGTAAAGTTCTGATATATCTAAAGTCATTGAGAAAACATCTCCATCTCCTAGGCCATCAGAAACATTGAATTTACCTATTGATTTCTGAGTAATCTTTTGAGTGGGTGTATAGTCCAAAATTAATTGATTTAAGGAAACCTCTATCTTGACGTCACTATTTTCGGCTCCACCGAATATACTACCAACAATAGTCACATCATCTGATGATTGAGAATCACTAGGTCTCGGAGAGGTAAACGACCATACTGGCTCTGCATCACCATCATCTTCACCGACTATTATGAAATACATTCGATATTTATTTTGAGTTTGTTTGCCTGCTAAATCGTATACAATTAACTCGACTCGAACATCTTTCTCAATCGTTGAACTTGCAGTAATATTTCTGAAAGTATAACTCCATTCATCAGTTACTGCAGCTGGATTCTGCCAAACATGTTGTTCATCATTAAATTCACCAACTGGCATATCATTGATTACTCTCCATTCATACAACGCGATTCCTGACTCTCCTTCTGGAGCATCAGGATCAGTACTATTTTCACCAGTAAATTGGATTGTTGTTTCTCCCGTATCAGATAATCTAACTCTGTAGACAGGCCAATCAACTCCTGCGATTGGTTTCGTACCTGCTGGAGTGATAAATTCAGATGTTAGAGTATCGTGAACAATAGTCGCTGCCGAGATAGGATAGAAATCATCAGCAAGAGTATCATTTGTAATTAAACGAATATAGGTGATTCTAGTATGTCCTGCTTCATCGTGAAGGTACAGAGTTAATATCCATTCAGCACCAATTCTGCATGGATCATCAACACCAGCTGCACAGAATGAACCCATGGTTGGTATTGATGGATTGAGTTGGTTAGTATGACTAACTAGGCCTGAATCAAGTACTTCACCATCCCATCCAGTAACTGAATCATTATTTCCTGATTCTAAATCCCAATCAGCAATCAGCCCAGGAATTGAAGAAATATAATTAAATTCTAAATCAGCATTACTCTTAATATATTTATCTCGATATGCAGCTGTTGTTGGATTAATATCTACTGATTCCCCGTTAATAATCAAATCAAAATCAGTACCTGCAATACCAAAATCAACAGGATATGGAGTTAAATGGTAAGAAAGCATATTAGATAATAGTGGGATATTCTCTCCACCATAAGACTCAGAAACGCTAGGGTTCTCTACATCAATAGTTGTAACGATTAATCCTCCAGCTCCTTTATTACAAAGCGACATTAGAGAATGGCCTTGGTTAGTATCTCTCAGTAAGGTATGGAAAGTCCCTCCAGTAACACTGATTCGGCCACCGCAAGTAGCTGGAATCTGATTCGCTTGGACTTGAGACGCAACATCTATTCCTGCTATCGCAACATAATCTCCTGCATGGATTCCTGAAAATGTGACTTTATCTATACCAAGTAACATTGGATGGTATGGGTCGTCAATTGAAAGGTCATCATAATTAATTCTGTTATCAGTAGAGAAATTATATTGATTCCTATCTTTAATAGCCATATCAAAGATTAACTTGCCTGGATCATATTCGTTTTGGTATGGCCCTAAGTGCATTTGAACAGTTCCTCCATTAACCATGAAGTTCTCTAATACATCTACAACACTGAGGCCATCACTTTCTCTTGTACTATCCATTATGCCATAATAATCTCCATAAACTACATTATAATCAGTTTGCCAAGGAAGTAATACCTTGTTATAGTGCTCAATCCAATCTGGAGTAGCATAGGTATTCCAATCACTTACTCTTAATTGAGTATAGGTCAAATTCATTGCATCAAGATCTTTCTTTACTTGCTGAAGACGATTTTGGTCAGTTGGATTAGATAAAATTGCTACATCAACTTGATCGAAGAATTTTATTACAAAGAACCTTTCATTTCCGGAGCTATTACCATCATCTGTAAATGTTGCAAAGAAACTAATATTGTAAGTATGACCATCATACCAGGAGGAATAAGGTGCTGTCCAATTAGCCCAAGACCTCTCATGAGGTACTAAGTCAAATGGTCCATTATCTGAATTCTCTTGGTATACAATTTGTCCAGTATTCTCATCTAATATCTGCATAGTCAGCTGATACTCAGCTTCTATGACTCCATTCAATAATGGCAATACAAAGTTATGAGATGATGCTCCATAAACTCCTTGTTGATTCTTGTTTGTAGTATATACACATGCATAGGTTATATCTGTTGTACAATCTAGAATATCTGGTTGCATCAGAGTAATATCTGCACTAGCAATACTGAACATTATAGTAGTAAAATTATTTGCTAGGTTGACTTCACTTTGATTATACCATTTGTCTAGAGGATTCGTATTATTGAATAAAGTCTTAACATCAATTCTATAAATACCACTCTGGAAATCATGATTTGCAATTGTAACTAATTGTCTTTCATCAGCATCCATACCTGTGACGTCGACTGTGTAAGTACCATCATCTTCAAAAGTAAATTCTTCGATTCTTATGTTATCTATGGCAAATCCAGCAGAACCAGCATTTCCATTAACACCGTCGTCATTTGATAAAAATCTCCAAGTCAAAGATACATCAGAGCCAGAAAGTGAAGTGCATTCATCTCCCCATTCAAATGTATTTTCACTAGTCTGATTTTGTAAGAAAATATTTGACATATCAACGGTTACAGATTTAACAATTTGTTCAGAATCATACCAAACAACTGAATCATATTTATCAGAGAAATCACCAAAGTACTCTACTTCATCATAACCATTATTATCGAAATCTTCACATCTATCAAAAGGGCGGGGACCATTTTCATTAAGATCAGTCCAACTTCCGAAAATTATTCCATTGAAGTTTTCCCCATTCTTTGTCCATGAGACTTCTAATTGAGCTGCATCTCTAATTGCAAGAATATTGCCATTACTATCTTTCAAATAGTCTCCTTCGGCATAATAATCAAATGTCAGATAAGTGAAATCAGCACCATCTGCCCCAACTGGAATATCTGCAATTGTTAAGGTCTCATTCCAATTATCGCCATAACCAGTATCGGGATGACCTAGCCAGTAGGCATGATTGTTGAAAACTCCTTGATTTTGTGGTAACATACCATTAGAACCGCTCGAATCATCAAGTCGGCTACCATTTTCATTACCATCATCTTCCCATATCTGGTCTGCTGGATTACCAAAAGAGAAATCCTCTATAGCAACTAGATCAGGAAGAGCATTTCTCACCCTAGCTTCAACTTGGAAATCGGTAACTGTATTTCCATAATTCTGAACCTTGACATTAATATCTCTTAGACCTGATGCATATCTTACACCATTTTCTAAATCTATCCATGGTTCTTCTGCAACTCCAGGATCGTAAAGATTGTTTACAGTTAACTGGAATTTCACCTCATCATTTGTTGCATCTAAATTTGAGAACCCACTAGGATTTTCTAAAGTTGTAGAAATATAATATGTCTTATTGTCAACGAAATCAGAGTTTAGTGAAACATCACGAGAAGCACCAGCACCTAAATTTGTGAATGAAATTTCCTGACTAACAATCTCTTCAGTTCCAAATATAACATCTACCTTTCTAATAGAAATATTATCGAAGGCAAAACCATCGAAACCAGTATCATAAGATGCCCCATCTGGACCGACTGAGCCAACAAGTCCACTTCTAAATCTAAATCTGATATCAATTACTTGGCCAGCATAAGGAGTTAAATCAATTGAATCTATTTTTTCTGGATCTTCAGAGGCAGTTCCGTCTTCAGTGAAATTCAACCAACCTGTTACAGTTTGACTGGAAATATCACCGTTGTATGTATTAAATTCTGGGTCGACACCTTGAGTATATAATCTGAAATATCTATCATTGTCCCATCCTCCGGAGAAGAATACTTGTTCCCAACCACTACCATCACTCCATACTTCTATACTGCATGAATCTTCATATAACCATCTTTCAACTACATCGAACTGTTCTGCTAAATATAATTGGAAGAAAGACGCACTGCACATAGCCCACATGTCAAGATAGGCAGCATCTGAACCCGTAAGATCGACATTCTCAAGAATAATGGCCTCATCTTGATGATTAAAATATCCTGAATCAGATTCATTAGTGCCTTCATAATCTAGACCAGCCCAATAATAATCAGTAGGATTAGAGTCAGCCTCATACCATGAAGCATTCTGTCCTACAGTAGAATTTGTTTCTTCATGCCAAGAAGATTGGCCTTCTGGGAATTCTCCAGTGTATGAATATTTTACCCAATTACATGTACTACATTCAGATTTATCCTCATTACCATCGAAATCATTAGCATACACAATTGTATCTGTACCTCCTAAAACTTCTTTCACTTCTAAATCAACATCTATACTGCCCGAAATAGGATTTAAACCCGTATTCTTAATTGTGACATTAACGTATCTGTTCCCTTCACCCAGTTGAGCGGCTCCAGTTGCGGGATTGAATGACGCAGGAGCTACTGTCACATCAGTAATACCAACATCCTCGTTATCAAGCGATAGAACTGAGAGGAAATCCCCTGCTCCAGGCCATCCTTGAGTATCAAGCCACATTGCATTATTTGCAAATCTATATGCATAATCGCGTTGCCCTATTACAATTTCAAAGGCGCTATCATCCCCACCCTGTAATTGCCCAGGTTGAGCCATTGTAGGTCTTCTGCCTACATCAAAAGATAGGCCTGGCAAATAACCGGGGCCATTGGGGTTCCCAAGAATAATTTCTACAGAATTAATCTCTCTCAAATTTTCAAGTAAGAGGAAGGTTTGGTTCTGAGAACTAGAATCTTGAGTTCTTGTCAAAGTTAATTCAGTTGGAACGAAGAAGTCATACTTACCATCATTATTAACATCTTCAATTGTTATTGATGCTCCTTTAAAATCACCTAAATATGCATAATTTTGAGTATCCCAAGAAGTCCCTGAACCAAAAGCATAGGATATATTACCTGTTAGACCATCGATAGCAGCAATTAAATCAATTTCTCCGTTATCATCAGTATCTTTGATATCGATTCCATATAATGGTTCATTATGCTCAGCATCTAATTTGAATTCATGGACACCAGGTGAAGCAACCATTGGATTAGGATATTGGCCCTGTAGACAATCATATTCAAGTACAGTCATATTATCATAATGGCCGACAGAAATTCCCACTCCTGTATTGAAAGGAGGAGTCCTTAATAGCCAAATATCAAGATCTTCACAATCTCCAATCCCGCCACCACCAGGGAATCCGCCACCAGTTACAGTTTCACCATAATGGCCGAGCATCATATTCGTGTATAGTCCATTAGTCAGAGGTACTGCAAGTGTTTGTTGAGCAGTAAGTAAAGTTGGATCAGGGCCTTTGTATATCTGAATATATTGATTAGTGGATGTGGCATCTCTAACTACCATGACAATATCTGCATTACCATCGCCATCAATATCTGCAACATCCATATCAGAAAGGAATGGATTTGAAACTGTTATTTCAGAATCGCTCCAAAGATTGACTCTCTCGCTACAATCACCCCATAGAACTGTGAGATTGCCTGGTCGCACGAAAGATTCGCCTACAAATCTAATATTTTGCTGGTAATATACAAGATCATTTACACCATCACCATCAATATCTGCAACTTCAACACGTGTTCCATCGGCTGTATCAACGAAACCTGCCCTTCTTGAGTCATTGTTTGAAATAAATACATCTTGCCTATCAGCAAAACCACCTGAACCATCATTATACAGAACGGTTATGAATAATCCCATTGTACTAGCAGAGGCGATATCATTATCTCCATCGCAGTCTAAATCTCCTATCGAAATATAAGAAGGATCTCTTTGTACAGCATACTGGGTAATGTGTGACGCTGATACCGCAGGAACCAAAGATACGAATAGAGAACTCACAAATAAGAAGACGAGTAACAAAGCCTTCCGACTCTTCGCGGATTGATTATTCGTATTGTTCAGGTTATACAACATACTCCTTCGGAGTTTCGTTTCATTCTTAGCACTTATTACCGCTTGATTCCAATTACATTAGAATTATGATAGCGATAAAATGCTTAATAGAGAACATCGATATCCAAAAAATAAACTCAAGGTTTTAGTAATGGTGGTACAATTATAACCTGAGAGAATCTAATTGACTACTCAATTTATTCCACAAACTATCTTTCTCTATGCTACTCATATTTTTGAGTAAGCATTACCTGATATAAAGAAAGGTTTCAAATTAATAAACATTTTTCGCCAATCTAATGGATCTCAATAATAAGTATCATCGAGAAATTAACCAACTGGGATTTGGAGCATAATGTACTTCCGCACCACCATAAATCAGTTCCAATCTCCCCATTATCCATAATCGATTAAGGAATAGTTCTAACTCAGGTCCTTCTCTATTAATTTTCTCACCTATAAGCTCTTCAATCGCACTGATTGAAAGAGATGTTTGTCCATGTTCACGTACTACAAGAGTAAGTAAAATTTGCAACCAAGCCTCTGCCATAGGATCACCAGATAGATTGTTAGAAAGCGGCTCTGGAGTATCTATTGACTCGAGAAATTCTCTGATATATTCTAATTGAGGTTCGGTTCGAGAAGGGCCATCTAACTCAGAAATTTTAGCCTTGATGTCAAGATCACCAATACGACGGACAACAGCTGGAATACTGGTAGGATCAGGCGTAGGCCCTGGTAGTTTATTGGCATCATCTAAAGATTCTAATTCTCCATCATTACCCATAGCAGGCCGGGATTGAGGTTCTTCACCATCAACTAATCTGGCGGAAAGTGGTTGGACGAAACCGACTCTGCCTTGTAACCCTAATTCTTGACGCAAAGAATCAACAACATGAGATTCTCCCTCTATAAGAACGTCAATATCAGTTTCAGGTGAACGAAATCTGAACCTAACTGTGCCTCTCATCTGCATATGCTATTCTCCCTACATCACTCACAGATAAAACATCATGTTTCAACTTCACTCTTTTGCTAAATTGCGTAAAACGGCTTGTAGAATGCCACCATTATTGTAATAATCAACTTCAACTGGAGTGTCTAAACGGATTACTGCACTGAAATTAATTAGCTCACCATTAGTTCTTTTTGCAACTATATCTATAGTAGATAGAGGTATAAGTTTGTCATTCGCGGGTATGTTGAAACTCTCAGTTCCATCAAAGCCAAGAGTGTCTGCACTCTGTCCATCAATGAACGTTAAAGGAAGAACGCCCATACCTACAAGATTAGAACGATGAATACGTTCGAAAGAGGTTGCAATTACAGCTTTTACTCCAAGTAAGAGAGTTCCCTTGGCTGCCCAATCTCTACTACTGCCTGTACCGTATTGTGAACCTGCTAAAACGATCAAATCAGTTTTTTCAGATTGATATCTTTGACTTGCCTCAAAAATTGAAAGTACATCGCCAGTTGGGAAATGAGTCGTCCAGCCCCCTTCAGTTCCTGCGGCTATTTGATTCTTAATCCTAATATTTGCAAAGGTTCCTCTCATCATAACTTCATGATTGCCTCTTCGACTACCAAATGAATTAAAATCTCTAGGATTTACACCATTATCTACTAAATATTTGCCTGCAGGACCGTGATGAGGAAATGCTCCAGCAGGGGAAATATGGTCAGTAGTTACTGAATCGCCGAGTTTCAATAAAACACGAGCATTTTCTATTGGTTCGATAGGAGAAGGATGCGCTTTAATTCCTTCAAAGAATGATGGCAGTCTCACATAAGTAGAGTCATCATCCCAGGGATACAAAGCAGAGGGCTCGGTTGGAATTGAATCCCATCTTGGTTCTTCTAAAACATCTGAATATCTATCCCTAAACATTTCTGGAGTTAATGAATTGAGTAATGTTTCGCGAATTTCCTCATCTTTAGGCCATATTTCAGAAAGCATTACTGGTTCATCATCAGAGGTATACCCAATTGGATCATTTTGTAAATCTATATTCAATGTTCCAGCAAGAGCATAGGCTACAACTAATGGCGGACTTGCAAGATAGTTCGCTTTAATTTTTTGATGAATACGCCCCTCAAAATTACGATTTCCAGAAAGGACGCTGCCTACAATAAGATCGGATGCATCTATGGCAGCTTCAATATCTTCATCGAGAGGACCTGAATTACCTATGCAAGTAGTACAGCCATAACCAACCACATTAAATCCCAAAGCAGACAAATCATCAGTCAGCCCAGCAGCATCAAAATATTCTGTAACTACTCGGCTACCGGGAGCTAGACTAGGTCTTACCCAAGGTTTGATTTCAAGACCTTTTGATCGAGCATTTCTAGCCAATAGACCCGCTGCTAGCATTACACTAGGATTACTTGTATTTGTACAACTTGTTATTGCTGCAATAACGATATCCCCATGTTGTAATTCTACTTCACGCCCTTCAATGTATGAAGATGAATCATTGTCACTAGAATCAATCCCATGACCATGATGACCAGAGGGGAGATTAAGACTTTCAAGCCAGTGACGTTTCATATCTGATAAATCAACACGATCTTGCGGTCTTTTTGGACCTGCTAGGGCGGGTTCAACTGTACTCAAATCTAGAGATATTGAAGAAGTAAAATTTGGAACTGGAGTTTCATTAGTATGGAACATTCCTTGCACACTCATATATCTTTTAACATTCTCAATATGAGAGCTATCACGACCTGACAGATGCATATAATCAAGAGTTGTTTGATCTACTGGAAAAAAACCACATGTAGCACCATATTCAGGAGCCATATTAGCAATAGTTGCTCTATCTGGGAGGCTGAGGTTGGCCATTCCTGAACCATAAAATTCTACAAATTTAGAGACTACTCCATGCTCTCTAAGCATTTCTACTATCCTTAACGTCATATCAGTAGCAGTTACTCCTGCATTCAAAGAACCTGTTAATTCGAAACCTACTACTTCTGGTAAAAGCATATAGATTGGCTGTCCAAGCATTACTGCTTCTGCTTCTATTCCGCCAACTCCCCACCCTAAAACGCCGAGACCATTTATCATAGTAGTATGAGAATCAGTACCAACCAGGGAGTCAGGTATCCATAAATCGTTTTCTAAACGAGCTACGCTAGCAATCCATTCAAGATTAACTTGGTGAACTATTCCCCTCCCAGGAGGTACTGCACGGAAATTATCAAGACTCATTTGACCCCATTTGAGAAATTTATACCTCTCCATATTACGCTTATATTCTATCTCAAGGTTACGCTCTCTAGCATCTGGAAATAATCCTGAGACATCTACTTGAACAGAATGGTCTATGACTAAATCTACTGGAACTTGAGGATTGACTTTCTCTGGATCACCTCCTAATTCAACCATAGCATCCCTTAATGCAGCAATATCTACCACTGCAGGAACACCAGTGAAGTCTTGAAGAATTACTCTGCTAGGATTGAAAGGTATTTCTTCTGGTTTCATAGTTGGGGACCAAGAGGCTATTCTTTTTACATCATCTTTAGTCACCAGAAAGCCATCACATTTCCTAAGTGCTGACTCCAATAATATTCGAATAGTGAATGGAAGTTTATCTAATTCACATAGGCCCTGTGTTTCGAGTTTTTTAAGAGACATGAAGGATGCTTTTTCTCCGGAAAATGTATCAAATTCTGACTTCGCAGAGAACAAGTCACTGGTTGACATACTATTACCCGCTAAGATAGAGCACAAGAATATGTCTAATCTATGAGTTTAAGATAATGATAAAATCAGGATATAGAAACTGAAAGAAGACGGACTTCATATAATGGCCTATCATCAGATCCTGTTTCTACTTCACTGATATCCGTAACCGAACTAAGACCACTTGAAACTTTACCAAATACTGTATGAACACCATCAAGATGGGTAGGATTACTATCTTCTGGAACTATGAAGAATTGACTTCCTCCAGTATTTGCAGCAGATGTCTTAGCCATTGATAGGGCTCCGGGTTGATGAGTTAGCCCATTATTTGCTTCATCGCCAACCGTCCACCGTTGTTGAGCACAAGAATCCGAGTTTTCAGATGCTTCGCCATCACAATATCCATACCAATTATGAGCATAGCCACCAGATCCAGTTCCAGATTCAAAGTCTCCCCCTTGAACCATAAAATTATCAATTATTCTATGGAATACAGTGGCATCATAATTCCCACTGTTAGAGTGATCTACGAAGTTCTCAACATGATTAGGAGCTTCTGCAGAATATAAATCAATAACAATATTAGCAGTAGTTCGATCACTTTCAGTCATTCCATTAGGCACATACGATATCTGCATTGTAGCCTGAGATTCTGATGCTGACTCATCCCAGAAATCATCTAAGACTTTTACAGAAGATAATACTAGTAGAATTGCTACTAAGCCAACAAGTAAACCTAATGGCGTTGGGCTACCGTTATCCATTACTTGGAAACTCTGTCCCATAGAAATACCTTCTTGGTCCATTACAGAGGTTAGTTTACCCCTCTCACGAAGAGTTTCTTTTGATTTAGGGTCAAGTTTTAGAGCATTCGAATAATTCTTGTATGCACGCTTCAAATTCGCCTTTCTAGATGCGACTTCTGTGTCAGCCTTAACTACATAAACGTTAGCGGCTAAAGACAGTGTTTTGGCTCTCTGTACAGCATTTTCTGAAGAATCCCATGCAACAGAACGAAGTATCTCTAATGCCCCGTTTGGGTTATTATTTTTCACTAGTTCATTTTCCGCATTATCCCAGGCTTTTTGTAGTGTTCCGGATACAGACATGACACTTCGGACAACAATCTAATAAAAAACCGCAACGGGTGTAGATTAGTAGAAAATTTCGGATTGTTGAACGGGAATACATAAGACCCGTTCGCTACGGCAGTTGACTCACGCAAGCACCCAAGGGGCTACGAAACCAATGGAGAATGTGAAGTAATGAGCCTTAGAGTAAATGATTTTACAATAAATATATCAACAGCGAATGGTACTGGTTCTCAATCAGCAAATTTAGTCATTTTACACTCAATGTACGAGATGGGTGTCCCAGTAAGTGGAAAGAATTTATTTCCAAGTAATATTTCAGGATTACCAACTTGGTTCATAATTAGAGCAAGTGATGCAGGTTATCAAGCACCTGGTGATTACACACACATCCAAGTAATGATGAATAAAGATACATGGGATAAAGACCTGAATAATTTAGAACCTGGAACAATTATAATTTACAATCAAGATGTCAAATTACCAGTAGAAAGAGATGATTGTATAGTTCTTCCAATGCCTATGACTAAAATGGCTAGATCAATTAGTCCAAAAATGGCTAAACTTATGGCAAATATGTACTATGTTGGAGCATTGGCTCATCTATTAAATATTGACCAAAAGGCAATTGAAGATGCAGTTTCTAGTCAATTTGGCGGGAAAGAAAAAGCAATCGAATGGAATCTTCAGGCTATCGCTGAAGGAAAGGCATATGCTGAAGAAAATTGGAATTATGAATCTGAATTTAGGGCAGAATCAAGAGAAAAAGACCCAAATACGTTTCTCATAGAAGGTAATGAAGCCACTGCTTTAGGAGCAATTTATGGTGGAATCAACATGCTTTCGTGGTATCCAATTACCCCATCTTCATCTGTAGCGGAATCAATAATTAGCTGGATTCCTAAATTACGTGAAGCAGAAGATGGAGGAGCCACTTGTGCAGTTGTACAAGCAGAAGATGAATTGGCAGCAGCAGGCATGGTACTAGGTGCAGGATGGGCAGGAGGTAGAGGGATGACATGTACAAGTGGTCCAGGAATATCACTAATGTCTGAATTTATTGGATTATTTTACTTCTCTGAAGTCCCTGGAGTAATTTGGGATGTTAATAGAGTGGGGCCATCAACAGGATTGCCAACAAGAACTCAGCAGGGTGATTTGTCTATGCTTTACGAGGCTAGTCATGGAGATACACAACACATAGTTTTGATTCCAGGGACTGTCGATGAATGTTTTGAATTTGGTTGGAGAGCTTTTGATTTTGCAGATCGATTTCAAACTATGGTATTCGGTTTTGGAGACTTAGACTTAGGAATGAATAGATGGTCTACATCAGGATTTGAATATCCCGATATACCGATGGATAGAGGAAAGGTCATCAGAAGTCAAGAGCAAATGGATGCTATTTCGAATTATGGCCGTTACAGAGATGTAGACGGTGATGGAATTGCCTATAGAACTCTGCCGGGTAGCGGTTTAGATCCTATTCTTTATCGAGGTACTGGTCACGATGAAGATGGTATTTATTCTGAAGATCCGCAAGTTTATCACGCTACGATGGAGAGATTGAAAAGAAAAATTGATGGTGCAAGAGATTTACTACCCGCACCAATAATTAGAGAAGAGAAAGTGAAAACATTAGGAATTATATTTTATGGTTCAATGGAAAATACAATTGTAGAAATTGATGATATGTTAGAAGAAACTGGACTTTCAGTAAGTACTTGCCGAGTTAGAGCCCTACCTTATCATTCGGATGTAGAATCGTTTATCGAAGAACATGATAGAACTATAGTTCTAGAAATTAATAGAGATGGACAACTATTTGGCATATTAAGAAAGGAGTTACCAGTGCAATTACTAACGAAACTACAAAGTGTAGCATACAGTGATGGGTTACCACCAAGAGCAAGGGTTTATGCAGATATGATTCTAGAAACTATGAAAGAGGTGGAATTATGAGTATTTTGAAGTTAAATGTGATTGACTTAGAAAAATCTGAGTATAAGGGTGGAAAATCATCATTATGCCCAGGTTGTGGACATGATCAAATTTCAAATGTAATTATTCAAGCCGCATGGGAGAATGGAATAAAACCGGAAGGAATTGCTAAAATGAGCGGAATCGGTTGCTCTTCAAAGACTCCTGCATACTTCCTGGGTAAAAGCCATGGTTTCAATACAGTTCATGGAAGAATGCCATCAGTTACAACTGGAGCTAATATGGTTAACAAAGATCTATCATTTTTGGCAGTTTCAGGTGATGGAGATACTGCAAGTATTGGAATTGGACAATTTATTCATGCTATTCGAAGAAATTTGGATATGGTATATATCATAGAAAATAATGGTGTTTATGGATTGACAAAAGGACAATACAGTGCAACAGTAGAAAAAGGTTCAAAGAAAAAGAAAGGAACAATGAATGAACAGGCTCCAATCGATTTATGTGCAATGGCTGTCAACTTAGGTTGTAGTTTTGTTGCTAGATCATTTTCAGGGAGTAAAAAACAACTAACAGCATTATTGAGAGCGGCTATGAGCCATAAGGGAATGGCTATAATCGATGTAATTTCTCCATGCGTGACCTTTGCTAATAATGATGAATCTTATAAATCTTATAATTATGTAAAAGCGAACGATGAAGTATTACATATTGTAGATTACATTGCACATTTCTCACCTATTGAAGCAGTTGAAGTACCTGCAGGAGAATTCAAGGAAATAAAACTCTTCGATGGTTCAACATTAAGACTTGAAACTGTAGACAATGAACATGATCCAACGGATCCGGTGGAAGCCCTAAGAGCAATTCATAATGCTGATAAAGAGGGGAGACACGTTACTGGTTTACTATTCTACAATCCAGGTAAAAAAACTGCTACTGAAACATTAGGGCTTACTAAGACGCCTTTGATGGCTCTATCTGAATCCGAATTAAGGCCTAGTGAACAAAGTTTACTAGAATTAAATAATGGTTTTAGAACTAATTAATAATTTACTTTTATTGTCGGATTTCTTGAAATAGAGAGCCCCGCTCGGAGAGTCATTAGTCCCTTAGTGTAGTGGTCCATCATGTGGGGTTCTGGATCCCATGACCCTGGTTCGAATCCGGGAGGGACTACCAATAGCCTCGTTCCCCGACGAGTTGAGTTCTACCAGGAGTCCTCGTCCTCGATCCAGCAGGACGGGA
>Ga0209425_10001611_pt1 | contig 26216 bp, 24 predicted proteins | sample COG_05_FD_184749 | JGI IMG/M metagenome (GOLD analysis project Ga0209425, IMG submission 184749) | Pelagic Microbial community sample from North Sea - COGITO 998_met_05 (SPAdes) (version 2) | ecosystem: Environmental > Aquatic > Marine > Neritic zone/Coastal water | place: Helgoland, sampling...
TGGAACCATGTTAGGTCCATCAGACGGAGCATTATCTGGGTCTTGATGTGTTTCAATAAAAACACCTGCAACACCAACTGCAACTGCAGCTCTTGCTAAATATTCAACAAACTCTCTTTGGCCACCACTTGTGTCGCCTAGACCTCCAGGTTGCTGGACTGAATGTGTAGCATCAAAAATAACAGGGTAACCATTTTTTGCCATTATAGGTAGAGATCTCATATCAGAGACAAGAGTATTATAACCAAAGCTAGCTCCCCTTTCTGTAACTAAAATATTATTATTACCAGAGTCAGCAATTTTTTTTGTGACATTAACCATATCCCATGGGGCTAGGAATTGGCCTTTTTTAACATTAATAATTTTTCCAGTCTTAGCAGCGGCAATTAATAAATCTGTTTGTCTGCATAAAAATGCTGGGATTTGCAATACATCAGCATGAGGGGCTACAACGGAACATTGTTCTGCATTGTGTATGTCAGTTAATATTGGAATATCTAAATCTTTTTTGATTTTATCAAATATAGGTAAAGATTGTTCAAGCCCAGCACCTCTTTTTCCTTTTAAGCTTGTTCTGTTAGCTTTATCAAAAGATGTTTTGTAAATAAAACCCATATTAAATTTAGAGGTAATTTCTTTAATTTTACCAGCCATATCCATGGCATGCTGTTCAGTTTCAAGCTGACATGGGCCAGCAATAATACAAATCTTATTATTATTTGAAATTTCTATATTTCCACAATTAACTTTAATATTTTTCATTTATGATTTTTTGCTGCCTTGATAAAAGCTGAGAATAAAGGATGTGGTGCTAAAGGTCTAGATTTAAATTCAGGGTGAAATTGTACAGCAACAAACCAAGGGTGGTTTTTTAGCTCAATAATCTCTGGTAATTTGTTATCTGGAGACAATCCTGAAAAGATTAAGCCATTTTTTTCAAATTTATCTTTATAACTGATGTTAACTTCATACCTGTGTCTATGTCTTTCTTGAATCAAATTTGATTTATATATTTTTTTGATTAATGAATTTTCTTTTAATTTTGCATCATAAAGACCTAGTCTCATGGTGCCACCTAAATCTTTATCAGTTCCTTTAATTAGTTTGCCATCTCTATTCCATTCAGTAATTAAACCAATAACTGGAATGCCACCCACTCCAAATTCACTTGAAGTAGCTTTCTTTAAATTCAATTTATTTCTTGCAAATTCTATAATTGCCATTTGCATTCCAAAGCAAATTCCAAAAAAAGGAATTTTTTTCTCTCTAGCATATCTAATTGCTTCAATTTTACCCTCGGTCCCTCTTTTACCAAAGCCACCAGGTATTAAGATTCCAGAAACCCCTTTAAGTTTATTTTTGATTTCAGAAATTCTTAAATTTTCAGAATCTATTCTAACTAAGTTAACTTTTAAATTATTATCAATTCCACCATGGGTTAGCGCTTCATCTAATGATTTATAAGCATCTTTAAGATCAACATATTTACCAATGATTGCAATATTGATTGATTTTTTTGTTTGAAGAACAGTTCTTATAATTTTTTTCCAAGGATTTAAGTTAACTTTTTTTTTGGATTTAATTTTGAAATATTCAAGGACTTGCTTGTCTAAGTTCTCTCTATTAAAGCTAATAGGAGCTTCATAGATAGTTTTAACATCAACTGTTTGAATTACATTTTTAATATTAACATTACAAAATAAAGATATCTTTTTTCTATGCTCTAATGGTATAGGCCTCTCAGATCTACAAATAATAATATCTGGTTGAATACCAAGACTTCTTAATTCTTTAACTGAGTGTTGGGTAGGTTTTGTTTTAATCTCATCTGATGCTCTAAGGTATGGAACTAAAGTTAAATGAACAAATAAAGCATTTTTTTTACCAACATCATTTGCAAATTGTCTAATGGCTTCAACAAAAGGAAGACTTTCAATATCACCTATAATTCCTCCTATTTCACAAATTACAAAATCTTCTTTTGATGTATCGTTTTTTATAAATTCTTTAATGCGGTCTGTTATATGGGGAATTACTTGAACTGTTTTTCCTAGATATTCACCTTGACGTTCTTTTTTTAAAACATCACTGTAAATTTTACCGGTTGTTATGTTGTCGGATTTTTTTGCAGATGTTCCTGAAAATCTTTCATAATGACCTAAATCCAAATCTGTTTCAGCCCCATCATCAGTTACAAAAACTTCACCGTGTTGAAAAGGACTCATAGTTCCAGGATCAACATTTAGATAAGGATCAAGTTTTCTTAAACGAACTTTAAAACCTCTTGATTGTAGTAAATATGCTAGAGAAGCTGAAGAAAGGCCTTTACCTAAAGAGGATACCACACCGCCGGTGACAAATATAAATCGCGCCATGGAATTATCTTATAGCGACTATTTAATAAAATGGAAATACTTAATTATTAATTTTCAGGAATTGAGGGTGTATCAGTTGATTTTTCCTCAGTGATATCTAATACAGAGGTTGTTGGAGTTAATTCGCCTCTAGATATTATAGTTAAAGCTAAACTACAAATTATGAATAAAGTAGCAACTACAGCTGTGGCTTTACTCATAAAATTACCAGCAGATCTTGACATCATAAAATTATCTTGCGAAACACCTATTCCAAGTGCCCCACCTTCAGATTTTTGAACAAGTATCAATAGTACAAGTATTGCAGCGAGTACTAAGTTAACTACTAACAAAATATTTTCCATGGAGTTTAACTATATGTTTTTTTGACGATATCAATAAATTTTTTAACATTTTGAGATGCACCACCAATTAAAAAACCATCAATATTATTAATTTCTCTCAAGTTAGTAATATTTTGAGGATTTACAGAACCCCCATATAAAACTTTAAGTGATTTATCTTTAAATTTACTTTTAATAAATTCAATTGTTTTGAAGAGATTATGAGGCTTTGGAATAAGGCCACTACCTATGGCCCAAACTGGCTCATAAGCTAAAAAGATATTTGATTTATCTTTAATACCTTTTAAGCCTGTTCTGATTTGTTTTGATAAAATTGAGTATGTCTTTTTTTTTCTTTTATCGCTTAATGTTTCTCCAATGCAGAAAATAACTTTTAATTTTGCTTTAAGTGCACTTTTAATCTTTAAATTAATCAGTTTATCGTCTTCTCCTTTTTCTCTATTTTCTGAATGACCAATGATCACAAAATGAGCACCAATATTTTTTAACATACGGGAATTAACATAACCAGTGTGTGGACCATAATCATCACTTTCATGACAATTTTGACCACCAATGCCAATTTGACAGTTTCTAAATTTTTTTGAAAATAAACTAATTAAAGTAGTAGGAGGACAGTAAATTAATCTTCCTCCTCTTATTTCTTTAGATTTTGAAAATTTAATAACTTTACCTAATGCATTTAGGGAAGATAAATTCCCATACATTTTCCAATTAGCTACGAAATACATATATTTATTTGTCATAATGAAGAATTTAATCTATAGCTTGGTATTTTAAAGATCAATAAATTAATAACGTAATGATAAATCCATTTAAAAATTTTTCCAAAAAAAAAGTTGGTGGCTTAATACTAATTTTTGTCATTATAATAGCCTTTGGTTTTGGAGGGTTTGGTGGAGGATTTAACACTGGTAATCAAAATAATATAGCAAAAATAAATAATACCAAAATTTCTACTCAAAGTTTCATAGATTATTTAAATGCTTCTGGTCTAAGTCAAAATGTAATAAAAGATAATATTGATAAAAACATAATTGAAGAACTTCTTTCAGCATTAATATCCACAACACTTCTTGACCTTGAAATTAAGGATTTAGAATTAATAGTCTCGAAAGATATTCTAATCAAAAAGATTAAAAAAAATAAAAGATTCCTAGATGAAAATGGTAAATTTCAAAGACTAAAATATGAAAAATTTTTACTAACAAATAATATGAATGCACCAATATACGAAGAAAAATTAAAAAATGACATACTTAAAAAACATTTATTTACTTATGTAAGTGGTGGAACTAAATATCCAAAATTTTTAATAGAGAAATATTATAGAGAAAAAAATAGAAAGTTAAATATCCATTATATAAATTTAGATAGTTCTTATAAAAAGATTTCTGAATTTACAAACAAAGAAATTCAGTTTTTTTTGGATGAAAATTCAGAAAAATTAAAACAAGATTACATTGATTTTTCGTATGTTGTTATAACTCCAGAAAATTTAATAGGAATAAATGATTATAATAAAGATTTTTTTAATAAAATCGATGATATAGAAAATGATATATCAAAGAATATTGATTTTAAGACAATAGTTAATGATCTTGGCATTAAATCAATTACAAAAAAAAATTATATAAATTTAGACAATAAAGAAACTTTTGAAAATAAAATTTACGAGTTAAGAAATAATAAGATAGATATTCTTGAGGATGATGGATCATATATTTTATACAATATAGAAAACATTGACACTAAAGTTCCTGATTTAAATGATAATGAAATCAAAGTCCAAATATCAAAACTTTTATTTCAAAAAAAAAAATATGAATTCAATAAAAAAATTATAGATCAAATTAAAGATAAAAAATTTAATCAATCATCTTTTGATATGCTTGGGAGAGAAAAACTTCAAAAAAATAAAATAAATTCAGTTGGAGATGATACAAAATTTAAAAGCAATTCTATTAAGACTTTATATTCTCTTCCTTTAAATTCTTTTGCTCTGATAGTAGATGAGAAGGAGAATTTTTTTATAGCTAAAACTATTAGTTATGAAGATGAAAATATAGATTATTCTTCAAAAAAATTTGATAACGCTTTAAACGAAGCAAGCTCTCAAAATAGGAATATTTTGCTAAAATCTTATGACTATATTTTAAATAATAAATATAAGATTACTATAAATGAAAATACTCTTGATAGAGTAAAAAATTATTTTAGATGATGTTAAATCGAAACTTTAAAAATTTTAAGTTTCAACACTCTAGAAACAAAAATCAAATTATATATGCATCTCGAAAAGTTCAAAATGATAAAGAAGTACTTAACTTAATTGATAATTTTTTAGACGAAAGTAACAGTTTTATTTTTGAGTCAGTTGAAAAAGGCAAGATTAGAGGAAGATATACCATCTTTGGTAAAAACCCAGATAAAGTTTGGGAGTTTAATAATAAGAACTCTTATCTAACTATTAACAATACTAAGAAAAAGATTAAAGGTGAGCCAAAAAAAATTATTGAAAAAATAATAGAAGAATTTAAATTTAAAACACCTGCTGGTCTTCCACCTATTTGCTCTTTAATTTCTGGTTATTTTTCATATGATTCTATCAGATATGTAGAAAAAATTCCCAATGAGTGTAAGGACGATCTAGGGTTGCCTGACGTAAGACTATTAAGACCAAGAACTGTAGTTATTCATGACAATCTTAAAAAAAAAATCTTTTTTATTATAAATATCTTCAATGATGAAAAAATTTTAAATTATAAAAAAAGATATTTTGAAATTGAAAACGAAATTAATGATTTAATGATTCAGTCTTTATTAGTAAAAAAAAATCACAATATTAGTTCAAAAACAAATATTAAAGTAAGATCAAACACATCAAAAAATAAATTTTTGAGTATGGTTAATAGAGCTAAAGAATACATTAAAATTGGAGATATATTTCAAGTTGTTTTAAGTCAAAGATTTGAAGCAAATTTATCAAAAAAACCATTAGAAATTTATAAGAAATTAAGAGTTACTAACCCTTCTCCATTTATGTATTTTTTTAACTTTAAAGATTTTCAAATAATAGGCGCTAGCCCAGAAATCTTGGTTAGGTTAAGGGATGACAAAATTACAGTTAGACCAATAGCGGGAACTAGACCGAGAGGTAAAAATATTAAAGAAGATAATTTTTTTGCAATGGATTTATTAAAAGATAAAAAAGAGCTTTCAGAACATTTGATGTTACTTGATTTAGGTAGAAATGATGCTGGTAAAGTTTCTAAGATAGGTTCAATTAAAGTTACAGAAAGCTTTATGATTGAAAAATATTCTCATGTAATGCATATAGTTTCTAATGTGATGGGTATTTATAATAAGAAGTTTTCAAAATTCAAATCATTACTTGCAGGTTTTCCAGCTGGAACAGTTTCTGGTGCACCTAAAATTCGTGCTATGGAAATTATTGATGAATTAGAGACAACAAGAAGAAAGGTTTATGCTGGTGGTATTGGTTATTTTTCTGCAAATGGCGAATTTGATACTTGTATTGCCTTAAGAACTGCTGTTGCAAAAAATAAAAAATTTTATGTTCAGGCTGGCGCAGGTATTGTAGCGGATAGTAAACCAATTAAAGAATATGAAGAAACTGTCAATAAAGCAAAAGCATTAATGAATGCTCTTAAATAATGAAAATCATATTAATAGATAACTACGATAGTTTTACATTTAACTTATATCACTACATATCTTCATTAGGAGCCAATGTTGATGTAATTAGAAATGATGAAATTACTGATAAACAAATAATAAAAGATAATTATAATAAGATTGTTATATCACCTGGTCCTGGTAATCCAAATCAATCTGGAAACTGCATTAAAATAGTAAAATCATTGTACAAAAAAATTCCAATATTAGGTGTTTGTTTAGGTCATCAAATTATTGGACAGGTGTTTGGTTCAAAGATTATTCAAGCCAAAGAATTAATGCATGGAAAAACAAGCTTAATAAAGTCTAAAAAAATTGGTATATTAAAAAATCTGCCCTCTAAATTTGAAGCTACAAGATATCACAGTTTAATTATTGATAAAAAAACACTTTCCAATGAACTTGAAGTAACTGCTGAAACAAAAAATGGAGTTATTATGGGAGTAAAACATAAAAAATATAATATTCACGGTGTTCAATTTCATCCTGAAAGTATAAAAACTACTATCGGCATAAAAATATTAAAAAATTTTATAAATTATAAAAATTAATGGAAAAATATCTAGATAAACTAAGAAATAAAAAGAATTTGACTTTTGATGAAAGCAAAACAGCGTTTGAATTGCTTATGAATGGTAACGCTTCTGATACACAAATATTTGATTTTTTAACCCTACTTTCGGCAAAAGGTGAAGTTTCAGATGAAATCGCTGGAGGTGTTTATGTATTAAGAGATAAATCTAAAAGAGTTAACGTTAAGGACTGTGTAGATACATGTGGCACAGGTGGAGATGGCATGAATACACTAAATATTTCAACTGCTTCAGCTTTATTATTATCTAGCATGGGTATTAAGGTAGCTAAACATGGCAATAAAGCAGTTTCATCTAAATGTGGATCAGGTGATGTTCTAGAAGCCTTAAATATAAGAATTGACTTAGAACCAAAAGATATTGAAGAACAAATTAATAAAAATAATTTTGGTTTTATGTTTGCACCAAACTATCACAGTGCAATGAGATTTGTTGGACCAACTAGGAAAAGAATAGGAAAAAGAACAATATTTAATATGATTGGTCCTCTAAGTAGTCCTGCTCTTGTTGACAGACAAGTTGTTGGTGTTTTTGATAAAAGTTTATTAAAAGTTTTTGCTGATGCTTTAAAGAATTTGAATATTAAATATGCTTGGATTGTTAATAGTGAAGATGGTTTTGATGAAATATCACCTTATGCAAAAACAAATGTTGCTCAATTAAAAAATGGCGCAATTTCAGAAATAATAATTGATCCTAAGAAATTAAATATTGGTGCAAATAAATTTGATGATCTGTTAGGTGATAATGCTAAATTTAATGCAAGTAAAATGATAGATATATTTAAGGGTGATGATAATGACTTCTCAAAAGCTGTCTGCTTAAATGCTGCAGCAGGGCTTATAGTAACTGAAAAAAATTCAGAATTTAGAGACGCATACGATTCAGCAAGATCACACATATTATCTGGTAAAACTTTTGAAGATTTAAAAAATATACAAAATGCCTGAAAACATATTAGAAAAAATAATTAAAAAAAAAATTGAACGTATTGATTTTTTAAAAAAATCAATTTCATTAAATTCTTTAAGTATAAAAATAAATGAAAATAAATCATTCATTAACTTTAAAGATAAAATACAAAATAATATAGATAATGATAAAATTTCATTAATTGCTGAAATTAAAAAAGCTAGTCCTTCTGCTGGCATAATACTAGAAAATTACGACCCTTTAAATATAGCTAAAATTTATAATGATAATAAAGCAACCTGTTTATCTATACTTACAGAAGAAGATTTTTTTTTGGGCAATCTAACTCATGTCAGTAAAGTAAAAGAAAAAATAAAACTTCCAGTTCTTTGTAAGGATTTTTTTATAGATAAATTTCAAGTTCATCTTGCAAAAAGTTATGGTGCTGATGCAATATTAATAATAATAGCTGGGGTCTCTGATGAGCTTGCGAATGAATTATATGAAGAAGCATTAAAACTTAACATGTCTGTAATTGTTGAAGTTCATACTATTAATGAAGCAAAAAAAGCGCTTAACTTTAAAGAGGCTTTAATTGGAATAAATAATAGAAATCTTAAAACGCTTAAGACAAATATAAATACAACTTATGATATCCATGATGTTTTAATTAATCATGGTGGGCCTTTAATTTCAGAAAGTGGAATTAAAACAAAAGACGAACTTCAATCCTTAAAAGAAAAAACTAAAATTAAAACTTTTTTAATTGGTGAATCACTTTTGAAAAATTTAGATAATAATTCAATTTTTTCAGTTCTTTAATCAAATAAACCCCAATTTAAAACACTTTTTAGCTATTGTTAAAATAGAAGAACACTTGTAGAACAGATTTTGTACGATATTTGTTCTTATGCTTACAAAAAAACAAAAAAACCTACTTTTATTTATCAACAAGAAGTTGAGAGCATCTGGTGTCTCGCCATCTTATGAGGAAATGAAAGACTCGCTAAATTTAAAGTCTAAATCAGGAATTCATAGGCTAATCAGTGCTTTAGAAGAAAGAGGTTTTATCAGAAGATTGGCTCATAAAGCTAGGGCATTAGAGGTTATAAAGCTCCCAGAAACAGCCTCAGCTAATGATATTTATAACAACTTTTCACCAAGTGTTATTAAAGGTGGATTAGACATTGATGAGACTAATGTAAATGAAATGGAAATACCTGTTTTGGGTAAAATCGCAGCTGGAACACCAGTTGAAGCAATTCAAAATGAAGTTTCAAGAATACCTCTTCCAAGCAATCTTGAAAAAAATGGACAATATTTTGGTTTAAAAGTTCAGGGTGATTCAATGATTGAAGCTGGAATTAATGAAGGTGATACTGTTATAATTAAGAGATCTGATACAGCTGATAATGGTAAAATTGTAGTAGCTCTAATAGATGAGCATGAAGCAATGCTAAAAAGAATAAGAAGAAAAGGTAAAACAATTGCTCTTGAAAGTGCAAATAGAAACTATGAAACTAAAATATTTGGACCTGACAGAGTTAAAGTTCAGGGTGTTTTAGTATCTTTATATAGAAACTTCTAATAAAATAGTCTAAACATTCCAAATGTCTAAAGTTGCAACAAGATTTGCTCCCTCTCCTACTGGTGCTCTACATATTGGTGGTGTTAGAACTGCTTTATTTAACTGGCTATATTCAAAGAACCAAAAAGGAACTTTTCACTTAAGAATTGAAGATACAGATAAAGAAAGATCTAAGGATGAGCACAAATATCAAATTATAAAATCCTTAAAATGGATTGGCATAGAACATGATGGTGATGAATATATTCAATCCACAAAAATAAATGATCATGTGAATATTGCCAATGAGTTACTTAAAAATGGTCATGCTTATAAATGTTATTGCTCAAGTGAAGAGATTGAAGAACAAAAAAAAAGAGCTAGACAAAAAAAACTTCCTTATATTTATAATGGAAAATGGAGAAATCTTACTGAAACAGATGCTCCAAAAAATATTAAACCAGTAATAAGATTTAAAAGTAAAATTGAAGGAACATCCATATTGAAAGATTTAGTTCAGGGTGATGTTGAAATTGACAATAATACAATTGAGGATTTCATAATTATAAGAAATGACGGCACTCCCACATATAATCTTTCTGTAACTGTGGATGACCATCAAATGGCCATGACTCATATTATCAGGGGGGATGATCATAAGATTAATACTTTTAAACAAATTCAAATATATGAGGCAATGGGATGGATGGTACCTCAATTTGCACATATACCTCTTATTCATACTATAGAGGGTAAAAAACTATCAAAAAGAGATAACGCTTCAACTCTAGACGATTATTCCAAAATTGGAATTATGCCTGATGCCCTAAGGAATTATCTATTAAGATTAGGATGGTCTTATGAAGATAAAGAAATATTTACTTTGGATGAAAGTATTAAACATTTTAACTTAGAAGGAATTGGAAAATCCCCTTCAAAACTAGATATAAGTCGAATTTTATCAATGAATGAACATTACATTAAAACTATTGATGAAAATGAACTTTACAATCAACTTGTTAAATATTGTGAATTGTACAAAGAAAAAATTAAATCAGATAAAGAAGAGAAAATTAAATCATCATTATTATTTCTTAAGAATAAAGCTAAAACTTTAGAGGACATATATAATAATGCTAAATATATTATTTTTGATGAAATAAATTTTAATCATGATGATTTGAAACTTATCGATAACAAATCAAAAAAGATAATATCTGAGTTTAATAAAGATGTTGATGATTTAAAAATTTTAAATAAAGAAACTTTAGAACCTATAGTAAATAACCTTATAAAAACTCATGAAACAAATTTTAAAGGAGTTGGACAGCCATTAAGGATAGCTTTAACAGGTTCAAAATTTGGTCCAGGTATTTATGATATAATTATCTCATTAGGTAAAGAGGAGATTCAAAAAAGATTAAGAAACAAGGTGCTTGCTTAATACTGACGAAGCCTCTAATGATGAGGATGATTTTGATCTAATTTCATTCAAGGTTTTGTTACAATTATCTACCTGATCTTTCATAATTTCTGGATTTTTTAATAAATAAATAACTGATTTATAAATTTCTCTTGCATTACATTCGCCTTGTAATAATTCTGGGATAATTTCTTTTTTATTAATAATATTAATAATATTTGCAAATTTAACTTTAACTAATGATTTCATAATTAGATAATTAATCATGTTAATTTTATAGATTATAATAGATGGAACATTAGCATTACAAATTTCAAGAGATACAGTTCCTGATTTTGCCACAGCAAACACAGATCTAGATAGTATTTGAGACTTGATATTATCGTCTGAAATTACTTGAACATTATTAAGTGAATTATCTTTCAAAGAATTAGTAATTAATTCTTTATTTTCCTCAGTTGCATGAAAAATAAAAATATAACTCTTAAAGTTTTTATTCATTAATTTAATAAAATCTGACAAAATTGGCAATAAGACGTTAGTTTCAGACTTTCTACTTCCTGGATATATTGATATAATTTTCTTATTTTCTTTAATTAATGAGGATAAATCAATTTTAATATTTTTATTTCTCTCCAATAATGGATGACCTACAAAAGTATTTTTAATATTTTCATTATCGAAATACTTTTTTTCAAATTTAAACAAAAGCAACATATGATCAACATATTTTTTAAATTTTTTTACTCTACCTTCTCGCCATATCCAAACTTGAGGTGCAACATAGTGAATTGTTTTAATATTCTTGTTAATTTTTTTAATTCTTTCGGCTATTCTAAGTGTAAAATCTGGGCTATCCACACTAAATAATATATCTGGATTAAATTTAATAATCTCATTAACAGTTTCATTGATTTTATTTTTAATTTTAAAAATATTTAATAATACACTTGTAAAGCCCATATATGTGATCTCTTTTAAATCAAATATTGATTTGATGCCCAAAGTATATAAATGAGACCCACCAACACACATATATTCAATATCAGGATTGGTTTCTTTAAGCTTTGAGATAACCATAGATGCTAATTTATCACCTGATGGTTCACCAGTTAATATAAATACTTTTTTCATATAACTTTAATAAAAATTTTATTTTTATTTGCAAAATTTATACATTCTATTTTATCCATAAATATATTTTGATTAGACTTAAGAACTATTCCTTTTAGATTAGCTTTTTTACAATCTTTAAGGGTATCAAGACCGATTGTTGGCAAGTCAGCTCGTAGATCTTGTTTTTTTTTAGGAAATTTAATTAAGATACCTCCAGGTTTTTTTAAAGTGTTTATTGATTGAATCATTTTTTTTGTACCCTCTGAGGTTTCTTTTTTAATAATAGTATTATTTTTAATAACTAAACCCTGAACATGATTATGGGCATTTAAGCTATTTAATGACTTAATTCCTTTTTTAATACTTATTAAGTCGAATTTACCAGGTTTCATTATACTAAAATTTCCTTTTTTAAGAGTTAATTCAGGGTTGAAATAATTTGATTTAATTACTTTAATTTTATTCTCTTTTAAAATTTTTATTAATTCTTTTAAGATAGCTGCATCACCCAATCTTGTTGCTTTGATAATTCTCGGTAAATAATAAATTCCTTTAATATCTAATTTCAGCGATGAAATTTTAGGTTTATCTATTTTGCCCGCAAATAAAACTTTTTTACATTTTTTTAGCTTAATCAATTTAAGTATCTTGCCAAACTTACCAATGGTAACATAGTGGCTATTTTTTTCTTTTTTAAAGGAATTATTCCTAGTTAAATCAATTATAAAATAATTAATCTTTTTTTTTTTAATTCTATCTAATATTCTTTTTGGAAAATCTGTACTACCTAAAAATAATCCAATCATTTTATCTTAATAAAGGGGTGCAAATTGGTCTCTTTTTATCTTTATTAATAAATTCAATAACTTCTTTCACCAAGTTATTTTCTTTGAATTTACCATTTAAATTATTTAAATTTTCATTTAAGTTCTCAGTTTTAAATATTTCATTATATGCTTCTGTAAGACCAATAATTTCCTTATTTGATACTTTGCCTCTTCTTAACCCTACTAGATTCACTCCATTTAAATAATTTCTATTTCCAGTAGATAAACCATATGGTATAACATCTCGTGAAACACCTGTCATACCACCAATCATAGCCATTTTACCAATTCTTGTAAATTGTTGTACTCCACAATTTCCACCTATTATTACATAGTCATTTATCTCGGCATGACCCGCTATTGCTGCGCTATTAGCTATAACAATATTGTTTCCAATTATACAATCGTGAGCGATATGTGCACTGATCATAATCAAATTGTTATTGCCAACTTTAGTAATTCCACCACCTTGAACAGTACCAGGGTTAATTGTTACGTATTCTCTTATTGTATTATTGTTTCCTATTGAAAGTTTTGTTTTTTCACCTTTATATTTCATATCTTGAGGGTCGCCACCTATTGAAGCAAATGAATAAATCTTATTATTTTTGCCAATTAAAGTATAACCTGTAATATTAACATGTGATTGAATTATAGTATTATCAGCGATTTCAACGTTAGGTCCAATAATTGTGTAAGGTCCAATTTCCACTGTATTTGAAATTTTAGCCTTAGCATCAATAATCGCAGTTTTATGAATCATTTATTCTCCTTTATAAAAGATTTCAAATCTTTTGCCGGATACCCCATTACTCTAGAATTATCAGGAATACTTTTTATAACGCCACTACCACCAGCAATTTGAACATTATTACCTATCTTTAGATGACCAGAAATTCCAGCTTGGCCACCAATCATTACATTGTTACCTAATGTTGAGCTACCTGCAAAACCTACCTGGCCAGCTATAATGCAATTTTCACCTATCTTATTGTTGTGAGCAATATGAATTTGGTTATCTAAATAAGAATTTTTACCAATTATTGTATTTGACATAGATCCTCTATCAATTGTAGAACCACTACCAATTTCCGCATTATCATTAATTATTACGATACCAATATGTGGATATCTAATATTTTTTTCTTTATTTGGAAAAAATCCAAAACCTTTTTTTCCAATGATACATCCATCTAAAATATTTACAGAATTATTAATAATAGTATTTCTAATTATTACGTTAGAGCCTATAGAGCAGTTGTCACCAATAATAACATTACTTTCTAATATTGTGTTGTGACCTATTAAACATTTTTTACCAATCTTAACATTATTACCTATTAAAACGTTTTTTCCATATTTAATTCTTTTTTTATATTTGGTTTTACTTATATCTTTAACGTTAGCATCAAAATCATCAGTGATTGAATTGGGATAAAAAGTTTTTGTCACTTTTGATGTAGATACTAAAACATTATCAACAATAATTTTATTACATGTTTTAGGTAAAATATTTGCAAGACTACTTGTGGTCAAGCAGAAGATTGCATTAGTTTTAGAGGCAAATATTTCATATTTCTTTGAGTGAAAAAAAGTAATATCTTTTTTCGTAGAAGAAAAAAGGTCTTTAATATCTGAAACTTTAGTTTTTTTAAAATTTTCTTTGTTATTAACATTAGATAATTTTAATAAATCTTCAATCTTAAAGGGACCTTTGTTTTTAAAAAATGGATTAATCATTAATATTTAGTTTTTATCAAAACTAAAATGAATTGCTTATCAAGAATTGTTACTAATTATTTTCTATCTACAATAGTAGCTGACCAAACTGCATCAGCCATCTTTTTATTATCTACAAATGCTTCTCCTTTGTATTTCCAAACTCGTCCGTGAGATCTTATAGCTTCTATATTTAATTCAAGTTTGCAATCAGGAATAACTGGATTTCTGAATCTAGCTTTTTCAATACCCATTAGAAAAACTAATTTATTTTCATATGTTTCTTTATCGATGCCTGCTGCAGTAAGTGCTGCTGCTGCTTGACCAAAGGCCTCCACTATTAGTACACCTGGCATTACAGGATTATCAGGAAAATGTCCTTGAACAAAAAAACTATCTTTTTTAACATTAACAATAGCAGTTGCTGAAAAAAGTTTTTTGATATTAATTAACTCATCGATTAAAAGCATGGGCTCTCTATGTGGCAACAAGGTAATGATGTCTTTTTTATTTAATTTTGTAGTCATTATTTAATATCAATTTTATCAATTTTTTCATTTAGCAAAATAAGTATATCTTTAGTTATATCAAGATTGTTCGCTCCAATTATAATATTCTTTTTATCTAAAAGAATAGAAATATTATTTTTTGATGCATAATCTGTTATTATTGGAGAGATATTTTTCATTAGTAAACCAACGCTATCAAAATTTTTTTTTTTCAATTCATTTATTTTTTTATTTTTATATTGGTTGTAAGTTTTGATATCTTTTTGAAATGATGATACCTCTTTATTATAAGCCTCTTTATCTAAAATATTTTTTTTTGCTAAAATATCAATTTCTTTTTTTTTAAATTCATCTTCTTTATTTTTGAATTCAACATTTTGCTTTTTTTGAATTTTTTTAATTTCTGAATTTATATAGTTTCCTGCTTTAGAGTTTTTAATTAAATTTTCTATATTTATGTATGCAGTTTTAGCACTTAAATTTATTGTTTGTAATAATAATATTACTAAAATTAATACTGGAAATCTTTTAATAAACATTAGAATGTAGTTCCCAGGTTAAATCTAAATGTTTCTTTTTTATCTGTTTTTTCACTTGTTATTGCTTGAGATAAAGAAAAGTTTAAAGGGCCAATTGGTGTGAACCAATCGACACCCACACCGATTGCACTACGGATTGCTCCATTGTCATCTAAAGTTGAGCTATAATCAACTCCCCAAACATTAGCTATATCTAAGAAAAAACTAAAATCAGTATTTTGAAGTGTTGGTAGTATATTGGGTAACTGGCTTACAAAATTTACAGAGGCCGCATAATTTCCACCAACATAAGTATCATTATCTGTAGGGCCTATTTTACCAACTTCAAAACCTCTTAATCTTTTTCCTGATAAGTTGACTCTTTTTGAAACTCTTACATCTTTGCTTGAAATTGAGTTTACTGCCTTTACAAAAAAATCAACACTATTTATAACATTGTCACCTATTGAGAAATATTTTGTCAAATTATAAGTATTTGATATTGACGCTGTATTACTAACTAAAGGTATCTCTTGTTCAAACCTGCTAATAAAACCTTCTTTAGGTTGATATGAGCTATTTCTTTTATCATATATTAAACCGTAAGGAACAGTTATATCAGTGTAAGTACCTTTTTGTTTTTCATATTGATCTGATGCCTTGCTGTTAGTAGTTAAGTTTTCATGTTTTAAAGAAATTGCTGGAGAGAAATAAAAATCCTCATATTGTTCATAATAAGTGCTGAATTCTAATTCATTGGTTTTACTTTCATATCCATAATTATCTAATGCATCAACTACCGATGATGACAAGTTACCAGTTAATGACCTTCCTGAATAAGCAAAGTTTGGCTCCGTATAACTAATATTAGCAGATTTGCTATTAGCACTGTAAGAAATGTCTGTTATCAACTTAACTCCCTTTCCCAAAAAATTGTTTTCTTTAATTGTGAAACCCAGCGCACCACCACGAGTACCATACCCTGCACCAACAGATATTTCACCAGTGGGTTTTTCTTCGACTGTTATATTGATAGTTTTATAGTCTTTGGTAGATCCCTCTATGACTTCACTTTCAACTTTAGCAAATAAGTTTTTTGATTTAAGTTCATTGATAGTTTTATTATGTAGTAATTCATTGAATGGATCACCTTCATCAACCTTAAGAGAGTTTCTAATAACTTCTTCTCTTGTAATTGTATTTCCAAAAATATTAACTGTTTCAACATATTTTTTTTCAGATTCAACAATTTCAAATGTGAAGTTTATCTTATTTTTATTAACGATTCTTTCATTAACAGTTGCACTTATAAATTCAAATTGATCATTTAGTGCAATTTTATCTATTTCGTTTAAAATTTCATCAATTTTATCAAGCGAATAGGTTTTATCTTTTAGTTTGTTAAATAGCTCATAGAGTTTTGAAAAATTTTCATTATTATAGTCTTCAGGTAATAAAAGATTAAATTCGTTGAAAAAAAATTTAGGGCCAGAATTAATATTAAAAGTTAAATCAAATTTTTTAGTATCAAGCATGTTTGCATATGATTGATTTACTTGAGCTTTATAATATCCTCTATTTAAATAAAAATTTTTCAACAATCTTTGATCCAATGAAATTCTCTGTTTATCAATAAATTTTTTATTTGATAAAACTTTCCAGAACCTATTTTCTTCTGAAGTAATGACACTTAACAATTTTCTATCTTTATAAATTTTTTCACCAATAAATCTTATTTGATTAATAGAGGCCTTATCACCTAGAGTTACTTGGTAATCCAAATCAACAGTATTATTCTCATTATATGTAACTATATAGTTTACATCAGAAAAATAATATCCAACTGATCGTAATACATTTAAAATTGTATTAACATCACGTTTTGCAAAAAGTTCTTTATAAGAACTCCTGTCAGTTAAAATAATAATTTCCATTATTTTCTCTTTTAAAGATTTATTTTTGATGCCACTAATATCTAGAGTTTGAATAATTGGATTTTCTTCAACTTGGATCAGTAATACGTTGTCAATTAATGATAAATTAACATCTTTAAAAAAATTAGTCTCAAATAAATCAATAATTATTTTATTTAAATTATTTTCAGATAAATCTTGACCAATATTAATTTTACTAAAAACAATAATAGTTTCCTTTGAAATTCTATTATTGCCATTTACTTCTATAGACTTAACTATTTCAGATACAGAAGTTGTGATAGTTAAAGTTAAAAATAAAATTATTTTAAAAAAGAAATTTAACATAAAAAATCTTATATACGTAAAGAGTTGATTTTTAAACGTACATATTCCTTAATTTCGTTAATTTGATTGATATTTTTAGGTGTAATTTCTTTATATTTCTTAAAATCATGATCATCAACAATCATTAATAAATATTTTGAAATATCTAAAAAATGAATCTTATTTTGCAAAAACATTTCTACAAGTCTGTCATTTGCACTTACTATTATAGTTTCAAATAAAGAATTTTTATTAGGTAGATATTTTAAAATTTTGATTACTGGAAATTTTTTTTCATTAACTTTGCTAAATTGAAGTTTATTTAAAATTGATAAATTGATTTTATGAGTATTAATATTTTTTTCACCATCAACATAAAGTGAATTAAAAATAGGTATAGTCATATTAGTATCATGTATTAATATCTTAATTAAACCATTAGTTAATTTAACAATTGCATGAACATAAGACTTGGGGTGAACCAAAATTGATATCTTGTTGTAACTTATGTTAAAAATATTTTTAGCTTCAATAATTTCAAAAACTTTATTCATCATGGTGGCTGAATCAATTGTTATTTTTTTTCCCATTTTCCAATTTGGATGTTTTAATGCAGAGTTTTTATTAATTGACTTAAATTGACTAACCTTAAGTTTGTTAAATGGACCACCAGAGGCAGTTATATATATTTTTTCGATATTTTTGCTCTGAATATTATTAGTTAGTGACCAGATTGAAAAATGCTCAGAATCTACTGGTATAAAAACTGTTTTATATAAATCTATTTTCTTTTTAATTAAATTCCAGCCACAAATAATTGACTCTTTGTTAGCAATAGCAATTTTTTTTGTAAATTTGATAATTTTTAAAGTTGGATCTAATCCATCTAAACCAGAAATTGCATTCATCGTATAATCAATTTTAGTTTTTTTTAAAATTTTATCTATTGCACTATAATCATTATAAATATTTATTTTTTTATTTTTTAGTATTTTTTTAATTTCTATATATTTCTTATTATTTGTCACAATAATATTCTTCACATTAAAAACATAAATTTGCTTTAACAGTTCCTTAATATTTTTATTTGCACTCAAAAGTTTGATTTCAAAATTTGATTTATCTTTTTTAATAATTGATATTAATGTTTTTCCTATAGAGCCTGTTGAGCCTAAAATAACTAATTTTTTTTTCATAATTAAAAAATATTAAATAGTAAAAGTCCTAGCGGTATTGCAAATATAATGCCATCAATACGATCTAAAAATCCTCCATGTCCAGGAAGTAAATCGCTGGTATTTTTAATATTTGCTTTACGTTTTAAAAAAGAAATTGATAAATCTCCCAATTGAGTGGTTAAAGAAATTAAGACTGTTATCATGCTCAATATTAAAAGACCTTTTTCAGTAATGATCTGGCTAAAAAATGGTATTAAAAATAATGAGAAAACAAACGAACCTATAGATCCAGATATAGTTTTTTTAGGGCTTATTTTAGTAAGTTTTTTTCCTTTAAAAAATCTACCCACAACTAACCCACCTACATCTGATGCTATTGCTATCAAAATCGAATAGACTAAGTATATTTTCATATAAGGGGCTTCAGTCTCTATAAGCAATATAATAAAAATAATAGATGATAAATATAATAACGAAAGTGACTTAAATAATAATCTTAAAATTCTATCTAATATTTTTTTTTTGAAGTATATTTTTGAAATTATACCATAAAATTCAATCCAAGATATCAATGAGATAAGAATTAATGATATAATCATTACGTATGTATATAGATACATAAAAATTAAAATAGATATCAGAACAAAAGACGTTAAAATTCTCTTTTTTAATTCAATTTTCATTATATAGCACCAAAATTTCTTTTTAATTTTTTAAACTTTTTAAGAATATTAGAATAATCAGAAACTTTAAAATCTGGCCAAAGTTTTTTTTCAAAAAAAATTTCTGTGTAAGCAAGCTGCCATAATAAAAAATTACTTAATCTTTTTGTGTTTCCTGTTCTAATTAATATGTCAGGATGTGGAATATTTTTTGTATATAAATTTTCTTCGATATTATTTTCATTTAAAAAAATTTTTTTTTTAAGAAGTAATTTGAATGTATTTAAAATCTCAATTTTAGAACCATAATTTAATGCTATATTTATTTCTATTTTAAAATTTTTAGCTGTTTTTTTTTCAGAAATTCTAATAAGTTTTTTTAGACTTATTGGTAATTTTTGTATTTCACCAATAAATTTGACTCTAATTTTTTTTTTTACAAGATGTTCAATTTTTTTGGAAAGGAAGTTTGATAATAAATTAAATAAAAAATCTACTTCATTTTTTGGTCTTTTCCAATTTTCTGTAGAGAATGTATAAAGTGTTAGGTGTTTTATTTTATATCTTGCTGATTCATCTATAATTGCTTCAATATTTTTTAATCCAGCTTTGTGACCTGCATTTCTTGATTTTTTATGTTTGAGGCCCCACCGTCCGTTTCCATCCATAATGATGGCAACATGATTAATTGGGTTCATATAGTCATTATTTCTTTTTCTTTGGCTTCAATTTTTTGATCTATAACCTTAATATGCTCGTCTGTAAAATTTTGTATAATTTTTTCATTTTTTTTTTCATCATCTTCACTGATTTCTTTTTTTTTAATTAAATTTTTTAAATCGTCATTAGCTTCACGTCTTATGTTTCTTATAGAAACTTTACATTTTTCACCAATTGATTTAATCACTTTTCTAATTTCAGTTCTTCTTTCTTCATTTAAATCTGGAACAGGTAATCTGATTAATTGACCATCTATTTGTGGATTTAAACCTAACTCAGATTTTTTAATAGCAGAATCTACTAATGTTACATTATTTAGATCCCAAACTTGTATGTTTATTGTTCTAGCATCAGGAGTTGTTATGCTAGAGATTTGATTTAATGGCATTGCTTGTCCGTAAACATCAATCTTTACAAGATCAAGCATTGCAGCATTTGCCCTTCCAGTTCTTAATGATGTTAATTCTTTTGAAAAAACCTCAATGGATTTATCCATTTTTTGACTGTATGTTTTTTCATTAAACATTTATTCACCTATTTTTATTCTAAAGAAATCATTAATCTTTAAATCTGATATATTAAGTTCTTTTATAATATCTTGCACTTTTTTTTTAGGTTCCATAACCCAAGCCTGTGTTAAGAGTGCATTTTCTTCTTTAAATTTACTCATTTTACCTAAACTAATTTTTTGAGCAATTTCATCTGGTTTACCAGAGCTTTTCAATTCTTCTGTTACAAGATCTTGCTCCTTTTGGAGAACACTTTTGTCAATTAAATCAGAACTTATAGCTAAAGGATTAGATGCAGCTATATGCATTGAAAGCTGTTTACCAAATGTTTTTACAGCTTCACTCTCATCTGAAGTTTCAAGTGAGGCTATAACTGATAATTTAGACAAATTATCTTTAACTATAGTATGCAAATAATTAAAATTTTTAGTGCCAGATTGATTAAATGTCTTAGTTTTACCAATCGTTATTTTTTCTCCCATTTTTGCAATCAATGAAACAAGATTGTCTTCAACACTTTGACCATTTAACATTTTAGATTTATTTAATTTATCCAAATTAGAATCAATTTTATTATTTAGATCGCTTATTTCTTTTGCAAAAGAAACAAAATCCTCATTTTTAGCAACAAAATCTGTTTCACAATTAAGCTCTATAACAGAAATTTTATTTTCATCTACAGAAGTTGCTATAACGCCTTCTTTAGCATCTCTAGACATTTTTTTGGAAGCTTTAGAAATACCTTTAACTCTTAAAATTTCTACAGCTTTATTTAAATCTCCATTAGATTCTTTAACAGCCAGATTACAATCTTTAAAACCAGCTCCAGTTGCTTCTCTTAATTGTTTTACTTTTTCTATATCACTCATATTAATTTAACTTTTCTTTTTCTTTTTTTAAAAATTTAGCATCTAATTTTTCTCTATCTAAATCCTGAACAGTTTTAGTAGACTTTTCTTTAGCATCGATACTTTCAACTTGTGGCTTTTCTTCAGATTTAATTGGAGCTGCTTTTTTTGCATTTTCAATAGTTTCTTTTATTAAGTTACAATATAAATCAATTGCTCTTCTCGCATCATCATTACCAGGAATTGGATAATCAATTCCATCCGGATTTGAATTGCTATCTAGTATTGCACAAATTGGAATACCTAATTTGGATGCTTCAGCTATAGCTAAAGACTCATAATTCGTATCAATAATAAAAACTAAATCAGGAACTTTTTTCATTTCAGCAATTCCACCTAGTGCTCTTTCTAGTTTATCTTTTTTAACACTCATTTTTAAAAGTTCTTTTTTAGTAAATCCTCTGTTTTCAGCAATAAGGTCGGCTTCATATTTTTTCATCTTTTTAATTGATCCTGAGATTGTTCCCCAGTTAGTTAGCATTCCACCTAACCATCTATAGTTTACAAAATATTGCCCTGTTTGTTTTGCAACTTCTGCAATTGCTTCTGATGCTTGTTTTTTTGTTGACACAAAAAGAATTTTTCCATTGTTAGCAATCGTATTATAAACTTTTTCTAATGCTATATTTGTTAACTCCAATGTTTGAGTTAAATCAATAATGTGAATTGAGTCTCTTTTTCCAAAGATATATTTTTTCATCTTTGGGTTCCATCTTAATGTTTTATGACCAAGGTGGACTCCTGCTTCTAATAATTGTTGGATAGTAAGATTTGGTATTTTCATATTTATTCCCGGTTAAGCCACCACAGTAATTTCCATCTAAGGACCGGAGGTATAAAACCACAAACTGTGTGCGTGTTAATTTAATTTAATGAGTTATTTACAAATTATTTGTTTAACAAACAAGTCTTTTTTAATGAATTATGGTCGAAATATCATTATTTCTAAGCACATTTATAGCTTTTCTATCAATAAGGCGTTTATTTTTTAATTTAAAACTAATATTGTTATTTTTGTCGATAATGTTTATTTTGACTTCTGTAGTTCCATCTTCGCTTATTACAGTAGATAGTTTATCTATATCCTTAATTGATTTTAAATTGAATTCAATTTCATTAACTGGTTTGTTAAAAAGATCTTTAAGTAAAGCTATTTTTTTAATATTTATTCTCTTAAATTTATTTTCATCGTTAGAAATAGTTTTGAGTAAAGTTATAATTAATGAATTTCCTTCAGTCAAAATTTCTCTATTTAACTCTAAAATATCAGAAAAAATGAAAAGCTCAAAAACACTGGTTAGATCAGTAAATTTAATAACACCATAAGAGTTACCTTTTGCTGTTTTTCTTTCTGTAATTTTTAAAAGTGTTGCTGCAATATTAGAGTCTTTAAGATTATCGTCTAAATTAAATCTAGCATAATCAACTATTTTATAATCATCAAAAATTTCCTTAAATTGATTCAAGGGGTGATCGGAAATGAAGAAACCTATAGATTCAAATTCTTTTGATAATCGATCTTCAAATTTCCAATCACTAATTTTAAGAACAATTTCGTTATCTTGATCTTCATCAGCAGCAAAAAGATCAATTTGATTTGCTGCCTTGTTTTCATGAATATTTTTTGTTTTAAGAATAAAGTTTGGGATCGAATTGAATAGTGCTTGTCTATTGTTATCTATACAGTCAAAGGCTCCTGCTTTAACTAAACCTTCTAGTTGTAATTTATTTATATCTTTAGGATTAACTCTATTTAAAAAATCATTTATTGATTTAAACTCACCATTATTATTTCTTTCTTTAACAACATTCGATATTGCTTCATAGCCAACACTTTTAATGCCACCAAGTGCATAATAAAAATTATTTTCATCGAACTGAAAGTCAGCAAAGCATTTATTGATATCAGGTCTTACAACTTTAATATTGATTCTTTTAAGTTCTTCATGAAATTCACCTAATTTATTTTGATTGGATATATCCATTGTCATTGATGCGGCAAAAAATTCTTTAGAATAATATGTTTTTAAAAATGCTGTCTGATAAGAAATTATTGCATAAGCTGCTGCATGACTTTTGTTAAATCCGTATTCTGCAAATGGTTCAATTTTTAAAAAAATACTTGCAGCAACATCTTTATTAATTCCATTTTTAAGAGCACCTGCAATAAAACCTTGTTTTTGTTTTTCTAGTTCTGCTCTTTTTTTTTTACCCATTGCTCTTCTTAAAATATCAGCTTCACCAGCAGTAAAACCAGATAGTTTTTGGGCAATTTGCATCACTTGTTCTTGATATATTATCACACCGTAAGTTGGTTTAAGAATATCCTCAAGAAGTGGGTGTAAATAATCAGGTGTTTGTTTTCCATGTTTACAATCGTTGTAAATAGGTATGTTGCTCATAGGACCTGGACGATAAAGAGCAACTAATGCTATAATATCCTCAATATGGTTTGGTTTCATCTGTAATAAAGCTTCACGCATTCCAGAACTTTCAACTTGGAACAAACCCACAGTGTTGCCAGATGATAATAATTCGAAAACCTTCTGATCTTCAAAATCAATATTTTCAATTTTAAAATCTTTAATTCTTTTGTTAATCAATTTTTGTGTTCTATTAATTACAGTTAAAGTTTTTAAACCTAAAAAATCAAATTTTATTAATCCTGCATTTTCTGCAGAATACATATCAAATTGAGTAGATGGTAGCAGTAGATCAGCTGCAGCATCTTTGTATAGAGGCACTACTTCAGTTAGTTTTCTATCGGCAATAACAACACCAGCAGCATGTGTGGCTACATTTCTATTTAAACCTTCTAATTTTAATGAAAGATCAGTTAACTTTTTAACACGTGGATCTTCGTTAATTAATTTTTGAAGTCTAGGTTCACTATTTATACACTCAGTAAGGTTTTGTGGTCTAGATGGATCAAAAGGTATCATCTTTGAAATACTATCAACAAAACCATATGGTAAACCTAAAACTCTACCAACATCTCTAATAACCATTCTTGCCTTTAATTTTCCAAAAGTTATTATATGAGCAACACTATCTTTATATTTGGTTGTTAAATATTTAAAAACCAGATCTCTTTTTTCTTCACAAAAATCTATATCGAAGTCAGGCATAGATATTCGATCAGGGTTTAAAAATCTTTCAAATATCAAATTAAATTTTATTGGGTCAACATCAGTAATAGATAAACACCATGCTACAAGAGAGCCTGCACCAGAGCCCCTACCAGGTCCTACTGGAATATCATTGGTTTTAGCCCATTTAATATAATCTGAAACAATCAAGAAATAACTAGGATATTTCATTTCAATTATAATTTTTAATTCATGATCAAGTCTATCTTTATATTTCAAAAATTTTTCATTTATTATCAAGTTTTTTTGATCAATCTTAAAAATTTTTATAAATTTTTCTTTCAATCCATCAAGTGAATCTTTTTTAAGTGTTTCATCAGCACTTATTCCTTTTTCAGAACTTATATCTGGTAGTACAGGCTTAGAAAATTGAGGTCTAAAATTACATTTAAATGGTAAATTAAAATTGTTCTCTAAAGCTTCTGGAAGATCTGAAAATAATTCAAACATTTCTTCATTAGATTTAAAATAGTGTTGATTGCTATATCTAATTCTATTTTTTTCATTAACATAAGTTTTTGCTCCAATACATGTTAGAGCATCATGTGCTTCATGCATATCAGATGTTAAATAATAAACTTCATTAGTAGCAATAATAGGTATTTTAATCTTAGAGGATTGTTCTAAATTGAATTTTTCAAAAGCAATTTCATTTTGATCTCCATGTCTTTGGATTTCTAAATAAAAATTATCATTAAAATTTGATGATAGATTTTTATAAATATTTGTAATTTCTTCTAAACGACGTTTTTGAAATAATTTACCAAATAAACCGTGAATTGTTCCAGAAAGCAATAATACACCTTCTGTATCTACTAAAACTTCTTTTAAATCTAAGTGAGGATCAGATAATGAGTCGTTTTCAAGATAAGATCTAGATGAAAGTTCTATAATTTTTTTATATCCTTTTTCATTAAGCGCTATTAATGGAAGTAATCCAGTCGTATCTTCAAATTTAAAATAGATTTGTGTGCCAATAATTGGTTGTGTGCCAACTTTTGAAATATTTTCAGCAAATTCCAATGCACCACACAAATTAGATGTATCGGAGAGACCTAAGCAGGGTAATTTATTTTTTTTACAAAAATCTTTTAAAGTATCAATTTTTATGGCTCCTTCACAAATTGAATATTGTGTATGTATTTTTATATGATTAAAATTTTGATTATTTGATTCTGGCATTGATAGCTTTTATATTACCATCAATCATTTCTAATTTGCAATCAGCCATATTAGCAAAAAATCTAT
>Ga0209425_10001612_pt1 | contig 26215 bp, 21 predicted proteins | sample COG_05_FD_184749 | JGI IMG/M metagenome (GOLD analysis project Ga0209425, IMG submission 184749) | Pelagic Microbial community sample from North Sea - COGITO 998_met_05 (SPAdes) (version 2) | ecosystem: Environmental > Aquatic > Marine > Neritic zone/Coastal water | place: Helgoland, sampling...
GCCTTTATCAAACACGACGAAAAAGATAAGTTCCATCATGCGTCTTTCTGGCTGGAAAATTGGCAAGATGTTTTGCGCGCCGCAGACCTTATATCAATGACCGATACGCCAATCGATATTGGACCCACTCGGCACGGGCTCACCCATGGCCAGACAATCTATTTCTTCGATCCATCGGGCAACCGCAATGAGGTCTTTTGTGGCGGTGACTACCACTACCCGGATCACCCAACTGTTACCTGGGACGCGGAAGAGCTTGGCAAAGCTATCTTCTATCATGATCGCGAGCTCAATGAGCGCTTCTTAACAGTCCTTACCTAAATCCAGCTGTTCAATATTTCACCCAGTTGTTGCCAGAGACGCGGCTGGGTGGAATATCCGATCAAATTTAATTTATTCAAAGAGTAAAAAATGGAATTCAAGCATTTTATCAATGGTCAATTCGTGGCGTCGAGTAACGGCGCTACGTTCGAAAACCGTGCACCCGTTAACAATAGTTTGATCGGTATGGTCTGTGAGGCCTCTTCCGAGGATGTCGACGCTGCAGTGATCGCCGCCAAAGCCGCTCTAAAAGGACCATGGGGCAAAATGACTCAAGCCCAGCGTACCGGGCTACTCAACAAAGTGGCGGCACGCATCAATGAGCGTTTCGAAGAGTTCCTCGCCGCTGAATGCCTTGATACCGGCAAGCCACGTTCCATGGCATCACATATCGATATTCCCCGTGGCGCAGCCAATTTCACTGCGTTCTCTGAAACCCTAGTTAACCACCCTACAGAGTGCTTCAAACTCGACACCCCCGACGGCGCTGGAGCACTCAACTACGGTCACCGCACTCCCAAGGGTGTCGTCGCTGTAATTAGCCCTTGGAATCTACCGCTGTTGCTGATGACTTTCAAAGTGGGCCCTGCCCTTGCCTGCGGTAATACGGTGGTGGTGAAACCGTCAGAAGAGACACCTGCCACTGCCACTCTATTGGGCGAAGTAATGAACGAGTGCGGTGTACCCCCCGGAGTTTACAATGTGGTGCACGGCTTTGGGCCCAATTCTGCAGGTGAGTTCTTAACCACTCACCCGCTTGTCAATGCCATCACGTTTACCGGTGAGACTCGTACCGGTGAAGTGATCATGCGCGCCGCGTCAGTGGGCTTGCGTAACATTTCCATGGAGTGCGGTGGCAAAAATCCTGCATTAGTTTTCGCCGACTGTGATCTCGACAAGGCCATTGAGGGAACCATGCGCTCCGCCTTTGTCAACTGCGGCCAAGTCTGTCTCGGCACAGAGCGCGTTTACGTCGAACGCCCCATTTATGACGAATTTGTCGCACGTTTAAAAGCCGGTGTAGAACAGCTTAAACTCGGCCGGCCAGAAGATCAGGAGGCCAACTTCGGCCCGCTGGTGAGCTTGGAACATCGCGACAAAGTACTCTCGTACTACAAACTCGCCGAAGAAGAAGGCGCCACCGTGATCATCGGCGGTGGAGTCCCAGATATGGGCCCAGAATTAAATGCCGGCGCCTGGATTGAACCGACAATCTGGACTGGTTTAGACGATAACGCCCGCGTAATCCGCGAAGAGATATTTGGTCCATGCTGCCATATTCGCCCCTTTGATAGTGAGGAAGAAGTGATCGCGTTGGCCAATGATACGGTTTACGGTCTCTGCGCGTCGGTGTGGACTGAAAATAGCGCCCGCGCCAGTCGCGTTCCCGAGGCGCTGGAGGTCGGACTAGTTTGGGTCAATAGCTGGTTCCTGCGAGATCTGCGCACCGCATTTGGTGGCGCAAAGCAATCGGGTATCGGCCGCGAAGGCGGCGTGCATGGTTTGGAGTTCTACTCCGAGCTGAAAAACGTCAGTATCAAACTCTAAGGATGCTTGAAGAAAATGCATAAGACCAGCAACCCCGAGATCGGCGACTCTATCCTGGCCAATGGTATCAACACCAACTACCACTCTATGGGCAGTGGTGACCCGGTGCTCCTAGTACATGGCTCTGGACCGGGTGTCACTGCTTGGGCAAATTGGCGACTGGTGCTTCCTGAGCTAAGCAAAACAAGACGGGTGATCGCCCCCGACATGCCTGGCTTTGGCTATACCGATCGACCGGAAGGTAACTGCTATTCGCTCGACGCATGGGTCGCACACTTGCTCGCCTTTATCGATGCCCTTGAACTGGAGAGTGTCGACATTGTCGGCAACAGCTTTGGCGGTGCTCTCGCATTGGCCTTCACCATCCGCCACCCCACCAGGGTGAAAAAAATGGTGTTGATGGGGGCTGCCGGTGTAGCGTTTCCAATTACCGAAGGGTTAGATCGTGTATGGGGCTATACCCCATCGTTCGAGACGATGCGAGAACTGATGGATTTGTTTACCTATGACCGCAGTTTGGTCACCGACGAACTCGCACAGCTACGCTATCAAGCCAGTATCCGCCCCGGCTTTCAGGCGTCATTTGAGGCAATGTTTCCGGCGCCAAGACAGCGCTGGGTTGACGCACTAAGCAGCGCTGAGGCCGATATCAAAAAAATCAAACAGCCTGCTCTTGTGATACATGGCCGTGAAGATGAAGTTATTCCATTGCAGAGCAGCTTAACGCTAGCCAATTGGATAGACGATGCTCAACTCCATGTATTTGGTCGCTGCGGCCATTGGACTCAAATAGAGCACACTGATCGGTTCTGTCAGCTATTAGAGAATTTTTTCGCTGAAACAGCCTAATAAAATCCAATCCCCAATTTACTCGAGAGTCATACCCTATGGATAAACAACTCATTGAACAGCTAGGTAACGAACTCTACCAAGCAATGGTAGAACGCACAGTATTGCGCCCGCTTACCGAACGCTTCCCAGACATCACCATAGTCGATGCTTACCATATTTCGTTGCATATGCTGGAGTGTCGTCTCTCCGCAGGCGAGAAAATCATCGGCAAGAAAATAGGCGTCACAAGTAAAGCCGTCCAGAACATGCTCGGGGTCTTTCAGCCCGATTTTGGCTACCTGACCGACAAAATGGTCTACAGCGACGAAATGCCAATCAGTCAACTACTTATTCAGCCTAAAGCAGAGGGTGAAATTGCTTTTGTACTAAAGCGCGATCTGATCGGACCCGGCATCACCAATGCTGATGTACTAGCAGCGACTGAGGCCGTAATGCCCTGCTTTGAAGTAGTCGATTCGCGAATCGAAGACTGGCAAATAAAGATCCAAGATACCGTGGCTGACAACGCCTCTTGTGGTTTGTTTGTGGTCAATGAAAAAGCGGCTGTCGATCCACGAAGTCTGGATCTTTCCACCTGCGGCATGGTGGTAGAGAAGAACGGAGCAACCTTGAGTGTCGGCGCCGGTGCCGCCGCACTCGGCAGCCCGGTTAACTGTGTCGCTTGGCTGGCCAACACCCTGGGGCAATTCGGCATTCCCCTAAAAGCAGGGGAGCTGATCCTATCAGGTTCACTGGTGCCACTCGAACCTGTAGTGGCCGGTGATGAAATGAATGTCAAAGTAGGCGGCATGGGTAACTGCCGCATTCGCTTTAGCTAATTGGAGAGTCAGGCAATGAGCAGAACTTTAAACCAAGCAACTATCGAAAAACTTGCCGAGCATCTCGAAAATGCCGAGCTGCAAGCCTATGAAGTAACCAAGATCACCGATGACTATCCCAACATGACCTTCACTGATGCCACCGATGTGCAATGGGAGATCCGCCGCAGAAAGATGTCGCGAGGCCACAAAATGGTCGGCATGAAAATGGGCCTCACCTCTTGGGCCAAAATGAAACAGATGGGTGTAGAAATGCCCTGCTACGGTTTTTTAGCCGACTACTTCAGTCTCCCTGATGGCGCCGAGGTGCCATTTGACGAACTAATTCATCCCAAGGTGGAAGCGGAAATCGCTTTTGTTACCAATAAAGAGTTGAGCGGTAAAAATCTTACTGTAGAGGAGGTCCTCGCCGCTACCGAGTTGGTGGTGCCCGCAGTTGAAATTATCGACTCACGCTACAAAGACTTTAAATTTGATCTGACCAGCGTTCAGGCTGACAACTCATCATCAACTCGCTTTGTCGTTGGCAGTCACGCCGCGAAACCGGAGGATTTTGACTGGAGCACACTGGGTGTGGTGATGCAAAAAAATGGCGAAATTATAGAACTTGGGGCCGGCGCTGCTGTACTCGACCACCCCGCTGCCAGTGTGGCCATGCTCGCCACCATGCTCGCTGAGCGCGACGAAGTAATCCCCGCGGGCACCTTCATTATGACAGGCGGTATTACCGCCGCGGTGTTAGTGGAGAGGGGAGACTCTATTGTCGTGCGCTATCAGGGCTTGGGTACTGTCACCATGAAGTTCGTCTAATCAGGAGTTTATAAAATGAGTAAAAAGCTTAGAGCAGCGATTATTGGCCCCGGTAATATCGGTACCGATCTATTAATGAAGGCGATGCGCAGCGAGTGGATTGAACCCGTATGGATGGTCGGCATCGAAGAATCAGAAGGCATCCGTCGCGCTCGGGAATTTGGCATGAAAGTATCCACCACAGGTGTCGACGGTCTGGTGCCTTATATTATCGAAGATGATATCCGCATCGCATTTGACGCCACATCAGCCTATGTACATGCCGACAATTCAAAGAAAGTGAATGATCTGGGCGTCATCATGATCGATTTAACGCCTGCAGCCATCGGTCCTTTTTGCGTGCCTCCGGTCAACTTGCAGCAGCATGCGAGACAACTAGAGATGAATGTCAATATGGTCACCTGCGGAGGCCAAGCTACCATCCCCATGGTAGCAGCGGTCTCGCAAGTGCAATCGGTCACCTACGGTGAAATTGTCGCCACTGTTGCTTCCAAATCAATCGGTCCCGGCACACGCAAAAATATCGATGAATTTACGCGTACCACCGCCGCCGGTATCGAACAGGTGGGCGGCGCCCAAAAGGGTAAAGCAATTATTGTCGTCAACCCTGCTGAGCCACCTTTAATGATGCGCGACACCATTCACTGCCTCACTGAAACTGAACCAGATCAGGCTGCGATCATCGCTTCTGTTCACGCCATGGTAGAAAAAGTGCAGCAATACGTGCCTGGCTATCAACTGGTTAATGGCCCTATTTTTGACGGCAACCGCGTCACTATTTTTATGGAAGTTCAGGGACTTGGTGACTTCCTGCCCAAGTACGCGGGCAACCTCGACATCATGACCGCAGCAGGTCTGCGCACTGCCGAATTATTTGCAGAAGAAGCCGCCAGCGGCACCATTCAATTACCGGCACGTGGCTAACTGGGAGAGAAACAATGGATTTAACTGGAAAAAAAGTCACCCTGCACGATATGAGCCTGCGCGACGGCATGCACGCCAAGCAGCACCAAATTAGTCTCGATGAAATGGTCTCTATCGCCACAGCGCTTGATGAGGCTGGTATGCCATTAATTGAAGTGACTCACGGTGATGGACTTGGCGGCACCTCAGTCAACTATGGCTTCCCCGCGCACAGCGATGAAGAGTACTTCAGTGCGGTGATACCTAAAATGAAAAATGCCAAAATTTCAGCCTTATTACTGCCGGGCATTGGCACTATCGACCATTTGAAAATGGCAGTAGATCACGGCGTGTCGACTATCCGCGTGGCTACCCACTGCACTGAGGCTGACGTCTCAGAGCAGCACATCGGCATGGCCGCCAAAATGGGATTAGATACCGTTGGCTTCCTGATGATGGCGCACAAAGTCAGCGCGAGAGACCTTTTAACGCAAGCCAAACTGATGGAATCTTACGGTGCCAACTGCCTCTACTGCACCGACTCAGCAGGCTATATGTTGCCCGCCGAAGTGAACGAGAAGATCGGCTTGCTGCGCAGAGAACTCAACCCAAAAACTGAACTCGGCTTTCACGGCCATCACAACTTGGGCATGGGTATCGCAAACTCTCTTGCCGCCATCGAAGCCGGTGCCAACCGCATCGACGGCTCAGTAGCAGGCTTAGGCGCTGGTGCCGGCAACACACCGCTTGAAGTGTTTGTCGCAGTGTTGCACCGCATGGGCGTTGAAGATGGCATTGACCTTTATAAAATTATGGATGTTGCTGAAGATCTGGTCACGCCGATGATGGACCAGATCATCCGTATTGACCGCGATGCACTTACCCTCGGCTATGCTGGTGTTTACAGTTCATTTTTACTGTTTGCCCAACGCGCCGAGAAAAAATATGGCGTCTCGGCTCGCGACATTCTGGTTGAGTTAGGCAGGCGAGGCACAGTGGGTGGCCAAGAAGACATGATTGAAGATTTGGCGCTGACAATGGCCAAAGACCTTGGTCTATCACCCGAATGACTATAATTGATAGCCAACTGGACAGCACCGCCTCACAAAGCGATGCGGTGGTTGAGAACGCTATAACAAACAACTATGTCACTGTCTCGGTAAGTCGCGACGTAGTCGCTGGGCGCGAAGCCGATTACGAAGCATGGATCTCTGGCATTACCACAGAATCCAGTCGTTTTGCCGGCCATCTCGGCGTCAATGTAATTAGACCAAGTCTCGGGTCGCGTCGATACACCATTATTTATCGGTTCGATAATATGGACCATGCCAAGGCCTGGCAGCAGTCTTCACAACGCCAGATATGGATGGAAAAAATTGATGGCATGGTCGAGGGCGAGGCGAAATTTAAAACCGCGACTGGCCTTGAAGTGTGGTTTGAATTTCCCCAAGTCGCCAGCTCTAAGCAACCCGTCAAGTGGCGTATGAGTGTTGTCCTAATCGCGGTGGTGTATAACCTAATTATCGCACTCAACTACGTGCTAGCTCCTTGGATTGGCGATTGGGATATTCACAGCCGCACGGCCGTCATCGTCACTATGCAGGTGGTGCTGATGACCTACCTAGTTATGCCACGTGTAACTCATTATGTTAAAGGGTGGCTCTATGTCTAATCGCACTATCTCGGGTCGATGCAAATTGGTTGCCCTAATCGGGCTACTCATTAGCTCAACAGCCCTCACAGACGACAACCTTGATGCAGAATTTAATCCGCTACTGAGTCGCTACGACGCCAATAAACTCAGTGCGGGCACACAAATTGATAGCAGTAATATTGCAGACTACAGGAATTGGCTAGACGACTCCGTCGCTGACTTAATTGGCGACAATGCATTAACCCTAACCCTTGGTCCCTCGCTTGAAATACCGATACACCCGAACTACCGCAAGGCCAGCCGAGAAAATCTTGGCGGAACGGTGATTGGCGATGCACCGGGAGAACTTTTCGGCTATACCGGGGGTCGCCCATTCTTAAAATTAGAAGACAGCGACCCACAAGCGGGATTAAAGGCAGCGTGGAATATGCGTTATAGCTACGCCCCCGACGAAACTGAGACAGAGCAATTTAATTGGCACTATCGCGATATGCGCAAGGACAATATTGAGCGCACGTTAAAAATGTATGGCGCCCTTTTGCGGTACAAATACCGCCACACTGATAAGCCAATACCAGCACTGGAAAATAATCCCTCCAACCTCTATACCGCACTCTATCTTCAGGTCAAAGCACCCCAGGATATTCGCAACACACAACTGCTGATACACCGCAACGAAGTGGATAGCGTCACCGAGCAGGCATGGATGTATATGAGTTCGCAGCGGCGTGTTCGACGTCTGGCCACGGGACAAAAAACTGATGCTTTTCTTGGCAGCGACATAATGATTGAAGATTTCCTTGGCTATAACGGCCGCATCATGGATATGGATTGGCAATATTTGGGCAGTGACGAACTGCTGCTGCCCATTTATGGTCACTCACAGCTCACCAACTGGCAAGAGCCCGCTGACGAAAGCGGTTTTCAGCTAATTGAATTCAGCGGCGCTGGCCACTGCTTTCCCAACGTTACCTGGCAGCTGCGTAAAGTGTACCGTCTAGAGGCCACGCCCCGAGACCCTGGCCACCCGCTCTCCAAACGACACTACATAATTGATGCCGCTACCTATGCACCGCTACTCACTCGCGTATATGACAACGCCGGCAACCTGTGGAAACTCAGCATTGCAGCAGCTAGCTCATCAGCACTGCACCGTCCTGAGAGCCTAGCATGGCAGGGATTGATGACCGAGGCTGTCGGTATGATCGATCTGCAGGCTGAGCATTGCACTACCCTGCAATTGAAAAGCCGTATCGCACGAACACCGCTGCGCAACCGCCAATTCACCACTCAACATATGCGCAGCCAAGGTCGCTAATCGGATAGATTTCTACTCGAACAAGGAATAATGATATGAACAATATTGACGTCAAAGTCTACTTTAACTTTCGCAGTCCATACTGCTATCTGGCCTCCAAAACCATGTGGTCAATAGTTGATGATTTCAATGTCAATATACTCTGGCGCCCAGTGGGCGGTTGGGATCTGCGCTCACCTCCGGAACGCGCCAAAAGCAAACTGCCGATTGCTCGCCAGGATATGAGTCGCTTCGCGCGTCGACTAGGAATACCCGTGATACCACCACCAACCGAAACAGAGCCCACTGCGGCAGGCGCCGCCTCGCTCTATGCCCAAGAGCAAGGCGTGCTGCGAGAGTACATTGTAGAGACGATGCGCATAGAGTGGGCTGAGGGCCAGAATATCGGTGAAGAAACGGTCTTACGCGAAGTCGCCAACCGCATCAATCTAGATGCCGATTTGGTCATCACTGCGTCAAAGAACCCTGCTTATCTAAATACCCTCGCATCCAATGCCGCAGAGGCGGCTGCAGATGGCGCTATTGGCGTACCCTCCTTTATCATTGGAGAAGAAATCTTTTGGGGACAAGATCGTATCGATTTTGTATTAGAGAAACTTGCTGAACTACGCGCTGCCAAGTGCTAATACAGGCAAACTAAGGATTGCACTCTCCTCTTTTTTGAAGCCTTTTTTGTTACCTAAAACGTAGGCTTTTATAGCCCATTAAAATTTCGCGGAATCAATAGGTTCTGGCGTTTAAAAGCCCCTTGCGGGGCTATTGTTTGGCGGAGGACCGTGCGAGCCACGCTGCTTTCGCCTAGGCCAGCCCCGCAAGCCGTTAACCGCCATCGACTACATCTTCACGCATTCTCGGCGCACCAATAACACCGAGACTATCCTCGTGGATAGCTTTAATTTTGGCCAGAAGGCAGATATTCTCACGTTTCGTCGCGCTCAGCGGGCGCTTCGGCTGCCATTGAAGGCGGAGTCTATGCAAAAAATACTGGAGAAGTTGACTGAAGGTGAACACCTGATTTAAAAAAGCCGGCCACATGATGCACTGAGAAGTCCAATCATAAAATTAAAGGTGTTTAATCTGCAGCTGTGCTCAGTGACAAGGCATTTATGATGTCTTTAAATGAGACAAATTTGAAGTTTTGCCGTTTGAGCTTAGACTCTTTATCTACTGTGTTTACATCGTCCTGTATAACCATTAAACCCTCTGGAAAATGGCTATTGAAGCCGAGATTGATAACCTCAATACCATCAGTAGTGGTGATTTCATCTATAGGTAGTCCCGTTGTACCAAGACCTGCTTTGACACTGAAGCTTCCCATATACTGATAGGGGGGCTTTCGATCATACAGATTAAACTTTGAGTCGCCCTGGGAAGACAGCACTATATAGCCGTCCGCATCATTGGTCTTATAAATCGCAACGCCTTCAGGATCACCGACAATATTGCCTTTTCTGGAATCTACTGTAGTAAAGTTTGAAAAATCCAGAGTCTGGTTAATACTGTATGCTTTAAGCACTCCATTGGTCTCTTCCTCAGAAATAAACAGTTTGCGATTCTCATCATCGTATACACAGCCCTCAGACTCTCCGCCGTTGTTGAATGTGGTTAGTAAGGATAACTCTGCATCCGAATACTGCCACATCTCAACTCTAGGGCCTTCATCTTCGGTGACAAATGCGATAAAGCCGAGCTCTGAATCGTTACCTGCACAGATACCATAGATATTGATTGCCGAGTTAGCCGTCAGTGACCGTTGGGTATCCAGAGCAAATTTATTTTGTTTGGAGCCCTCTCGCAGTCGTGAATCTGAAATCAGCCAAAGGTCTATAGTCTCGTTGGTTCGATTTGAAGCCACTATTTTGGTCACACCGCCCTGGCTGCGCAGGTCAATATTGTTAATATCGCCAAGTTCTGTGTAACCAATTTCCTGGCCCTGCAAATTATAGACATGTACGCCACTTTTTTTGTCGGTTCCAAAAATCAGTGAATTTTCAGGCTGTTCAACATCGACCCAAATGGCAGGATCGTCTGCCGCGTCATCATGGGTTGTTACCTGTGGTGTTTCAAATTTGGCTGTTACCGCCGGATATTGACTACAGGCTCCAATAAATAAAACAAGGCCTACCAGTATAATTTTATTGCAGATTTGTGATGTCATATAAACATGTCCTAGTAAAAACGCAGATTAATTTATTCTGAAACTCTTCAATCCCTTAATAATAAACCGCTGCAACCAATACTATGGTTACAGCGGTCAGGATGGGAAACAAAGTATCGCACTTTCCCGGGGGAGAGCTAGAACTTGTAGGTGAAACCTACTGAGTAATTTCTTCCAAAGAGATCATATTGAGACAGCTGAGATTCATCGCCCCAATAGTAATACTCTTCCTCGTTACCCATATTCACTGCTTCAAATTTTATTTCCATTGAGTCAGTCACTTTATATTTTGCTGTTAAATCAACTTGCATATAGGCATCAACGAATCTTGAGTTATTGACTGAAACATTATCAATATCATCGCCTTCATCAGACAGCCAATCCAGGTAATCACTTCTATAATTGGCAGCCAATCGAACATCCCAGGGACCTTTGTCGTAGCCTATGCTGATATTGGCAGCTTCATCGGCAAGCTTTCTAAATGGCGTCGTAAACGATGTGTCATCAGTAGGAGAAAAGGTGCTTTCGCCATCGGTTAATGTGATATTACCCGCGAAATACATTCCGTTTTCCCAGCCATATTGAAGGCTGAGCTCAAGACCATCGATCGTAGAATCATCCGCATTTTCCCAAGTCTTTACATCATCATTAAAGGTAACGCCCATAAAGGTCGCTGTCTTATAGATTTTGGGGTATATGGCGTTCTTAATATCCTTTCTGAATAATCCGACACTGACAAAGGTCATATCATCGCCATAGAATTCCAGCGACACATCGAAGTTGGTGGCCTCATAGGGCTTTAAGTTAGGGTTACCTGCGCTGCCACTGATATCCCCACCATCATTGTTATAATTCAGTTTCGGAGCAGTCTTTTGAAATCCTGGTCGCGACAATCCCTTCCATATGGCACCTCGTAACGTCCACTGGTCGGTCAAGAAATACTTAACATTAATACTGGGGGCAAAGAAAGAATGATCACTGCTAGCCAGCACAACGTTTCCATCTTGATCAAATGCACTTGAATCCGTTGATGTATCTTCGTACCTAAAGCCTGTAACCAGAACCCCTTTATCCCAGGAATATGTGTTTTGGATAAAGACTGCGTTTACTTTTTCTTCGGTTACAAAATCTCTGGAGACTGCGTCGCTAAAGTCAACATCCAAAGCGTCAACTTGATCACGCAACCCATAAATCAGATCCGGATTAGCCTGTGGGCTAAAGGTTTGACCCGGTATTCTCCAGTCCAGCGTCTGGGGATCAAAGTCAGCCAGTGTCGAATCAGCTTCGTAAACTATGATGTAATCATCAACATCTTTTTCACGATCCTTCCTTTTGAAGCCCATCTTAACAACACCAAAATCAAATTCTTTTTCTGCGTTGATAGAAAATGCCAACTCCGAATCCTTGGAAACATTCTCAGTGATCTCGAGCTCTTTGAATCCTAGCTGTGCAGGATCATAAATACTTAAGTCAGTTGGTGTAATAATAACTTGCTGCGGATTACTCCAATCAATATGTCCGACTGTATCTTTTTGATCCATTCTGAAGGTTACATCAGCATTGTCGCTATCATCTTCCTCTGCGAAAGAATAACTCAGCATCGGGTCTATACCCCAGTCACCCACATTGCCCTCGAACCCAAAGGTAACGGCAGATAATGTTCGGGTTTCATAACGGACGCGGGTTTCTGCATCATGGCGCATGCGATCAGTTTGCATGCCTGTTGCTGTGCCCGTGCCATCTATCAGCCCCAACTTGCCATATTCATCTTTCCAGCGAAGCTCCTCATCGTCATACTGATTGTAGAAAGCACTCAAATACAGTCTTCCACTGTCAACCAGCATATCGACGTCATAACTCAAGCCAAACCGCTCACGGGTTAATTCATAATAACGCATCTCGTAGTCATCATTCATATAACCATCTTCCCAACCAAAGCCGGTTTCATTGTTGTAGGCAACAATATCCTTGCTGGAGTAGGTAAGACCTAATATATGGCCCGAGGACTCATTGAGCTTATCGCCATAGGTTATGGCAAGTTTTGGATTTGCTTTTTCATCTGCATACTGGCTGAAGTTGTTCTGAATTTTAACTTTTAGCAGCTGTCGCTCTAGCTCAGCTGGCTTCTTGGTCCTAAAATCGATACGTCCACCAATGGAATCTGCATCCATCTCTGGCGTCAAGGTCTTGGCGACAGTAATAGAATCCAGCAACTCAGTGGGCAACCCGTCTAACATGACACTTCTGCCATTTTCAGGCGCCACCATAGAGGCGCCATTAACTGCAATGCTATTGAGATCAGAGGATAAACCCCTAATAGTGACATAGCGGCCCTCACCCTGGTCATTTTCAACAGAGATGCCTGAGAGTCTTCTTATCGCTTCAGCAGCAGTAGTGTCAGCAAATCCTCCAAGTGCATCAGAATCTACTACCGATATAATGCTGTCGGACTCTCTTTGTTTTTCTACTGCAGACAATAGGCTTGCCTTTGAACCAACTACAGTAATTTCTTCGAGCCCTCCGGCATTTTGCGCCTGAGCACCCATAATGGTTGATAATGCAGTGATTGATACTATTGCCTGATACAAATTTGTGCGTTTCATGATAAATCCCCAAAAAGTGTTAAGCGGCGAGGATAATGAGGCTGTATTAAATTTATTGGTCATTAAGATTAGGGTTTTGTGACAAAGCCGCGACACAACCTTCGAGAGATAGTCATAAAAATTTAATATTTCTGTCATAGGCTATTCAGGATCAATGGCAGCGATTGGAAATTATTGTGAAACGTAAAGACATCCGAATAATTGAGAATCCTTACCAAAATGTTAGTGAAAGCGAATACCAGATTGAAAAACGTCGACTGCAGGTTGAACTGTTAAAGATTCAGCAATGGTTGGTCCAGCAAAAGCTCTCTCTTGTCGTAGTTTTTGAAGGAAGGGACGCAGCGGGAAAAGGGTCAACCATTAAACGTTTTACAGAAAATCTTATGCCTGCGCATTTTTCAATCAATGCACTGGGCGTTCCAACTGAGTCAGAATCCAAGTATTGGTTTAGACGATACGAGTCACTGTTTCCTGAACCGGGCAACATCACATTTTTTGATCGATCTTGGTATTCAAGGGCATTGATAGAGCCCACGATGGGTTATTGCTCAGAAAAGAGATATAAACGTTTTATAAGAAAGGTGCTGAACTGGGAGCACAATCATATAGACAAAGGCCTGTTAATGGTTAAATTCTACCTCTCTGTAGACCAAGATACCCAGTTAATAAGGTTCGAGAATCGATTAAGCAACCCACTGACCTACTGGAAGTTTTCGGAAAATGATCTCAATGCCCGAAAAAAGTGGACGCTGTTTACCAAGTACAAAAATCAAATGTTTGAGCATACCTCATCAGCAATATCACCCTGGGTGGTAGTGAATGCCAATTCAAAGAAACAAGCCAGATTAACCAGTATGTTATACTTGGTGCGTTTTTTTGGTCGACGAAAGTTTGAGCCACTGACGGGAGAAGATGTACGAGTCAGTCATAGCATTTCTGTTGGTGGTGTAAAGTTTGGTGATCTTACGCTCCAGCAACTAGCCGTGCTAAAAGAACTAAAAGATCAGGAGTAGCAGACATTATTTATGGAATTCGTCATGGCTAAAAATCAAAATACAACGAGTTTCCCGGACTCATTGCGTCAAACCATCGATTTACCGGTTATCGAATCTGCTGGCGGCCTAGTGTGCAATCATCAGAACCATATACTACTGATGTTTAAACGTGGGCGATGGGATATGCCTAAGGGACGAGTCGACGAAGATGGGAAAAAACTGTCTGCTATTCGGGAAGTCAATGAAGAAACTGGACTCGAATCCTCCAAGTTATCCATAGAGGGCAAGTTAGTCTCAACCTGGCATACAACTCGACATCAAAATATCAGGTACATGAAGAAAACACACTGGTATTTAATGCGTTATGACGGATTTGATGCAGACACTATTCCCCAGGTTGAGGAAGGCATTATTGAGTGTAGATGGATTCATTTGAGTGAGCTACCTAAATACAGAGGTCTAATGAGAGCTCGCATTGAGTATGTTGTCGATTTTTGGCATGAAAATCTTGCCTATACCGCGCGGCCCTAAAGCTAGAAATTGAAAAACCCCCAACCCATTTGGGTTGAGGTCTATTTTTGGTGGAGGCGGCGGGACTTATTAGAGCACCTTTCCCAACATATTGATTATCAGACTTACATCCCCATAGAATTTAAGATTTCTGCCTTTAATTGATCAAGCATGTCAGCAAGTCTCTTTTTATAAGCGTCCTGCTTAGCGAGGTTATTAAGCTCCCTCGGGTCTTCTTCCAAATTGTAGAGCTCATACTCTTTATCGTATTGAGTCCACTTTATCAGCTTATATTGTCCCGAGATTAATGCCTTGTAATCAACCTTTGCGGTCCAGGTAAACGGATTTTCATGCGCAAAGTGTTCGATAAATACCGCTTCACGCATAGGTTTTTGGCCCTCTTCCAACAAGCTGTGGAACGAGTGGCCCTGTATAGATGCAGGTATAGCAATATTAGCATACTCTAAAATTGTCGGAGCCAGGTCGACTGAGGAGACTAGCGTGTCTGTTATTGCTGATGTCTTTGCTGTGTATTGAGTCTTTGGTTTCCGGATGATGAGAGGCACCTTAATGGCTTCTTCATAAGGGTACCGTCTCTCAATTGTCAGGCCGTGCTCACCATAGAAGTAGCCATTGTCGCTAGTGAAAATAATCAGGGTATTATCGAGCACAGCCATCTCTTGCAGTGCCCCCACAATTTTACCAAGGCTTTCGTCGACAGAAAGCATCATTTCTGCCCGCGCGCGAATAGTATCTTCAGAAAATCCTGAATTAATCCAACTATTCCAGCGCTCGTCAGATCTCTTTAGTTTTTCTCTGATAGTCAGTGACTCATTCAAGGGATTGAAATCCTTTGTCACCGGGTATTTATCTAGGGCTTTCACCTCAGCATTTTTATATCGATCTTTATGGCGCTTGGCCGGAATAAATTCACGCTTTACAGAAAGATCGGCACTGCCATCATTGCGCTGTGATGCTTCAGGATGAACAGCCTTGTGGCCAACATAGAGAAAAAAAGGTCGGCTTGCCGAATCGTGAATAAATCGCACAGCCTTCTCTGTGAGGATATCAGTCATATATCCATAAACTTTGGCAATCTTGCCCTCTTCATACAATTCCGGATCAATAAGTTTGCCATGTCCTGAATAGCTCACCCAATAGTCGTAGCCCGGTCTGGGTGAAGGGTCATTGCCCATGTGCCACTTACCGATATGTGCAGTGCGATAGCCTGCCGATTGAAGCAGCTCGGGAAACAGTTCAAGTCTGTGGCTTAAATTTGATCGGGAGGTATTATCCAACACCCCGTGCCTTGATGGATATTGGCCCGTAAGCAAGCTGGCGCGATTTGGCGAGCAGAGTGGAGTGACTGTGTATGCCCTGGTAAAACTCACTCCCTCTTCGGCCATAAGGTCAATCTGAGGCGTCTCTAAAAATGGATGTCCCGCCATAGCGAACTCATCAAAACGCATATCGTCGACAACAATCATTACGATATTTGGGCGCATGTTGAGAGGCGTTTCTGCAAGCGCGATACCTGCCAGAAGAGGCCAAATTAATGCTTGAAAAACAGGGATTAAATATCGCATGCTCAGGTAGACGAGTGAGAAATATATTTCCACCAGTCACAGATAATAAGAATACACATGGACTGGCGGAAATAGTTGGCTAATTCGTTTATTCCTTTCGGGTCATTGATTTATTGCGCAGGAAAAAAACCATGTTCTTGAAAAAAAAAGTTGAACTATTAATCCTGCTAGCACTGCTGGCAACACATAGTGGTTTTGCAAAACAATCTAATGTCAGCATAACAAGTCTGAAGGCGACGCCACAGCTTCAGAAAGCATTTGACTTTATCCTGGCTGAAGAAAAGCAAAATGAGGTAGATCTGATCCGTTTGACTGAGATTCCAGCACCGCCTTTTATGGAGGAAGCGAGAGCAAAGCATTTTGCAGCGATGTTAAAGGCCTCAGGCGCAGATGATGTTCAGATAGATGGTGTGGGCAATGTAATCGCAACTATAAAAGGTAACGTTGGCTCGAAAACCATCGCTGTTGCTGCTCATCTTGATACAGTATTCCCACCAGACACTGTAATAAAAGTGCGCCGTGAAGGCAGCAGACTCGTTGCCCCAGGTGTTGGTGATAACACCCGTGGTCTGATTATGGTGAATACCCTAATGAAGGCCATCCATGCAGCGCAAATTAAAATGCAGGCAAATGTCCTTCTGTTAGGGACGGTAGGAGAGGAAGGCCTTGGTGACCTGCGGGGTGTCAAATACTTATTTCGTGACGGTGCGCCGAGGATTGATAGCTTTATCGCCATTGACGGTAATACCCCGGGGAGAATTGTTACCTCTGCAATTGGATCTAATCGTTACCGGGTAACTTTTTCGGGTCCGGGCGGCCACTCCTGGCGCGCCTTTGGTCATGCAAATCCACATCATGCGCTTGGACATGCTATCGCCTTATTCGATGAAATGGCTGCCTCTGTTACGGATGAAGGGGAGAAAAGCAGTTACAACGTTGGCCGTATCGGCGGTGGAACTTCTGTCAATTCCATCCCCTTTTCATCGTGGATGGAAGTGGATATTCGCTCTGGGAGTCAGGATCGTCTGGAGAAACTTGATGGTATTTTCAAGCGAGCTCTGCAACAAGCACTTTTAACCGAAAATAGCGCCAGAAAACTTGGCCCTGAGCTCACATTGGCTATTAAAAAGGTAGGTGAAAGACCGTCCGCCAAGGGAGAAAAGGAAAGTGGCTTAATAAAAAAAATGCTCGAGATCCATGAAGTTTTTGGCTATGAAACATATCTCGGAGCTGGATCTACTGACTCAAGCATTCCAATTTCAAAGGGTATTCCGGCAGTCACCATTAGCCGTGGCGGGAAAGGTGGGCACGCTCATTCGCTAGAAGAATGGTGGGAAAATGACAAGGGTTATGAAGGTATTCAAATTGCCCTGCTTTTGCTGGTCGCTGAAGCCGGGCTTGCTGAATAAGGCGATAAGGCAATTTTAGAAGACAACAAATTACTACTGATCGCAACCTTATAAGGAAACCAGATGGCTAGCTCTGTTGTTCATCATGTGGATCAAGTGCCCCGTGCGCGCTATCAAAATGCAGGCCTGCTAGCAGGCCCCGCACTTTTTACACTAATGCTGCTTCTGGGAGCTCAGCAACAAATGATGAGCGTCGAGGCTTGGCGCACCGCTGCGGTAGGCTTCTGGATGGCTACTTGGTGGGCGACAGAGGCTATTCCCGTGCCGGTCACAGCATTGTTGCCCATAGTGACATTTGATCTTCTCGGAATCGCCACTGCCAACGAAGCGGCAGCGCCGTACTCCAATACCATTATTTACCTCTTCCTTGGCGCTTTTATTCTGTCCCTTTCGGTAGAACGCTGGAATTTACATAGACGCCTTGCTCTGATGATTTTGTCCCATACCGGTACCGAGGGTAAGCGCTTGATTTTCGGCTTTATGCTAGTTGCCGCTCTGCTATCAATGTGGATGACCAACACCTCAACCACTATGATGTTGATGCCGATCGCCATATCTGTTGCCACGGTTATTATCGAAAATGCGGATGGGCTTAGCGCTCGCCAAGGCAAGGATTTTCAGAAATCCATGCTACTGGGACTGGCATTTGCAGCGACAATTGGGGGACTGGCTACGCTGGTCGGTACGCCCCCGAATGCGCTTCTGGCTGCGTTCCTTAGCGAGAACTATGGCATTGAGATCAGTTTTGTACGTTGGATGATGGTAGGACTCCCGGTAACCATCATCATGCTTCCACTGCCATGGGTATTGCTAACCAGAATCGTCTACAAAGTTGAAGTGCCGGAAAGCGAATTCGCGCGTAAGCAATTAACACAAATGAAAGATGAGATGGGGCCTGTTTCCGCTCCGGAAAAAAGAGTCGCTATCATATTTGCTTTCGTTATTATTGCCTGGATACTGCGACGTCCTATCAGCGGCTGGTTGCCTGTCGAGGGATTGACTGACACCGGGATAGCGATGGCCGGAGCATTGCTCTTATTTTTAGTTCCCAGCGGGGACCGCTATCAATCTCATCTGATGACGTGGCATGACGTAGTAAGATTACCATGGGGTGTGCTGATTCTGTTTGGTGGCGGCCTTAGTCTGGCATCGGCGGTTGCAAATTCTGGCTTAGCTCTATGGTTGGGAGAATCTCTCTCTCCAATTTCATCATTGGGAGCATTAGTCATGATCGTTGCAGCGACAGGGCTTGTCATTTTTCTCACAGAATTAACGAGTAACCTGGCAACAACGGCGACATTCTTGCCGGTGGTAGGTGCTATAGCTATTCAGTCTGGGATCTCCCCGTTGGTTATCTGTATTCCCGTGACGCTGGCGGCGAGCTGTGCCTTTATGTTGCCTGTCTCGACACCCCCTAACGCAATTGTCTATTCAGCGGGAATATTGACAATTCCCGATATGGTAACCGCAGGAATATTACTAAATCTGGCGGGCATGTGTTTGGTGACTATGGTTGCCATGTGGATTACACCGATTGTCTTTGGCTGACAGTTCGCTGTGACCAAGCTTATATGGGCGGCATCTGTTTTTCAGCATGTTGTTGTTCCCTGCAATAGGCGATGACAGCATCTACCTGCTTGACCGCCAATCCCAGATAAGTCGTTGCATCCAACAATTGGTCGAGCTGCTCTCCGCTGAAATGTTGAGCAATATCAGGGGTGCGATCAATAGCCTCACGCAGGCTTATATTAGCCCTAAGCGCCAACAGTGCGACCTCATGCATTCTAGTATTAGCAGTTGTTTTACCGATCTTGTCAGCCAACGCAAAGGTAATGCGCTGCGTCATGATTAATCCCCGGGTCTTAGATAGATTGACTTTCATCACCTCAGTTTTGACTCGCAGATTACTGAGTAGATAGGTGGCATCGTCCAACATGGATGCTGTCTCTATAGTGATTTCTTCAATGATAACTCTGGTGCCACCACTCTCATCACGTTCAAAGCTGTTAACTACATCTTCCAAAACTACTTCGGCAAGCCGTGGTATGAGCCGCGAATACTGGATTAACTTGTCTGGCATTTTTGGATTTTTTTTATGTGGCATGGTGCTACTGCCGACCACCGTTTTCGGCAGTATTTCCTCGGTTTCGCCGATATCTGTCATCGTTAATAAAAACAATTCATTTCCAATTCGACCGTAGGATTTACTGATCAACGCCAGTGTTAAGGCATAGTCCGCCAAGACGTCTCTCGCGGCGTTCCAGTCAGATACAATCGGTGTTCCGAGCCCAAGTTCTCGAGCCACTCCACGCTCGATCTCCATTCCCTGCTCACCAAGCCCCAGATAACTGCCCACAGCACCTTTCATAATAGAGGATTGCGCAATCTGACTACGTACAATCTTCAATCTCTCAATATTTCTGCGGTTCTCTCCCAGCCAGGTACTCACCTTTTTGCCAAATGTAATGGGCAATGCATGTTGTCCCAAGGTTCTACCCATCATCGGTGTAGCTTTATGCTCCTCGGCCAGACGTATCATTATGTTTTCCAGCTGCCTCAGTTGCTCAAGTAACAGTGCGCTTGCGTCATGCAATTGCAACATCAGGGCCGTATTAAAAATATCGACGGTGGTTGCTCCAAAGTGCATATACTCTTCTGCGCCACCTTCAATAGAAAGTTGCCATATATTGAGCAGGGAAACCATCGAATGTTGAACTCGAGTCTGCTCTGCTGCGAGTTGATCAAGAGGCACATAACTCACCTGCGCCTTCTTTGTGAGCTCCTCGGCAGCCCAGTCGGGAATAATGCCCAAATCTGCCTGAATTCGGGCGAGAGCGGCTTCAATTTCGAGCAGTCGCTGCACCTGATACTGCTGAGAAAAAACATCGGTCACACGTTGCTTAACTCGCGCGTCTTCATTTGGCTCCGCAAAGGCCAATCCACTCAGCGTCAATGTCAGGCAGATAACCAATAGGTGTCTATATTTGATCTTCATTGGAGTATTGTTGTAACCACCCATAGCTTTCACGTCTCGGTTGGGTTTAATTTATTGGCTATCAATCACATTTAGTGGTGTCAGGATGAGGAGGCAAAGTATTCTGAGATACATAAACATAGAAGCAGCCAATCGGCTGCTTCTATGTCGGCACTACTAGAACGTCAAACTAGCCGCACTAGAATGTCAGACCAACTTCTGCATATAAGACTCTGCCGCGAAGAGGATGTACTTGATCATCAAAATACTCACGAGCACCGTATTCTGGTGGATCTTCATTGGTAACGTTATTCGCTCCTACAAGCAACCAGCTTCCCAAGCCAAGTAGCTCAGAAGAATCAAACCGATACTGCAAATCCAAGGTGATAAAACTATCTATATTTTTCCCAAAAAGCTTATTACTTCGAGATGAATCATCCTGTAGATAGGAGTCTTTGTAACGAACAATAGCTCCGAAATTATGATTGGTTTTTGTCCAGTTGGCATTAACGTTTCCAGATGTCTTGGGCATAGAGCCGAATGAATCTGTATTGGCGTTGCGCTTTCCAGCTACATCATATTTTACACCACTGAGTGTTGCGTCAAACGAAAGCACATGAGACAAGGTTAAACCAAACTCGAACTCACCCAGGTCATTGCTAAAACCGTAGGCAAATTTAGCATCAATACCATCAGTTGTAGCGGAATCGGCATTTTGTAGTGCTGTTGCTATAAACAAAGGTACACCGTCTGAGCCACGGGTAATATTGGGATCATTCAATATACCGTCGTTACAATCGTTATCCAAAACAGATTGAGCAGACTGAACATTGACTATCAGCCCAGTGTAGTCATAACGCCAATAATCCAGTGAAACCTTATTTTTTTCCTCTGACTGCCAAACTATACCCAAGTTGAAGTTGTCTGCCGATTGTGGACTCAATTCACCGGTGACTTTAGCTGCCGTACGGGGTATGTAATCGGCTGTTGTGGAATTTGGATCGTTACAGGTCACGCGCCCATTTGCCACTTGAAAATCAACAGCGGCCGAGCCAGCTATACCACCAGTTTGAATAGCAGAAGGAGCCTGGAAGGATGAACCGAAAGATGTGCGCAACAGTACTTCATCAGTCATCTGCCACAATACAGCAACTTTAGGATCTACGGTGGTGCCTACCGTATCGCCGTGATCTTCATGACGTATTGCGAGTTGCATATCTATTTTGTCTGTCACGGGTATCGCCAATTCTGCAAATACCGAATCAACGCTGGTCTTACCATCCACTACCGGGAACCCTCCGGACGCAATAGAACCTAAACCGGCATTGGTCAATTGATCGGGCGTAGAGGTAAAGGTTTCCTCGCGTGTTTGATAACCAAATGCGAATCCAACATACCCGGTAGACAAGTCAAATAACTCACTATTGCTGATAACTAAATCAACCGTTTCTTGTGAGCTGGTACGTCCTACAATCTCAGTATAAGCAATCTCATTCATGTATCTTTGAATATCATGCCCCGCGGTAGAGACACCATCTTTGGGCGATACAAAGCTTGGATCTGCATAGGCAATACCGAATGGATTAAAGGTGCCCTCCATGAGCCCTGCTTGAAGTGCGCTAGCAATGCTGCGCCCACTGCTTAAGCTTGAGTTTTCATGTTCATAATTTTGATACCAGGCGGATACATTCCAATTGCCGCGATCAGCATCAAAACCAACCATATAACGATCAGACGTATTGATGATATCAACACCCTTTGAATTTCTTCCTGAGATAGCCTGCCCAATCGGTCTCATACTGCCACTGGTTGTCAAATTAGCAGCGGCGTCCGGGTTGGCTTGCCAGTATTCAGATCCCGTCGCTGTGGTTGGATCAATGTATTCCAAGCCATCAGTGCCCGCTACGAAGAAATTAAAAGGGTGGCTGCTGGGAATTAAAAACCGACCATTGTAACTGCCATTACCATTTACTTGAGCACCAAAAGCACGCGTTGCTTTGTTGTCTGTGTACCCCATCTCACCGAATACTTTTACGCCATCGAAGACAAACAGCTTGCCTAGGTCATAATCAAATTCGGTAAAGAAAGAAAGTCGCTCATTGGCGGGGATCGGGCTGGTATTATCAAAGAAGTTATACCGACAATGACCTCCACTCACTATTCCGCCAGCCTCTTCACAATGCGGGTCAATGATCTTACCGCTGCCACGTGCTCCAGTGACAGGATCCAATGTTTGGTATTCATCAGGCGAACCACTAGTTGACAATAAAGTGCCACCAGAGCGCTCATTTATGAAATCAAAATCCGAACGATAATTTATGCCGGCATTGTAGGATGTAGCATAGAGTGCAAAAGAACCCCGATCGCTATTGCTACCATATGCGAAGTTGATTATATCTGCTTCATTTGTGGCATCCTCGCGACGGTAACTTAACTCAACACCATCGAAGCCTTTACGGGTAGAAATATTCACAACCCCTGCAACTGCCTCTGAGCCATAAATTGCTGAAGCTCCATCAGTTTGCACGTCCACGCTGCGCACCATAGAAAGTGGCAGTTGATTCAAATCATAAAATTGGTTACCCAAATTATCACCTAGCGGACTTTTACCAGCACGGCGGCCATTGATGAGTACCAGTGTTGAACCAGGGCCCAGATTGCGCAGATTAAAATTGGCTGACCCGATATTACTACCGCCGACAGGATGGATAACCGAACCCGCATTAGCAGGTAAATTAATAATCACATCTGAGGCCGTTGCAGAACTGGTTAATTCCATACTGGTGCGATCAATATATTGCACCGGCGCTGCAGTCTCCTTATCACTCTGACGTATATTCGAGCCCATGATAATTACTTCTTCAATGGTTTGATCTCCAGCTCTGTTATCTCGTTCACCCGCATCATCCTGAGCTAAAACATCTGCCACCTGAGAGGTGCCAAAAATAACTCCAAGCATCGCTGCCAAGAAATTTTGTCTATTTTTCATTGTATTCCCCGTGTCCTGATTGCTTACAAAAGTAATGCGGATACTGTCGGTAACTATTGCCTCAAGCCCGGTACCTAAAAGAAGAATATTGAGCGCTTCTTTTATCGAGTACCTGCCTACCAGCTGATTCGCTGTTATCAGCCTGACTTCGTCAAAAGGTACGATCAATGTCAGGTTAGCTTGCCCGGCAAACTCAATTAGCGTCACATCCGCTGATTGCCGGGGAATATCGAATTGAAATCTTTCATTAAGAAATGCATCTTTGGCTACTGAGGGTGATGTAAAAATCACCAGTAAAATCAAAAATACACAGCGAAAAAATACCCATTCATTCACCACGGCCGCATGCTTTTTGCTTGCGTAACGAGTAGACGAGTCAGATTTTTTTTTCCGCCAGTTAGTTAGAATCATGCGGCCTTATCACTTTTTGGAGAGTGCTCATTATTGAATCTACCGGCATGTGTTTTAGTAGAATAATTAATATGGCCACCGCTCCTTCCCATTAAAAATAATATGAGCAGTCCTATTTTTTCTAAAACCAGCAACGTCAAGCCATCACTAAATGGTCACTTTTTTCTGAAACCACCGGCATCAATCAACTGCTGGTTAAAATTACGTTCCCCTTAGCCCCATAGGTATGGGTGATATTGAAATTCTCCTTTAGTGTGGTCAATAAGCCTTCAACATCCCCAGCTTTGAACAGTCCGGAAATTCGCAATGTTTTTAGATTTTCATCGAGGATTACAAATTCCACAGTGGTATATCGGCTAATTTCATCTACAGCTGCTGCAAGCGATTCACCGTGAAAAATTAAATTACCCTGCTGCCAGGATAATTTAACCGCTATCTCTTCCGGCGATATCTCATCAACCTCTTCATCGACGGACCCAAGAATAATTGCCTCGCCTTGTGAAATGGCAGTACTAGCAAGAGGCAAACTCGTCAACATGAGCTCGCTTTCATCAATTATTTTCCGCTGGTGCACACCGACCAGCACTTTACCTTCGATAACAACTAATTCAATGTTCTGATCACTATTAATCTCCACATTGAATTCTGTACCCACAGCACGTATCTCTTGGGCAACAGCAAATAAACTGAGAGGCCTGGATGTGTCGGGGGCGACCTTGACATGCACTTCTCCACGCTCTAACAGGAGAATCCGACGCTGGTCGGTATAATTTATTCGGACCAAACTGTTGGTATTCAAGACCAGCTCAGAGCCATCGGGCAATGTAACAATAGAATTTTCACCTATCGACGTTTCATACACCCCACTAACAGCCGCAACTGCTGATCGGTTGCTGCCGCCAGACATGTCAGGTGAGAGATTCATCAATCCCCACAAGCCAACGAGCATTAAAATCAAAACAGAGGCCGCTATGCTCCGCACAACTCGAGCAGGTCGTCGCTGCTCTGCCGTGTGGGGGAATAGCTCATTAAGCAGGGACAAAATATCCATCTTGTCCCACATTTCAGCCATTTGGAGAAAAACTTCGCGGTTTTCCAGATCGGCAGCCAGCCATTTCCGGAGCAACTTTTCATCATCTTTAGAAAGACCTTTATCCAGTTTGGCAATCCATAACCCAGCCTCGTCCAAGCGTCGATCCCTCGATTCCAATATATGTATAACACTCATGATCGGTCTCCTGATGAGATGATTTTGAAGACGGGCGAACCAGACTTATTTTTTTGAGGACTTTCAAGCAAAGAATGCTTATTCATAAAGTTGATACAACGTTTCATACCATGTGCAATGTGCTTTTCAACTGTACTTTCGCTGATTTCCAACTCTATAGCGATCTCCCTCTGGGAGTAACCGTACACCTTTTTCAACACAAATACTTTTCGGCATTGCACTGGTAGTATCCTGACCGCTTCACAGAAATTGGAGAACTCCTCACCCGCAGCCACGTGCTGGTAAGTTTCATCCACATGGTGGTCATCAACCTCACCGAGGTCTAGCTCCCCATCCCGCTCGATACTCTGACTGTAACGCGATTCTGATCTTTTGATATGATCAAAAGCCAGATTCCGAGCCGTGGTTAACAGGAAGGCTCGAGGGTGACGTATGCCTGCTGGATTCTCAATCTGGCATACCCTTACATAAGTTTCCTGAACAATATCCTCAATTTCCTTCGGCGGAACAATGCTTGACACAGCACGCGCAAGTTGCTTCCGAAATGATAAAAAAACGTCATTAAAGGGGTTATTGTTCGACATAGTTGTTAACCTTAAAGTAACTTGCTTATTAAGGACATCGACGAGTCAGTTGTAGTTTTCCGCCAGTCTTTATTAATCTGGAACCTTGTTTTCGAATTTAGCTTTGGAACCTTGTCCCAAAATTCAAGTGTATCCCATACTCGCGAAGCACGGTTCAAGACTCTCAGGCACCACACCATGAAACTATAAATATAAAGGAAAAAGCCCATGAGACTATCAAGAACTAAGCGTCGTCGGGGGTCACGGTTCATAGACTGTATTTCACGATCTTTTACCTAAGAGGTAGCTCTACTCCGCAGGGATTGAAGAAAACTTTGAATATCATCTTCAAATCACCCCACGCTTCGCTCACCAAGACTGACCCTCGACGGAAATCGCCCTTCTTTCTCAAATCGGTAAATCGTCGTCTTTGAGAGACCCGTTACTGCCTTTACTTCACTTAACCGCATTATTCTTGTGGAGGCGGCGGGAATTATTCGTCCTTCGTCCTCACCCCTTCGGGGCCGCCGTCGCTGCGCTCCCGCGTTGTCTCGCCACTGCGTGG
>Ga0209425_10001623_pt1 | contig 26158 bp, 27 predicted proteins | sample COG_05_FD_184749 | JGI IMG/M metagenome (GOLD analysis project Ga0209425, IMG submission 184749) | Pelagic Microbial community sample from North Sea - COGITO 998_met_05 (SPAdes) (version 2) | ecosystem: Environmental > Aquatic > Marine > Neritic zone/Coastal water | place: Helgoland, sampling...
TACAAGCAGAGATACGATTGTTTTTTTATTCAATGTTTCTCCTTTTAATTAAAAGTAGACTACTTCATTGCAAAGTAATCTAATTTAAATATAGTAATGGATTTTCAAGTACATGCGCACAAATATTCATTAAATGCATAAATAGTTGCAATTCTTTATGAATTCGCTAAGAAATATACGAAGATAAATAAATTTGAGCATTAAAATTTGAAGTTGTATATAAGGAGCTTAAATGACTGCCACCGTAGTTCTCGGAGCCCAATGGGGAGATGAGGGTAAGGGTAAAGTCACAGATTTTTTTGCTTCATCTGCTGATTATGTAGTTAGATTTCAAGGTGGAAATAATGCGGGACACACTATTGTCGTTGGCGATGAAAAACTTGCACTATCTTTAACTCCTTCTGGTGTCTTATATCCTGAATGTGTACCTGTAATTGGATCGGGTTGTGTTATTGACATTGGGTTTCTTAAACAAGAACTTGAAATGCTTAACTCAAAAAATGTGAGTACAGAAAAATTAGCAATCTCTCCGAATGCACATGTAATTATGCCCTATCACAAATTACTTGATGAACTGATTGAAGAAAGCTTAGGTGAAAACAAAATTGGTACAACTAAAAAGGGTATTGGTCCTTGTTATGCCGATAAAATTCAAAGAAATGGTATCAGGATACAAGATTTACTTGATGATAGAATTTTTGAAGAAAAAGTCAGAAAAAATGTTGAAGATAAGAATCAACTATTAACCAAAATCTATAACAAAGATCCTTTGAATCCAGAAGAAATTATCAACGAATTTAAAGAATATAAAAATCTCATTAGCAGCCATATAAAAGATACTTCCTTGATGATCTCAAATGCAATAAAAGAAAATAAAAATATTTTATTTGAAGGCGCTCAAGGAACTTTACTTGACATTGATCATGGAACATATCCCTTTGTGACAAGTTCTAATACATCATCTGCTAATGCAGCTATAGGATCTGGTATTGGACCATTAAATTTAGAAAAAATTGTTGGTGTTACTAAAGCTTATATTTCTCGTGTTGGAAGTGGACCATTTATTACAGAGCAAGATAATGAAGTTGGAAATTACCTTATTGAAAAAGGTGCAGAGTTTGGAGTAGTTACCGGTAGAAGAAGAAGATGTGGCTGGCTAGATCTAATTTCTCTTAAATATTCAGTAAGAGTTAACTCTTTGAGTGAATTATTCATTACAAAACTTGACGTACTTTCAGGTCTTGAAGAATTAAAACTATGTACTGGTTATGAAAATGGCCAAGAAATATTAAATGACTATCCGTATGAACAAAATATGCTTTATGTTGCCAAACCAGTTTATAAGACTTATGAAGGATGGACAGAAGACATCACTTCCGTCAAAAACTTTGATGATTTACCCGAAAATGCTAAAAAATATATAAAAGCTATTGAAGATTATATTCAAATTCCAATAACTTTTATTTCTGTCGGACCCGAAAGAAACCAAAATATAGTTATCAATAATGATTGAAAGATACCAACACCCCGAAATTGAAGATATTTGGAATGATCAAAACAAATTTGATACTTGGAAGCTTGTAGAACAAAAATACCTTGAAACCTTAGAAGAAAACAATATTTCACCACCTGGAGTTTCTTCGATCATTGGAAAAACTGAAGTTTTAAAAAATGAAGTTTATGAGAGAGAGAAAATAACAAATCATGATTTAGCCTCATTTGTAGATGTACTCCAATCCAAGGTTGGTGATGATTCAAATTGGATTCACTATGGCCTAACAAGCTCAGATGTAGTTGATACAGCGAATAGTTTATTAATCAAAGAATCTTTATCTGTAACTGTCAATTTATTAAATGAACTTTTAGTACAGATTGAAGCCAAGGCAAAGCAGGAGATGAACACTCCTGTGGTGGGTAGAACTCACGGCGTTTTTGCTGAAACAACTTTTTTAGGAAATATTTTTGGTAACTGGCACCAAGAAATAAAAAGAAACAAGGAACGTCTAGATGATTGTCTGAAAACTATTTCTATAGGAAAGCTGAGTGGACCCGTTGGTAATCATACTGTAGTAGATGAAAATATTGAGAAACTAACTCTGAAAAAACTAGGACTAGAAGCTGAAACATTTGCTAGTCAGATCGTTGCAAGAGATAGATATGCAGAAGTTGTCACAAGTCTTGCAATTCTTGCTAGTAGTTTTGAAAGGGTTGCAACAAATATTAGAGGTTACCAACGATCAGAGGTTTCAGAACTAAGTGAACCTTTTAAAGATGGACAAAAAGGTTCATCAGCTATGCCCCACAAAAAAAATCCAATTACAAGCGAGAGAATTACTGGATTAGCAAGAGTTGTTAGAGGTTACGCATTAAGTAGCATGGAAAACATAGTTCTTTGGCATGAACGAGATATTTCTAATTCATCCGTTGAGAGAATTATCCTTCCAGATACTTTCAACTTACTTTGTTTTATGACAAAAGATTTAATATCCATTTTTGATGGTCTTCATATCAACCACAAAGCTATAGAAAAAAATCTAAGTGATGCAGTAGATAAACTTAGTAGTCAGAAAATTCTTTCAGCCTTAGTAAAAAATAATGTTGACAGAGACGAAGCCTATAGATCTGTTCAAGAGCTAACATTTGAAAATTTTTCAACTGAGGAGATAGTGGAAAATCTCTCAAAAAAATTTAAGATTGACTCAAATTTAATTTCAGATTTTATTGTCAAAGAAACTTCACTCCCTAATGATGAAGAATCTTTTAATAATAAGTTTAAATAAATTGAAAAAATTTTATACAAAATATTTAGAGATTAAAGAAGAGTTAAAAGAATTAAATTTTAATCAAGAAGGAGTTTTTGACTCTGTAGTTGCCCCACTCTTTTTTGTGATAACAAATAATTTTACAACGCTTAACCAGTCCATCTTATATACGGGAATTTTGCTTCTGCTTTTGTTTTTATATCGTCTTTTACGAAAGCAAAATTTAAAATTTGTATTCTACGGATTAATTGGAACATTAGTAGCACTTCTATTAGCAAGAATTCAAGGAAGCGCATCTGGGTTTTTTATCCCTGGAATCGTTAGAGACATGTCAATTGCTTTTGTTGGATTAGTATCAATTATGATTAAAAAACCATTTACGATTTATAGCTCAAAAGCAATGAGGAAATGGCCACAGGAATGGTACCTTCATGAACTTGTACGACCTGCATATTCAAAAGTTGCAATTATTTGGACTTTATACTTGTTTCTAAAGGGTGGTCTACAGATAATTTTTTTCAACTCACCCGAAATACTTGTGACAATTAAGCTTTTATCCTCAAATCAGACCACGTTAATTTTATTAGTTATTACATATATTATTGGACAAAACAAACTACAGTCTCTTGGTGGTCCAAGTGTTGATGAATTTATTAATAACATACCCGCACCTTGGAAAAGTCAACAAAAAGGTTTTTAGAGTAGGATTAATATATGAATAATTTAACAGCTTCTGATTTACCTTTACTTGCCTATTTAGTTGGAATCCTTATTGCCTCTTATGTAATACTAAGATCAGTAGTCTTTCCAATAATTAAACGTGGTGCAAGTAAAACAACTACCTATCTAGATGACCTATTTCTAGATAAAAAATTCTTAAATAGAGTTTCTTATGTATTTGTTTTTGTTTTGTTTAATTTTTTAATTGCAACCCCTCAGTTCAGTTTAGAAATATTTGCTACTGAAACCTCTAAAAGGGTTTCCAGTGCTCTTTTAACATTATTTATTGGTTTAACCATTCTTGAAATGCTAAATGTATTAAATAAAGTTTCTGAAAATATTAGCTCGCTAAAAAATAAGCCAATTAAAGGTTATGTTCAAATAGTTAAAATTGCTGTTAACTCATTTATATTTATAATTATTTTTGCGATAATAACAGGTCAACCTGTTAGTTACTACATAAGTGGTTTAGGTGCTTTAACGGCAGTTCTTCTTTTGGTTTTCCAGGATACAATCTTATCATTTATAGCTTCGGTTCAAATAGGTCAGAATAACATAATTAGTAATGGAGATTGGATTGAGGTTCCAGAATATGGTGCGGATGGCGATGTTATAGATATCGCACTACATACCGTAAAGGTACAAAACTGGGATAAAACTATAACCACAATTCCTACTTCAAAGATTGTGACTACGTCTGTAAAAAACTGGCGAGGAATGTCAGAGTACGGAGGAAGAAGAATTAAAAGATCTATCTCCATTGATATTTCAAGTGTTAGATTTATGGAGCAAAAAGATATTGATAAGCTAATGCAGATACCCACTGTTAATAAATATCTCTCTAAAAGAATTAAAGATATTGAAGAATACAACTCTTCAGTAAATGAAGAAAAAGAAAAAAGAAAGCTAACGAATCTTGGAACTTTTAGGGCATATCTAGTTAAATATTTACAAAATCATGAAGGTCTCAATACAGATACTATGACTTTATTAGTAAGACAATTGTCGCCGACTTCAACAGGTGTTCCTTTGGAAATTTACACTTTTACAAGTACAACTGATTGGGTTGAATATGAAGGTATCCAATCTGATATATTTGATCATATATTTGCCGTGCTGCCAAAATTTGGACTTAGAGCATTTCAGGATGGTACTGTAGAGGCGGCGGCTGCTAGAGGATTACCAATAATTGATTCAGAAATATAAATTATTATTTAATATAAAAAACTGACAGAGAAACTTTCTTAGATTTTATTAAAAAGTTTTATCATTATTCTTCAATAGGTTCTTTGACAAAAAAAGACTCAGTATTCCAAAAAGAATTAAGAAGTAATTTAAATAGTTTCCCCATCTTGTATAAAGTGTGAGGGTATTTGAAGTTTTAATCATCTCAGTTAGTACTTCATCTGTAAAAAGACCTGTTGAGCTATATATATCTCCATCAATACCGCTAATAAAAGCTGATTTTCCGGTTATTGCCGCATGAGCAATGTCTCTATTATTTGAGATAGCATTAGCTCTAGACATCAGTATAAATTGGTCAGACATACCACTAACTCCATAACTTGCTTGATTTGTTAAGATTACAACAACTTCTGCACCTTGAGCAACACTTCTTCTTATATAACGATCAAAAGAGCCTTCAAATGAAATTACTGGAGAAATTTTTATATCATTTTTATAAGTTGAGAAAACTTGTTGTTGAGTACCTCTAACCATATCTCTAGGAACAAGAGAAAGTGGTGGTATCCAATCTAAGTACTTTCGAAAAGGAATATATTCCCCAAAGGGTACTGGATGCTGCTTAAGGTACTCTCCAGAAATTTTTCCTCTTTCATCAATAAAGATTCCATAATTCTCAAACTCTCCTGGACTTGATGGCCTATCTCCTCCGATTAAAAAGGCTGAGTCAAGTCTTTGTACTTCTGCATTAATCTCTTTAAGGGTCTCCGTATTCTTCTTTGGATCATTCCCAAACCCACTTGAGCTCTCTGCCCAGAGAATAAGTCTTGATGTTTCAGTATTTAAAGACTCCAGTTGACTATCTAAAGACTTGGTAAGCAAGAGATGATTATCATAAATACGCTGTCTTTCGTTTTCACATTTATTTTTTGCTCCAGGGCAAGGACTATTTCCTTGAATAATTGAGACTTGAATTTCTTTGATTGTAGAATCACTAGTTGAGATTATTGAAAAACCAAGTGGAACAACTATAAAAACCAGTACTACTGGGAGTCTCTTTAATTCATTATTTGATTTTTTTGTATTGCTAATTAAGAAGTATAAGAACAATATCAGACTCTCTATAATCAGAGAATATCCGATAGGACCAAAAGTTTTGAAAATCTGAGGAACCAAATAAAAGAACAAATTATCTTGATATCCAGTTAATAAAACTGTTGAAGGATAGCCCCATGGAAAACCTCCAAAAGGAAAATAAGACCTCAGTAATCCAAAGCTGCTTATTATTCCTATTAGCGCGAATGAATTATTATTTGTAACTGCTGCAATGAAGCTGAGTGCCTTGCTATAGACTCCATACATAAGCCCCATAAGAATAGTTAATGGAATCCATGCTTCATAACCAATCGATTGAATCCCAAATAAAATTACCCCGTAAGAAATACTCCCAAATATAAATCCTTTACTAAAAGATTTTTCTGATGAAATTATTGAACTATAAAAAAAATAAATAGCTGGAAATATTAAATACCAATAGTCGAATGGAGGAAAACTCAAAAAATATAAAGCTCCTGCTAATATTGATTTCAATAACATATGTTCATATATTAGTAATTACTGACAACGAAATAAATTAAAATAAACTTCTATATACAACTATCACACCAGAAACTATTGAGAAATAAGTCACCATATCGGCAATTAATTTATCTGAAACAAAAGCAAAGATTGAGGTGGAAAATCGAATACCTAATAAAACAGGAAGAACTAAATAAAGGAACAAAGTTATATGATCAATATTTAAATTTCCATTGAAAAATAACAATGAGAGGGTAATCATAATACCCAATGTAAATACAGCATTTAAAGAGGGTCGAAACTCATCACCCTTAGTACCTCGATATAAGATGGCTACAGGGGGTCCTCCTATTGCAGCAATCATGCCAAAAATTCCAGAGAGGGTTCCAGCTATAAAAGAATTTTTTGGGTTTCTTTTTACATTCCATCCAAAAAAAGAACCTAGTCCAGCACTAAGTACTATTAACCCAACTGAAATAGATAAAGGTTTTGGATCCAAAGTAGTTAAAAAATATAAACCCACTGGTCCTCCCACTATCCGGCCAATAATCAAAAATTTTACTGGCTGCCAGTTAACTTTTGATTTTTCTCTAAAGAAAACTCTTAAAGCTAGGGGTAAGCCTAGCAATGAAAGTAATTGGGGAATTAGCGAGGGATTAATTTGAACAATTATCGGTGAGGCTATAACGGCAAACCCAAAACCGAGAACTCCCTGAACTGCTGCTGAAATGAAAACAAGAAATCCAAGAAATATTAGTTCTTGTAAGGCTAGATCAAAAGGTATGGTCAACTAAGTGCTTTTTTGATAAGACTTAGAATCTCACCTTCTTCTGTATGTCTTCCAGTCTCTATTTTTGAATAGATAAGCTCATCGTTAAGATAGAGTTCGAAAACTCCTCCTGATCCAGGTATTAAGTTAATAGAACTAACTTTTTGACCGTATATTTCTAGAATGTCTTCGATCGTACTAACTGCACGAGGCGTGTAGTTTCAGACTACACAAAATTCAAGTTTGATATCCATAAGACAAATACTATCATAAAAAACTCAAAGGAGTTAAATGTTTGACTATTCAAATGTGACAAAAAATAATCTTGTTACAGACGTTAAAAAAACACTGGAAAAAGCTAGTGCCTTGATTGAGGAAATTAAAAATTCTGATGCTCCTAAACTCGTAATGTTTGACATGTTTGAACGAGTTATTTCTGACTTATCCGGAAGGGTTGCTTTTTTAGCGGATGTAAGTGATTCAGAAGAAATAAGAAATTATGGTAATAAAGTGGAGTCTGTATTGGGCAACTACCTCCTTGAAGTAACTACTGATGTAGCCTTATATAATAAATTCAAATTAATAGATTCAAGTGACTTAGATAATGAGTCTAAAAAATACCATGATGAACTTGAGAAAGACTTTATTGATGCGGGTCACAATTTAGAAAAAGAACAAAAATTAAGACTTATCGAAATTGAAAAAAAATTGATTGATCTTGAGATTGATTTCTCAAAAAATATTGCAAATGATAAGTCAGAGGTTTATCTGAAAGCTTCTGAACTAAATGGTCTTAGTGAGGGTGAATTAAGAAACTTAAAATTAAACTCTGAAAAATATACTGTGACAATGGCGTATCCAGATGTAAATGCAGTTTTAGAAAATTGTACTGTTCGAGATTCAAGAAAAGCTGTTTGGAAAGCATTTAATAATAGGGCTGTAAAAACAAACTCCCCTATTCTTAAAGAAGCAGTTGTTCTTAGGAATGAAAAAGCGAAGTTATTTGGATTCAATACTTGGGCTGAGTACAGACTTAAGTATCGAATGGCAAAAAATCCAAATAATGTGGATGAAATGTATGAAAGTTTAATTCCAGTACTTCAAGAAACTGCGGAAACTGAAAAAAAAGATCTTTGTATAGACAATATTGAAGTATCTGATGTATCACCGTGGGACATTCGATACTTCATAACAAAAAAAAGGAACAAGCTAAGCAATGTAGACAATAGTGAATTAAAAAAATATTTTTATATTCATGATGTAAAAAATGCAATGTTTTCAATTTGTGAGGATGTTTTTGATATTTCAATCAAGAAAGAAAATTCTGAAACAGCATGGCAAAAAGATGTTGAGCTTTGGTCTATATGGAATGAAAATAGTGAAAGAATCGCTTACTTCTACTTAGATCTCTATCCAAGGGAGGGTAAATATACCCATGCGGCTGTATTTGATATTTCTCCTGGAAGTCAAGACGGTAATTTGTTACCAGTATGTTCCATGGTCACAAACTTTCCTAATCCAAATACAGGAGATGGACTGATGACATTTGACGAAGTTGAAACACTTTTTCATGAATTTGGTCACGTATTACATAATGGAATCGGAAAATCAAAATTTGCAAGGTTTATGGGCGCAAATGTTGAGTGGGATTTTGTAGAAGCTCCAAGTCAAATAATGGAACACTGGGTATGGAAAAGTGAATGCTTGAAAAGATTTTCTAAACATGTAGATACAGGAGAAGTATTAAACGATGAGTTAAGTAATAAACTTAACTCAACAAAAAATATAGGTATTAGTCTTTTGACTCTTCGCCAAGTTTCTTTCGGTTTGGCAGATCAATATTTACATGGTCATGACTTTAGAGACAGTCTTGACGATATTGAAAAAAGATCTCAAGAGGTTACTAAAATCACTTATCCTCAAGATGTGAATCATCTAGGAGCTTTTGGACACTTACTAGGAGGTTACGATGCTGCGTATTATGGCTATTTGTGGGCTGACATAATAGGAGATGATTTATTTAGTAGGTTTGAAAAGGAGGGAGTTCTCTCTAAAAGTGTTGGAGTGGAATATAAAGAAAAAATATTAGCCGTTGGAGGGTCTAAAGATGCTGAAACAATGGTAAAAGACTTTCTTGGCAGAAAGTGGAATGATGAAGCTTTTTTGAAACAAAAAAAATTAGGTAAATCTTGAAGAAAACTTGCATCCTTTTGATAAAGTTGTTAACCTTGTGAATATATTCACAAAGTAAAAAAGGAATGAAATGACTGACGGACTAAAAGCAAGTCAAATTAAAGGTGGAATAAGACCTTCTAAAAGTTTTGACCAAGGCAGAGTATGCAAAGATGAATCTTGTGCAACAAAGCTAAGCATCTACAACAAAAGAGATCATTGTTTTAATCACGCTCCTGTAAAATACCCTCGCGTAAGAGGTCGAATTTTACAAGAGACTGCTTAATCTCAACAAAAGCTAAAAAAACAAATACAATCTATAAACACTAACTTAGTATCATCTTGTTATGGATGAAAAATTTACCGTTCCAGAAATAAGTTGCGGACATTGCAAAGAGACTATTGAAAAGACTCTGGAAGTTCCGGGTATCTCTAATGTTTCAGTAGATATAGATACAAAATCCGTTTCTTTAAGTCTCTCAGATAGTGTTGAAATGAAAACTGTAGCAACCTTACTTGATGAACAAGGCTACACAGTTGTCTCAAGTTAAAAATACTTTAACACTAGACCTTGAGGGAATGACCTGTGCTGCATGTGCAGCAAGAATCGAAAGAGTAATTTCTAAAAACGAATCTATTGAATCAGTATCTGTCAACTTTCCTTTAAAGAAAGCTGTTATAAAATATAAGCAAAGTATTAATACTGATGAATTAATTCAAAAAATTAGTTCTATTGGGTATGCTGCGAGCGTTTCTGAAATTAGAAATAAAGAGAAAAAAATAGATGGAAATTTATTTTGGATCCCTTTTTTGTCCTTGATTTTTTCTGCTGGAATTTCTCAGGGATTTAATTCAAATAATTCTTTAAGATCTTATGTTTTAGGATTCATCGTTATATTTATCTTTGGAAGACGGTTTCATATATCTGCATTTAAAAAAATCAAAAACCTTGAATTTAATATGGATACACTTATATCTCTGGGAAGCTTAAGTTCCGTTGCTGTGTCTTTACTTCCTTCAAGCAATAGTGATATGTTCATCGATGCGGGAGCTTATATTATCTCATTCGTATTGTTTGGAAAAGCTATAGAAGAAATCTCGATAAAAGATTCTGTAAATGTATCAGAAGCAATAAAAAACTCGCGTCCGCAAAATGCAAAAGTTCTGTCAGACGAAAATATTCAAATTACTAAAGTTTCAGATTTGAAAACTGGAGAATTAATTGGAATTTCTCCTGGAGAAATTATTCCAATTGATGGAATTGTAAAAACTGGTACTTCTTCTACTAATGAAGACTTTTTAACAGGTGAGTCCAGACCTATTGATAAAAGTATAGGGGACACAGTTTTAGCTGGAAGCATAAATTTAGATGGGTATTTAGAAATTGAAGTTAAAGATGGTGCTGTCTCGACTTATGATTTTATAGAGACTTTAATTTTGGAGGCCCAGTCAACTACTCCATCTATTCAAAAAGCTCTTGATAAAATAACACAATTTTTTGTACCATCTATTTTGGCCCTAAGTTTATTTACTTTTTTTTATAGATATTCAGTGTTGGAAACTGATTTAATAAGATCTTTAGAAATTGCTATATCTGTCTTGGTAATTGCATGTCCTTGTGCTTTAGGTTTAGCTACACCAATTATCCTCTATAAAGCATCTTCTCTTGCCTATCGAGATGGTTACATATTTAAAAGCTTTGATAAATTGCAGAATATTAAGAAATTAAAAAAAATTATATTTGATAAAACTGGAACTCTTACATCTGGAATATTCAATATTACAAAAATTGATGCTTTAGATTCTCACTTTTCAGAAGATAGTATTTTGTCTTTAGTAGCAAGTATAGAAATTAAATCCAACCACCCAGTTGCAAAGAGTCTCGTTTTAGAGGCAGAAAAAAGAGAGCTTCCACTGTACTTGTCTACTGAAGTAAGAGAAGACATTGGTTCAGGTATTCGTGGATTAGTTGATGGAATTCAAGTTGTTATTCAAAGAAGAAAAGGAAGTGATAATATTTTAGAAGTTTCAATTGGAAATGAAAATGTATTAATAAGCCTTGAAGAAGACTTGACTGTTGACGATTCATTGTTGGAAAAAATAAAAAAATATTATGTTATATCAATTTTATCTGGTGATAACTTAGAAAAAGTAGCAACTCTTGCAAAAAAAATAGGTGTTGATAATGCACTAGGCGATCAAACACCTGAAGATAAACTTGAATACGTAAAAAATATCCAGGAGTCTGAGGGGGTTATTTTCATTGGTGACGGAATTAATGACTCTCCCTCGTTGCAACAAGCTGATGTTTCTATTACGACCTCAATTAGTAGCCAGATTGCACAAGCTTCAAGTGATATCGTTATTCAAAGGGGAGGATTGGAAAAAATACTTAATATAAGAGACCTTGCCACAAAAAGTAGTAGAAGAGTTCGTCAAAATTTATTTCTTGCATTTATTTATAACACTTTAATGATTCCGATTGCAGTTTCAGGCAATATATCTCCGAAGTTAGGTGCTCTTGCTATGGCATTATCTAGTATTTCTGTTGTTATTAACTCTTCTAGAAAACTAACAAATTAGTTTCTAGATAAATCTTCATATTGATTAACCTTTTATTATGGACGATATAATTTGGCACAGAAAACCACTTTTATCTGAACCAGTAGCAGTTCTTGCTTTTGAAGGTTGGAGTGATGCTGGAAATACTGCGAGTGGATGTATTGAGAATCTCTGTAATAATCATGATGTTGATCCCTTTGCTGAAGTTAATTCAGAAAATTTTTACAATTATCAAATGAGAAGGCCCATCGTTGATGTAAAAGAGATTGGTGAAAGAAATTTTCATTGGCCACAAACCTCGTTTTACTCAATTGAAGATTATAAATCTGCAAACGATATTATATTAGTCTTTGGTGAAGAGCCATCAATGAGATGGAAAACGTATTCAGAAAATATTGCCAATACTCTAATTGAACTAGGTGTTAAAAAAGCAGTTACACTTGGAGCATTCTTTGGACAAGTAGCTCATACATTACCTGTTCCCATTTTTGGTGTTAGCGATGACCCTACATTTAATTCAAGATACAATGTTTTACCAACTAATTATTCTGGACCAACTGGTATTACAAGCGTAGTTGGGCATGAACTTAGGAATAGTGGAATAGAAACTTCAGGTTTGTGGGCTGCTGTTCCTCATTACCTTAGCTCGGGTGGATATCCTAAGGGAATTAGTGCACTGTTAAATAAATCTGCAGAAATATTAAAAATTGATATTGATGATACAGGTATTCAATCAGAAGGTCAGCAATTTGAGACAAAAATTAAGAAAGCTATGGAGAATTCCGAAGATTTAGCTGAATATGTTGCAAAACTCGAAGATTCCGAATTAACAATTGAAGATAATTTTTCTGATGATTCAGATGATAGTCTTGTTCAACAAATTGAAGAGTTTCTTAATAACGAGTCTGGGGAAAACTAGACGCTTTTCTTCTTGTGTCTGTTTGACTTACGACGTTTTCTATATTTATGTTTAGACATTTTTTTACGTCTTTTCTTAATCAAAGATCCCATAAATTTAATTTTTTCCTTTTTATCTAACTCATAAACTCTAACTGATTTTCATCATTAATAGAAAATCTTTTTAAAGTTTTTTATTCTTAGTATGACTTAGAGCTTTATGTAAAGCCGTAACTCCATCCTTATCATTAGGATATCTTTTTAAAGCCCATAATCCCCATGTAATCATTGATAATATTTCAAAATACTCAAATTTATCCCGATCTTCATCCGTTTTGATACCAATCTCATTTAGTGCCTCACTTTTCAGGCTTTTATCTAAATCAATCTTATTTTGCCAAAATAGATCGGCATAATCAAAATAGGCATCTCCCATCGAAGAGTACTCCCAATCTATAAGAAAGGTTTTATCTTTATAGGTAACAAAATTTCCACAGTATAAATCTTGATGGCATGGGTTGTTATTTATTCCAATTTCCTCTAACTCCTTAACAATTTTCAATCCGAGTTCTTTTGATTCTTCTTCGATGGGATTTGAAATGTCTGCAATATCACTAAACACCTTGAGTGGCGAAAAATTTTTTTCAAACATTAAATCAGATTTATGTAATATTTTTAACTTATTAAAAGCATTATTTCTCATCTTTTTATCCTGAAAATCTGAAAATTTGTAGGTATATATATCAAAAAATTGTGAAATCTTAATTCCGGTATGTTCATCAAAAATTAAATATGGCAATGTCAATCCGTACTCTTGAGCTTTTAAAGTATTTTGTTTTTCAGATAACCTATTAATAACATCCGGATTATCTCCTGGAATTCTCAATACAAACTTTTTATTATCAACGCTCACAACATAACTAGTATTTGTTATCCCATCTAGTGTTGAAATTTCATATTTACTTTCATCTCTTGACTTAGAAATATCATATTTTAAAAAAGTTTCTATCACTTCACTAGTATTGAACATATTCATTATCATAATATAAGTTATGGATGATCCTTTTGCACTTGATTTAACAATAAATCTTCTTCTCCTTGGTTTTGGTGGGGCAATGTTCGCAGGAAGTCTATTTGCATACTTTGGTAGGAATTACAGAGAGGAAGAGTTTTATGCACCTCGTACACTTTTTCTAGGAAGCATTGGATTTTTTATAACTTTATGGACTATTGCTTCTATCTTAAATAATTAATAAACTCAAAAAGTAGGTTAGTATATTCAAAGAAAAGGGGAAGCATGCTTTCAGATGTAGATATAAAAAAAGCACTCATAGAAAATTTAATTCAAATTGATCCATTAGAGGAGAGCTACATACAACCATCAAGTGTTGATTTAAAAGTTGGAGCGGATTTTCGAGTATTTGAAAATCATAAATATAGCCATATTGATCCAAAAGCAGAACAACAAGACCTCACTAGCTTAGTAACAGCTACTGAAGCGGAGCCCTTTGTTTTACATCCTGGTGAGTTTGTTTTGGGTACTACCTTTGAAAAAGTTACGTTATCTAATAAAGTTGTAGCTAGATTAGAGGGGAAATCTTCATTAGGAAGAATTGGGCTACTCATCCACTCAACAGCTGGATTTGTTGATCCAGGATTTTCTGGTTACCTAACTCTGGAACTTTCTAATGTCGCAAACTTGCCAATTATGATTTATCCGGAAATGAAAATTGGGCAGATTTCATTCTATTACTTAAATTCTCCATCTGAAGCAACATATGGTTCTGAAGCATACGGAAGTAAATACCAAGGACAAGAAGGTCCAACTCCAAGTAGAAGTCATAACGACTTTAAATAATGTTTCCAGGAATAGGTACATTAATTAACGGTGTTGGTGTTTTAGTAGTAGGACTTCTATCAAGATTATTTTTTAAGAAAAGTATCAAAAATTTTGACGAGAACCTGCTTCCATTAGGGTTACTTGTTCTAGCTTTGGGTGTTAGGGAATCTTTAAAAAGTCCTGATTTCATTTTTACCTTATTTGCCGTAATTGTTGGTGCATTGATAGGTAACTATCTGCAAATAGAAACTCAAATTAAAAAATTTGGGGATTATCTCTACAATCGATTTGAGGATTCTGGATTAGATCAAGGTAAATTTATTGATAGCTACCTGTCAACAACACTGATAGTAATAACAGGTCCTTTGGCAATAATCGGACCATTTTTTGATGTAGTTGAATCTAATTTAGAACTTCTTTTAATTAAGACTGCTCTGGATTGTTTTTTAGTAATATTTATTACCTCTAGTGGAGGCAAGGGTGCTGTCTATTCAGGAGTATCCATATTATTTTACCAAGGCTTCTTTACTCTTTGTGCTCTTCTTGTTAATGCGAATATAGATCAAGTTGTTTCTGATTCTATTGCAGGAATTGGGGGGATTCTTTTAATCGGGGTTGGAATTAATTTACTTGGTTTAAAAAAGATTCCTGTTGGTAACTATATGTTGAGTTTATTTATTCCTTTTCTCTTAACATTGTAAAAGTTCTTGTTGCACCTTCAACCCCTTCAAAGAGTTCCTCAAGTTTTAGAGATTCTTCCTCAAAAGAACCTTTAATGAAATGTGGTTCTTGAATGTTAAATGACCTGTTCTTAAAATCAATTTCTATAGGTACATATGGAATATTCATATCTTTAGCAATATAGTAAAACCCACTCCTAAATTGAGAAACTGCATAAGTCCCGCCTTCAGGTGTTAAAACTAAAACAAAGTTCTCCAGTTTAGAAAATTCTTCTATAGCGCTTCTAATGTGCCCTTTAGCTTCCGTCCTGTATACAGGTATGCCACCTAGTCTGACTAACATTCTTTTTTGAAGCCAGCCCAATGGCCACGGGATTCCTAGTCGATCAAGATTTTTTGAAAAGGTAATTGGACTCGGTAATCTAGTAAATACCCACTTTGCTCCAAAGAAATTTACTTTTAAGTCTAAAGCAAGAACTGTAAGTAATCCATACCATGCATCTCTCATAGCTGTATGGGGTACTCCAACAAGAACCATTCTCTTGTAGTTTGGTATTTCACCATTTACTTCCCAATTTGATATTTTTAACATAAATCTTCCAGTGGGTCCAAGAAATCTTCTCTTTTTTTCTACTACATTCTGTGGAAGCGCATTCATTTTTGTACCAAATGTTTTGCAATTTGAACAGCATTAAGTGCTGCTCCTTTTAATAAATTATCGGAAACACACCAGAAATTAATAATCTTTGAACTTGTTAAGCCCCTTCTTAACCTTGACACAAGTACGTCTGTATTATTTTCAGCATCTAATGGTGTAGCTAGTGTTTCTGCCCAATACTGTACTCCCTCAAAATTATTTAAATCCATTATTGCTCTTTCGACATCTACATCTTTTTCAAAAACTGCAGAACAGAAAACTCCATGGCCAGTTACTACACCTACTCTTGCATTTGATGGCTCTACAATTAGTTCAGGAATATTTAATATTTTTTTTGACTCATGAACAAATTTCATCTCTTCATCAGAATATTCATTATCTAAAAGATTTCCAGCTAAAGGAATGACATTTCTTGCAATAGGCCTTGGGTAATAACCATCTTTATAATCTTTTAAAGATTCATGATCTAAAGCTTCTTCCTCTTTCAATGAATTTACTGCTGCGGTACCTGAACCTGAGACAGCTTGATAGGCGACAGGTGTCATACTAACTAACTTAAATGCATCATGTAATGGCTTTAAAGCCATAACAAGCCCCATTGTTGTACAGTTTGGATTTGCAATTAATTTAGAAGTTGAAGTAATCTCATGTTCATTAATTCCATAAACAACCAGTGGAATATCTTCTTGTTGTCGAAACACTGAGGAGTTATCAATCACATAAGATCCTTGGGCAATAAAGCTTTCAGCAAAAGCTTTTGACCTTTCGCCACCAGCTGAAAATAGAGCTATGTCATATTTTCCAATGTTTTTAGAATTCAATTCTTTAATTACTACATCTTGGTTATTAATCTTTAGAGTCTCTCCCGCTGACTTATTTGATGCAAATAAGTGAAATTCTATATCCTTTGGAAGAAGTTGTTCACATTGTTTAATAATGCTTCTGCCTACTAATCCAGTAGCGCCTACAATTGCTATTTTCATTTACTCTATGATAAATTCATCATGCAAAACCTCAATAGCTTTTTGCATATCATTCTTTGAAATTACACAAGATATTCGTATTGGGGAGGTGGAAATCATGCCTATATTAATTTTATGAGACCCTAGTGTTTTAAACATTTTTGAAGCAACACCAGATTCAGATTTCATACCAGCACCAATAATAGAAACTCTGGCGATGTTTTCATCTTTATTAGAACCTTCTGCTTTTAAATCATTTGTGAGGTTTGAAAGTATATTCATAACTTCATCTTGTTGTTCCTCCGGAGCTGTAAAACTTATATCTGTTTTTGAATCTTTAGAGACATTTTGAACAATCATATCAACATTTACCCCTTTATCTGAAAGATAGCCAAAAACACTTCCAGCAATTCCTGGCTGATCGGGTACTCCGAATAATGTAAATTTTATTTCTTTATCGTTGTGGGTAACTCCACTAACTATTGCTTGCTCCATAACTTTTTCCTTAACTGTTGTCCCCACGCCTTCACTGAAAGTTGGTTTCACGATTATGGGTACATTATACCTTCTACCAAATTCAACTGATCTAGCCATTAATACTCTAGCTCCTGTGGACGACATCTCCAACATCTCATCATAAGTTATTTCCTTCAACAGCTTAGCTTTATCTGTAATCCTCGGATCTGCTGAGAAGACTCCCTCGACATCGGTATAAATTTCACATTTTTCAGCGCCTAAAGAAGCAGCAAGAGCTACTGCAGTTGCGTCAGAGCCACCTCGACCTAAGGTTGTTATCTCTCTAGTATCAGGATTAAATCCCTGAAACCCAGCAACAATAACAATGCTTCCTTTTTCTAAACCCTCTTTTACTCTTTCTCCAGATATTTTTTCAATCTCTGCTCTTCCATGTCGTGAAGTTGTAATAATTCCTGCTTGGGAACCTGTCAATGAAAAGGAGTCATAACCAAGACTGTTTAAATGCATTGCGAGAAGTGACATTGTTATTCTCTCACCAGCTGAAAGAAGCATATCCATTTCTCGTGGTGATGGTGTCTCTGAAAGTTCACTGGCAAGGGCTATTAACTCATCTGTACTTGAGCCCATTGCGGAAACAACTACTACAACCTGTTTGCCCTCTTTTTTTGCACTAATTATTTTTTCAGCAACAACTTTTAGCGACTCAGGATTCGCTACGCTTGTCCCACCATACTTTTGTACTATTAAACTCATTGGAAACATTCTAATGAACTATTTAAAGATATAACAGACCTAGTACTCTAGTTTGTAATGAGTATTGACCTACATCTACATTCTGAAAACTCTGATGGAACAGAGAGTCCAGAAACTATTATTAAAAGAGCTATTGAAATTCAACTTGAAGCCATATCTATAACGGATCATGAGTATCTAACAAAAATACCTAAAAATCAAGACATTGAAATTATAAAAGGTGTTGAAGTCAGTGTTGCCTGGGAGCAATTAGAGAAATTAAATCCCTATGCGGGGGTACATCTACTACTTTATTTTGTAGAAGAGAAATCACCGATTGATTCTTTTTTAGAAGGTATAAGACATTTAAAAAATACCAGAAATACTGAAATTATTGACAATTTACAAAATGAAGGTCTTGAAATTAATCAATCTGAATTAGATTCTTTTAAAACTAAAGTTCCTGGAAGGCCCCATATTGCTAGTATCTTGAAAGATAAGGGGTATGTTGGTTCTATAAATGAGGCCTTTGTTAAGTATCTTGGTAATGGAAAAATTGGAGATTCACGAAGCCATCAGCCAGATATTAAAAAGGTTATAGATCTTTCTAAGGAATCAAAATGTCTAGTGTTTTTAGCACATCCGCATACCTTGATGAGCAATGACAAATATTCAAAAAAACAAGACTGGGTAAATGAATCATTTTATGACCATATTAAAGAACTTGCTAAATTTGGAATTAATGGTTTAGAAACTACCTACTCAAGTTATAGCAAAAATATATCTAGCCAAATTTCTGAAATTTCAAATAAATTAAATCTACTTGAATGTGGTGGCTCAGATTATCATGGAGATATAAAGCCAAACATAAATTTAGGATTTGGATATGAAAACACTCCAATTAAAGTTCCATATAAATTCTTAAATAGCATGAAAGAAAAACATGAACAACTCTAGAAAATTACTTGGTTCAATATCTTTAATTACAATATCTTATTTAATGAGTCGTGTTCTTGGTTTCTTTAGAGAAATTCTTCTAGCTAGGTGGACTGGAGTTAGTGATGCATCGGATACACTGGATTTAGCTTTTATTATTCCTGATTTCTTATTTTATTTATCAGCAGGTGGGTATCTCGCAATTACTTTGATACCTATACTTAGTGATTTATCAAAAAATAAAGAAAGAGAACTTAACGACTATTTTGTATCACTTCTTTATGGATTGTCACTTATTTTTATTTTGATTTCTTTTCTTTTCTTTCTATTTAGGTATCAAATTGTAAATCTGCTGGATGTTAGTAATCCAGATTTATTTGTTAAGTTATTTACGCCGATAGTTTTTAGTCAGGCTTTTTTCTTTATCGGTGCTATTTTAATGTCATTTCAGTATTTTAAAAATGACTTTAAATATGCTGCAATAGCGCCAGTTGTTTACAATCTCTCAATTATTTTATTTGGATGGGTTTACTCAAGCTCTCCTGAATCAACAGTTTATGGATTTGCTATTGGAGGTTTAGTTGGTTCAGTAATTGGTCATCTATTTCTTCAGCTTTTGGGTGCGAAAAAAAATGGTCTCGTATTTAAGTTCCTTAAGCCAAGACTCGAGCATGTCCTACAGTACGTAAGAATCTCTCTTCCATTAATACTTGGCCAATCGATTGCTGTTATAGATGAGCAATTATTTAGATACTTTGGCTCACTTTTAAGTACCGGTTCAATAGCTTCTTTCAGGTATGCAAGAAGGGTAGCTTTAATTCCAGTAGGTGTAGTGGCACAAGCAGTAGGTGTTGCTAGCTATCCGATGTTATCGAATTTATTTGTTGAAAGTAAATTAGATGAGTTCAAATTACTGGTTAGAAAACAACTGTCCGCTTTAGCTGTAATTAATACTGGCTTCCTAATTGTTTTTTTAACAAATTCAGAAAATATTATTGAAATTATCTACCAAAGGGGTTTGTTTTCTGCTGAAGATACTTTAAGAGTATCATCAATTTTCATGGTTGTGGCTTTTGGTCTAATCCCTTGGTCTCTTAACCAAATTATTACTCGATCTTATTATGTACAAAAAAATTACTGGTTTCCTGTATGGGTCGGAACTTCTATTACCATTATTACAATTATTATCTTATATTTACTCAAAGATCCAACTGAGGGAAGTTACGCAATAGTCATTATTTCTTCGCTTTGGATTAATACATTGCTTTTATCAATTTTTCTTAAAATTAAAGATGAAAGACTCATTAATAGGTATCAATTATTAGACTTTCTAAAAATACTTGTAATAGGTTTGGTGACATATTACTTAAGTATCTCAATGGAGTTATACAGTGGAAATCCATTGATTGAGCTTGTTTCTGATACTTTTTTTATCTTTATAGTTTTATTGATGTCTCTCTTAGTCGTTAAAATGAAATATATTAATTTGAAAAGGACTAGATAATGCAAAAGTTTCCATTAAAAAAAGGGCTATCGAACGTTGAAAGTCTTCATGAAGAAATTAATGAGTATATAGATGTATTAATGGGTCATATTAATCCACCAATATCAGATGGTATAGATACATTGTTTGAAGTCAGTAGTACTTATTTAGCCAGGGCTAAAGAAATTGAAATAAAACTTCTTGAAAGAGAAAGAAGTGGTTCAATTGCGACTGGAGATGATTTAAAAAAATTTAGAACTGGTGAATTAAGAAGTTTTATAGAGTTGTGTAAAAGTGCTCAAAATCAAGGTTCGAGAAGAATTACAGTAGCCCTCAGTGAATTAAATCTAAAAGAAAGTTAAGTTAAATCCTCAACATCAAAGATTTCCTGTGCAACACTTAAACCTTTTTCTTTATCATCAATTTTTGTTTTTACACTTAGCGTAATTTTAACAATAATCTCTAGACCCATCATTTTGGCTGTTATAGAAATAAGTAAATCAATAATTTCTTGAGATTTCTTTAATTCCTCGAATAAAAATTCATTTTCTTTATCAACAATCAAATTTATTATGTTTTCTTCCTCAACTTCAGCCCTAACTGCAGTTATGTAAGAAAATTTTCTCGGTGTTAACTCTTTTTTCATCTCTTGAAGAATTTTTGGCCAAAATACATCAAAATTTCCCAGAGATTCTCTTTTGGAAATTGAAGTCTTTTTAGAATTCTTAGGAGGACTTGCGTCAGGTATAATTTCCTCTTTTTGAGGCTCAGTCTGTTGTGTTTTCTTTGGAGTGAGTTCTTCATTTGAAAATCTTCCTTCGAGAAGATCTACTCTGTAGCTGACAGTTTTTACATCAGATCCGAGTTCTGGCTTGATGACTTTCATCAAGAATAACTCAAGTTTTAAATGTTGCGATGTGCTGTTTGATAAATTGTGGTTGAGATCATCTATTAAATCAAGAATTCGAATTAATTGTTTTGCGTTTATTTTCTTATCAGCAGTTTCCAGAAGGCTTTTAATATTTGGAGTTAAACTTTCTAATTTGGTATCTCCAGGGAGATATTTTAAATAAAACATATTTCTAAAAAATTCAGAGATTGACTCCATTATGTCGATTGGCTGTAAACCTTTTTTATATGCATCTCTTAATACTCCAAGAACTGAGGCTGTGTCCTGTGTTTCAATTGAGTTAATTATTATCTCAAATTCTTTTGTGCTTAATTTTCCAAGTATCCCATATAGATCATCAACTGTAGATTTTTTTCCAAAAGTATTAAAAGTTTGCTCAAAGAGATTAATTCCATCTCTTAAAGATCCATCAGAAAATGTAGCTATTGTATTGAGAACTTCTGAATCAAGATTTATTTTTTCTTTTTTTCCAATTTTTTGAAGTGTTTTAACTATTTCAACTTCAGATATTTTTTTAAATACAATGTGCGTGGTTCTACTTTTAACAGTTTCAAGTACTCTTTCGGGTTCAGTTGTAGCAAGAATAAAAATTATATGCTCCGGTGGTTCTTCTAATGTTTTCAGAAAAGCATTGGAAGCTGCGTTTGAAAGCATATGGACTTCATCAAGAATATAAACTCGTTTTTGACCAGGACTGCTGGCAATAAAATTTACGCTCTCATTCATATCTCTAATGTCATCAACTTTGTTATTTGAAGCAGCATCAATTTCGGTAATATCAAATATTGGATCACATCCAAGTTGAGTTGCAATAATTCTAGCCAGGGACGTTTTTCCAACACCCCTTGGGCCTGAAAATAAATAAGCATGTCCTAAATTATTGTTTTTAATTTGTTTGGAGATTAAAGAAACAGCCTCTTCTTGACCAACTAATTCAGTAAGCTTCTCGGGCCTGTATTTTCTGTATAGTGCTTGTTGCATATTATTAAATGGTAATAGATTTTCTTTCTATAAGGCACCAAAGAATTAAACTTAATCAAATGAGAATTGGTGTAGATTTAGACGGGGTGGTCGCAGATTTTACAAAAGGTTGGACTTCCCAGTATGCTTTAGACTTTGGAAAAGAGATTTCTGAAGATGAAATTACAGACTGGGGTCTATCTAAACCTCTAACTCACTTTGAAAAGGATGTAGATTTTTGGAAATGGGCCATGGATATAAATGGCTCATCAATATTTAGACATTTAGAATTATACGAAAATTCTCAAGAGACTCTAGTAGAACTTTCAAAAATGGGGCATGAAGTAGTCATTATTTCATCAAAACCATGGTGGTCCATTCATGATACGCTAATTTGGCTTGGGGAGAATAAAATTCCTACTAAGGAAGTTCATTTTATTGAAGATAAGTGGACAATAGAGTGTGATGTTTATCTTGATGATGCTCCATATCAATTAGAAAATTTTCTTAAAATGGTACCTGAAAAGAAAATTATAAGGTTTGTTAGACCATATAATTCAAATCTTGAAGGTACTCACAGCATTTCAAACTGGTCTGATTTAATTCCTTTATTAAATACCTTTTAGTGTTTAATGTAAAAATATGAATGATTCATTTATTCTAAGAGATCGCTTGTGGAGAGAAGCGAATGAAAGAATTACCCTGTCGAGCTATGCAGCTTTAGCTGAAAAATCTAAAGGAAGAGCCAAGCCAGAAGACCACGATATGTTTCGTACTGTTTATGAAAGAGATCGTGATCGTATTATTCACTCAAAAGCTTTTAGAAGGCTTAAACATAAGACACAGGTATTTATAAATCCTGATGGCGATCACTTTATCACAAGAATGACTCATACTTTACAAGTTACTCAAGTTGGTAGATCCATTGCTAAAACAATGGGACTGAATCCTGATCTCACCGAAGCAATTTGTATGGGGCATGATGTTGGGCATTCTCCTTTTGGTCATACTGGTGAGGATGCATTAGACAAACTTCATCCTAACGGATGGAGTCACTCAGAAAACTCTGTAAAAGTACTCGAACGTATCGAAAATCTAAACCTCTCTTTTGAAACACTTGATGGTATAAGAATACATCCATGGAAGTATGCTGATAAACCTAGTACACAGGAAGGTATGATTTGTAGGTTTGCTGATAGGATAGCTTACTTAACTCACGATGTGGAAGATGCAATTAGGGCAGGTGTGCTTAATCAAAAAGATATCCCTTCTTCTATCGTTAAAGAATTTGGTTCTCCAGGGAAAAATTGGATTAACAGCTTAATCTCTGGGGTTTTCAAGGCTTCATCTAGTGGGAAGGTTGAAATGGATGCTGAAGTCGCAAAAAATATGCAGGACCTTAGAAATTTTATGTTTGAAAAAGTTTATCTCCGAAAAGGCACAGAAATACAAAGAGCCGAATGTCAAGAAATTATTATTAAGCTGGTTGAGTATTTTACAAAAAATTTAAATGAACTTCCTAAAGCTTATAAACAAGATCAATCAGATATTGAAAATGCTATTGATTATGTTGCCGGAATGACTGACAGGTTTGCTATATCTACCTATGAAAAAATTACTTAAAGTCAGGGTCTCTTTTTTCAAAGAAAGCAGTTACGCCTTCTTTTAAATCATCAGAAATTAGATAAGATGTATTCCATAATTTAACATAATCAAGTGCTTGCTCAGTGGTTAGGTTTTCTCCTTTATCAAGTACATTTTTTGTACCTCCAACAATATGTCTTGAGTTTGACGCAATTTCTTCCGCTAGATTTATACCTGCTTCATGAAGCTCCTCAACACTGTCATAAACTGCATTAACAAAACGTATTTTATCTGCGTGGTGTCCGTCAAAGTGTTTTCCTGTAAAAGCGAGTTCTCTTAAATCACCTTTAGAAATGATGTTTGGCATTCTCTGTAAAGCTCCTACATCAGCGACTAATCCAAGTTTTGTTTCTCCAATTGAAAATTTTGCATCTTTTGTAGATAAACGAATATCACATGCCGATATCATGCTGGTTGCACCACCTATACAGAAACCATGAGCTAGAGCAATTACTGGAATGTTAGAATTTGCAATTGTCGTAAAGGAACCTTGCATATCATCAATTAATTTCATAGTCTTTCTCCTGTCATCTGCAGTAGATGATAGGTTTTCATTCAAATTCATGTCACCCATAAAAGTTGCAATATCAATTCCCGCTGAAAACGAATCTCCCTTTCCAAGTATGAGAATACATTTAGCTTCTTCTTTTTCATTAATTTCTTTTACTAAGTCCGGAATCCCAAACCAAACATCAAAATCCATCGCATTCTTTTTTTCTGGTCTATTAATCCATATATAAGCAACTTCATTACTAATTTCTTTTATTAATTTCTGTTCCATGTATGTAATCTTAGTAAGATATTTTCATGGATGTATTTGAAGCTCTGTATACAACTCGGGCTATGAGGCGTGTTACTGAAGAACCTATACCTGAGGAAATTTTAAAGCAAATGGTTGATGCTGCTGTTCGTGCTCCAAGTGGAGCTAATAACCAGGGTTGGAAATTTATTGTAGTCACAGAATCAAATATAAAAAATGAACTTGGAGACCTCTATAGAGAAGCCTGGGACTTTTATATCAAAGAGTATTATGAAAATAATCCAGATATGGGTGCGTCAAAAGTGTTAGATGAAACTAAAGCTGATCAAGTAGTGAGAATTAGTAAGTCTGCTACTTGGTTATCTGAAAACTTTCACAAAGTGCCGGCACAGTTTGTAGTTTTATCAAGAAATGATCCATCAGGCTCATCAATTTACCCAGCTATTTGGAATCTAATGTTGGCTGGAAGAGCACATGGTATTGGCACTTGTCTGACTACTGTACTTGGAATGTTTAATCAGGAAAAAACTTTCGATGCTTTGAATATTCCCACTGATAAAGGGTGGAGAATTAATGCAATTGTTACTGCTGGCTATCCACTGGGAAAGTGGGGAGTCGCTAAAAGAGATCCTTTAGAGGATGTCACCTTTTTAAATACTTGGGGCAATAAACCTGGTTGGAATCAAGAAGAACCACTTTTTAACTACTAAATTAAAAGCAATTAGTAAAGATACCTTTAAGCTATTAGGCTCTGATTATGAAGAGATTAAACATAAATATTTTGATTTTCACTTTAGTTTTTATCACCAGCTGTAGTAATTCAAGTCAAGAAAATAACATAGACTCAACAAATGAAATAGTAGTAGTAGAAGTCGAAGAAGTAATCAAAGAACCTGCTAATAATATTTGGATTTCAGCTGAAAAAGGTGATATTGAATCTATCAAGCAACATATAGCTTTTGGGACAGATTTAAATTCTAAAGGTTCTAGTAGAGATGAGACGGCATTAATTATTGCAGCTTGCCAAGGCCATTATGAAGTAGTTAAGTTGTTGGTAAATGAAGGTGCTGATTTAAATATCCAAAATGATGAAGGTGTTACTGCACAATTCTGTGCGGTATTTTTTGGTCAATTAGAAATAGTTCAGGTTCTAAGTGATGCAGGAGCTGATCCAAATATAGTAAACAGTCTGGATTTGACTGCAATGGATCTTGTATCAGTTGAGTGGGACGGCACAAGAGAGTCAGCAGTAAAATTTTATAAACTAAAATATCAAGTTAATTTTGATATAGAAGATATAAAATCTGCACATCCATTAATAATGGAGATTTTAAATAAATAATAAAAAGAATTACTCTTTTTGATTACTAAATTAAAAACCAAGCACGCCTGGAGGGAGTCGAACCCCCAACCTTCTGATCCGTAGTCAGATGCTCTATCCAGTTAAGCTACAGGCGCATGGCGGAGAGGGAGG
>Ga0209425_10001624_pt1 | contig 26154 bp, 26 predicted proteins | sample COG_05_FD_184749 | JGI IMG/M metagenome (GOLD analysis project Ga0209425, IMG submission 184749) | Pelagic Microbial community sample from North Sea - COGITO 998_met_05 (SPAdes) (version 2) | ecosystem: Environmental > Aquatic > Marine > Neritic zone/Coastal water | place: Helgoland, sampling...
TGGATCCCAGTTTTCAAAATATGACCAATGAGTAAGTTTAATTTTTTTCAATTTATCATTATCAGGAAAATTAAAAAAAGCTTTTTCTGAATTTTTAGCTTTAATTTTTTTTAATACTTTGTCATAACCACCTTCAAAATAAATTTTTTTTGCATATATTGCATCAAAAAAAGGACTATCTTTAGTTAAATTTGAACCACCATATTCAACTTCACCATCCTCAGCATAAACAATTAAATCTATATTCATTGATACTGCAATTTGTAATACTGAAGTAAAAATCGAAATTAACCAGCCATAATAAGGAAACCCCTTATCTCTAAATCCAATTGTATTTAAATCTTTCATTACCTTTTGGTTCGGGCTTACATGAATATGATCATAACCGGAATTAACAAAATTTCTTAAGTTTTGATTTCCAAGATCTAGCTCTAGCGGTGGTCTAACAGTTACACAAAGTGGATTGATATTAAATTTTTTCTTTAATGTATATGCAACATATGAACCATCTTTACCTCCACTTACTGGGACTATACAATCATAATTATTTTTTTTATTAGGTAAAATTTTTTTAAGAATTGATTGTCTCTTTAACCAATTGATTTTTTTTTTTTCATTAGACCAAAGACAAGCATTACAAATTCCTTTTTTATCAAAAGTAATTCTGGGTCTTGTTGAGGTATTTAAGCAATTTTTACACCTAAACATTATATTGCTGACCAGCCTCCATCAACCACTAACGAAGTCCCAGTAATATAGGAAGAAGCTCCACATGCTAAAAATAAAACTGAATTTGCAATTTCACTTGGTAATGCTAATCTTCCTAATAAACATATTTTTGAGTAATTTTTTATAAAGTTTTTATCCTGTTTAGTTTTTAATCCTTTAACATGACCCTTAACGCCTCCAGAACAGATTGAATTTACCCTTATACCACTTGAGCCATAATATGAGGCGAGCTGTCTAGAAAAGTTTAAAATAGCTCCTTTAATTATAGAGTAATTCATATTTTCCTCTAAATTTGTATTTTTATATAATGTCATGTTTTGACCAAGAAAACCGTAAATTGAATTTAATAAAATTACTGATCCTAAAATTTTTTTTTCTTTCATTTTTTGGCATATCTTATAGGCCGACCAACAATAAGAGTTTTGATGAATATCTACATTTTTTCTTAAATTTGAAATTCTATTTTTTTTAAATGAACTTAAATTCCATTCTGAGGATACTGGGTATGAACAGTTTATAAATATATCAGGACAACCAAACTTTTTAATGAGAAATTCAATATTCGAATCTAAATTATCAACATCAGAGACATCCAATTTATGGTAATAATAGTTTTTTGAATATTTTTTTTTGTTAGTATTTTTTTTTTTGTTTTTTAAATCCAAATTAATTACTTTGACCGAGTTTTCTAGTAATTGTTGAATTATTTCCTTACCTAATAAGCCAGAACCACCAACAACATAAGCTTTTTTGTTGTTTAAATTAAATTTGTCTAAATAATTTTTTTTCATTTTTTAATAAATATTTAACAAGGTACAAATCAAATCTATCATCAATATCAATAGATCTTTCTCTCGGCATAATAAATATCTTAGTTTTTTTGTTTATAATATCATTTTTCTTTAATAGAAAGTCTCTCTTAAAAATGTAAATTGATGCATTCATATCGTATACTTTTGGAGCAACTTGTCTTGAAAAAATTTTATTTTTACTTTTTTTAACTATCTGTATTTTTTTATTATTTAACTCAATTACGTTAAAATAGGGATTTTTATTAGCTTTTGTAACAGAAAATAAGTTATCACACTCTGAAACTTGAAATTTTTTAAAAGCATTTTTTATATCAGCCACTAACCTTAATGGAGATGTTATATCTAAATCAACACATACATCAAATTTTTTACTAAAAAATTTTTCTGCTTCTTCATGTGCATGTTTTATAACTTTAAGTTTGGGTGCATTGTCTGTTGCTAAATTTTTAGGTCTTAAAAACCAACTTTCTGCTCCATAGTATTTTCCAATTTTTTGAATTTTTTTAGAGTCTGTTGATATAATTATTTTATCAAAAATTTTTGCTTTAATCGCTTGTCTTATTGTGTAGGCTATAAGGGGTCTATTTAAAATTTTTTTTAGAGCTTTATTTTTTATCTCTTTTGAACCAGACCTAGCGCATATTGTGCATAATATTTTCATTAAAAATTATTCTTCAAAACCTTTTTTAAAATCTGATAATTGACCCAAATCAGTCCATGAGTTTTGTGGAATTTTATAAATTCCAACTTTTTTTCCTAACGTTAGGCATTTTTTTATTAGATCTGTCATTTCAAATTTTTTATTTTTTGGAATAAATTTTATGATACTTTTATCTGCAAAATATAATCCTGTATTTGCTATAAAACTAAATTTTGGTTTTTCTTTAATTGTAACAAGTTTTTTTGAATTTACTTCACAAAAACCATATGGAAATATGTGTTGCATATTTGATACTGCTAAAGTTAAGATATTTTTTTCTTTTTTATGAGTGTAATAGAAATCAGCATAATTGATTTTAAATAAAGTATCACAATTGGCAATAAGTATATCTTTAGATTTATTTTTTTTTTCTATCAGATTAATTCCTCCAGCTGTTCCAAGTGGTTTTTTCTCTTTAATATAATTTATATTTAAATTTTTATAATTATTTAAAAAATAAGTTTTAATTAAATCTGCTTGATGATTTAATATCAAAAAAAATTTATTAAAATTAAAATATATAAGACCCTCTATGACATGTTCTAGCATAGGTTTATTATTAATAGGTACGAGAGGTTTGGGTAATATTTCAGTTAATGGTTTAAGTCTCTCTCCTTTTCCACCTGCCATAATAACCACATCAATATTTTTAAATTTAAAAAAATTTTTATCTAAATTAAAAATGTCATCCCAGGTGATAATTTTTTTTACTATGTCAAAACCATCTACTATTGGTAAAATTCCATATTGTTTATTTAAAAATAATTTTTTAATTTTTTTCTTATCAATTTTGTTTATGCTAATTTTTTTTGGTTCTTTATTGTAAATATCAGTTATTTTTGTTGAAATCTTAATATTTTTTAAAATAGATTTTTGAATATCTCCTTCTGAAATTGTACCAAGAAGTTTTCTTTTTTTATCTACAACAACTAAAGTCCTAGCTCCATTTTTTCTTATTTTTATAATTGCATTTTTGATTGTTGATTTTTCATCTATTAAATAGAGATTTAATTTTTTCATTTGGTTTAGTGCTCAAATATAATCGTAAAATTTTTTATTATAAATGTTTGGAAGTTTAATTTTTTTCAAAATTTTAATAATTTTATCAGAACTATTACCATTATCATAGGGATTTTTGGTATTTTTTAAAAAAGAGGTATTTTTAGTAAACAATAATTTTAAAATTAATTTTTCGATTTCAGATTTTTTAAATTTAATATCAATAGTTGACTTGGCTTTAACCCTACCTTTTTGACGAACACCTATATTAATTGACCATTTTTTAAATGAAGGCATCTCAATTATTCCACTTGAAGAATTTCCAATCATTAAATCTACTTTTTTACATAATGAGAAGTAATTTTCATGCCCTAAAGATTTAAAAAAATATGCTTGTGGACTTTTTTTTACAAATTTTTTTATTTCTTTGAAAATTGACTTATAATAAAAGTCGGCACCAGGGGCTGTAAATATTAATGATGTATCCTTAAGATTTTTTAAACTATCTAAAAAAATTTTTAGATTTTTTACATTTTTTTTTTCACCATGAATAGTTTCAGAATGAAAAGTAATTAAAACATTTTTTTTTCTGAATTTTATACCTAACTTTTTTTCAAGATTTTTTTTACTTATAGTCTTATTTTTTTTTAACGCCTCAACACCTAAAGAACCTACATTAAAAATCATTTTTGGATTTTCTCCAAGTTGTTTTACTCTACTAAAATATTTATTTGTAGAAACAAAGTGAATGTGGGATAGTTTAGTAATAGAGTGTCTAATACCTTCATCTATAGCACCCTGTGTTGTTTCGCCCCCATATATGTGTGCTATAGGTATTCTAAGAATATGTGCTGCAATTGCAGCAGAAAAAATTTCATATCTGTCACCTAAAATTAGAATTAGATCTGGTTTTATTTTATTCAAATAATATGAAAATTTTTTAACCCCTTCACTAAAATAATTTGAAATATCACTTGGTTTATCTTTTTTAATTTTAAGGTCTATTTGTGCTTTTATTCTAAAGTTTGATTTTCTAATATCTTTAATTGTATTTCCAAAAAAAGCTGAATTATGAGATCCTGTGACTAATAAATCATTTTTAATTTTTTTATCATATGTAAGTTTTGTAATTAAATTTTTTAATAGAAAAAACTCTGCCCTTGAACCTGTGATTGTGCATAATTTCATATTTAAATTGTAATTGCTTGATCTTTTTTAAAATTTTTTTTTGCTTTTTTGCCAATCAATTGATCCCATAGTGAGGCATCTAGTCCTTTATTAGATCTCTTTGTAGTTAAATTTATTGTTGTAAATTTTTGATTTTTAAAAATATTTTCTTTTGCTAATATTTTCTTTCTAACAATTTTAGAGATAATAATCTCTTGCTTGTAAGGTTTTTTATGATATTTCCCTAAACTTCTCTCAAATAATCTAATTTTTTGTACATACTTAGTCAACTCTTTGGGGGACAGGCTGGCTTTATGATCGGGACCTTTTAAGTTTTTATTTAGTGTAAAGTGTTTTTCCAGAATTGTAGCACCCAATGATATTGCTATTAAAGAAGCTTCATAACCCTCTGAATGGTCCGAATAACCAATATTCATTTTTAAAAAATCTTTCATATATTTTATTGAAAATAAATTCAGATTATTAATTGAAGCTGGATATTCGGTACTACAATGTAAAATAGAAATATTTTTTTTTCTAGTTCCACTTTGTTCCAAAATACTAATGGCAGATCTTATTTCTCTCATATTACTCATTCCAGTAGATAAAATTATTTTTCGATTCAGTGATCCGATTTTTCTCAGATAGGGTATGTTTGTTATTTCGCCAGATGGTATTTTAATTATTCTAATATTCAATTTTTTTAAAAATTTTATACTTTCAAAGTCAAATGGACTTGACATAAATTTTATCCGTTTTTTCAAACACCTATTAATAATTTTTTTTAGATCTTGCTCACTAAGAGCTAGTTTTTTTAACATTTTTAAATGGCTATCCTCTGAAATATTTTTTTTTTGATATTTGGCAAGTCTTGTGTCTTTACTAGTCAACAAATCTGGGACAAATGTTTGAAATTTTATATAGTCAGCTTTTGCTTTTGAGGCCACATCTACTAATTTGAGAGCATTTGAAATTTTACCATTATGGTTTACTCCAGCTTCTGCAATTATAGTCAATCTAGATATATTTCTTTTATTTAAAGCCATTAAAATATTACTTTTGTATTATCTTTTAAATCTTTTTTTAGATTCACACCCATTCCTATAATACAATTTTTTCCAATTTTTATTCCTTGTTTAATATTTGCACCACTCCCTATAAAAGTATTGTCACCAACAATAACATTACCATTTAAAATAACTCCTGTTGAAATATGACAGTTATTTCCTATATTAACATCATGCTCAACAATAGAAGAGGTGTTAATAATTGTATTAAAACCTATTTTTGCACCATAATTAATAAAAGCTTTATGATGTATTATAGTTCCTTCAAGTATTTTTGAATTCTTTGATACTATAGATGACTTTGCAATTAAAACTGGAAATTTAAATTTCATCTTTTTAAAGCTATCAAATAAATTTATTCTTAAATTTGGAGACGAAATAAATCCTATTGCTATATGTAAATTTATTTTATTTTTATTTTTTAAATTTTTTAAATACTCATCATTTCCTAGAATTTTATTATTTAAAAAAAATTTTTTTTTAGAATCAGAAACTAAACCTAAAATATTATATAATTTTCTAGAATTAATTACCTCAATACATGATTTTGTTTGACCACCAGATCCTAATAAAATTAATTGTTTCATTATAATACTTTAATAATTAAAATCAGAATATTTATAAAGTTTTAAATTTTTTTCTTCTTTAAACCAGTTTAATGTTTGCCTTAAACCATCATCCAAACCTTTTGCTTTTGAATATTTTGGCTTCCAATTAAGTAATTTTTTTGCTTTTTTATTTGATGCCAAAAGTCTATCAACTTCACTCTTTTTTGGTCTTTTTCGATTAGTTTGAGTTTGATATTCTATTTTGAAACCTAATAATTTACTTATTTTTTCTACTAAGTTTTTAATAGAAATTTCATATCCAGTTCCAAGGTTAATTACCTGTCCATAAGTTTTTTTATTATTGATAGCTGCACATATTCCTCTAACAGTGTCTTCTACATACATTAAATCTCTCTTCGGATAAACTGATCCTAATTTTATTTTTTTATTTTTTAATGCTTGTGTAATTATTGTTGGTATTATTGCTCTAGCTGATTGGCGCGGTCCATAGGTATTAAATGGTCTAATAATACTTACAGGCAAATTAAAGGATCTATAAAATGATAATGATAGCTGATCAGCTGCTATTTTAGATGCAGCATATGGAGATTGTGCATTATATGGAAAATTTTCAGTAATAGGTACTTTTTTTGGTGTTCCATAAACTTCACTGGTTGATATTTGAATAACTTGAGAAATATTATTTTTTAATGCTGAATTTAAAACATTAAGAGAGCCAATCACATTAGTCTCTATATAAGATCTGCTAGCTTTATAAGAATAAGGTATGCCTATCAATGCAGCCATATTAATTATTATATCAACACCTTTGCTTAAATCTTCAAAATTTTCTTTGTCTCTTATGTCACCCAAAACTACTTCTAGATTATTTTTTAATTTGGAATTTAAATTTTCTAACCATCCCCAAGAGTTAAACGAATTATATAAAACTAAAGCTTTCACTTTAAATTTTTTTTTAAGTAATAGTTCAACTAAATGAGAGCCAATAAAACCTTCAGCACCAGTAACTAAAATTTTCATAAATTTAATAATTTAAATTTTTTAAATTGAAAATAATCTTTTTTATTATCAAACTCATACCATCCATTTTTAAATAAAACCGCACTACATTTTATTTTGAGATTAATCAATTTATTTAATAAGTCTGTCATATAAGCTTTTTTTAATGACCGACCTGAAATTCCCCAATTTTTTTTATTTTTATTCTTTTCTTTATTCCAAATTTTTAAAAAAGATTTATTTATACTTTTTGGAAATCTAATTATTCCTATAAATCTTCCATCAATATCTTTTATATTTCTTAATTCTTTTCCAAGTTCTGTAATTTCTTTTTTATTATTTATTTGTAATGACTCTAAATCTTGATTAATGTTTTTAAATCTAAAAGCCCAGTATTTTTTCCAATTAGTGTCAACTGCAACAGATAATTTATTATTGTATCTTTTGCTTATCATTTTTTTTAAAATTTTGTTTGATACAATAATATCTGAATAAATAATTAGTGTTTCATCATTAAGTTTTTTTTTAGCTTTCATTAAGGAATAAACCATATTTGATGTTTTAAATTCTTTATTATAAAAAAAATTAATATCATTAAATTTAAATTTTTTTGCTTTGTAGCCTGTTACTATTGAAATATCTTTTAGGCCTAAATTTCTTAATTGATTTATTAATCTTTCAATTAAAGTTGTACCATATACATTTAAAAAACACTTTGGCTCATCTTTAGTGAGATCACCCATTCTAGATCCCATACCTGCTGCTAAAATAATTACTTTCATATCTATATTTTTAAATGACTAAAAATTAATTTTTTTAAGAAAGATTGATTACTATTTTTTCTTTCAGGGTGAAACATTGTACACATTATATTTTTATTGCTAGATTTAGCGTATTCAATACTTTTGTCATCACACTTTATAACCACATTAAAAAATTTAGGTAAATTAAAAACTCCATAATTGTGAAAAGAATTTACGTAAATTTGGGTTTCTTTTTTTTCATTCTTATTAAATGTTAATATATGTTTTTTTCTTACATGGTTATTAACTTTAATTAGTTCTGCTTTATAATAATCTACTATGAGCTGAAAACCATAACATACGGCTAATATTGGTATTTTTCTTTTTAGAGCATATTTTAGAATATTTAAATCATATTTTTTTCTTAAGTTGTTTTCTTTTGATTTAAAAAAATTTGGTAAATCATTTCCTCCTTGTAAAATAATAGCTGATATCTTTTTTTCTTTTATCTTTTTACTAGCATCTAAAGTTATTAAATTAATATTTGAATTTTTAAAAAAATCATACCAATTTTTTTCCACCTGACAAATAATATCGTTATGTGAATTTTTTTTAATAATTTGTGAAATTAAAATATTTTTCATTAATTAATTTTTTTATAGAACTTTTGTTTACAGTTAATTTCAATAGAATTTAAATTGGATATTTGGTTATATCCTTTTGAGCCAACTCCAATAATTGCTGGAATATCTAATTCCAAACATCTGATCGACATGTGTGAATTTGCCCCTCCATAACATGTAATCAGTCCCTTTAGTTTTCTTGAAAATATAAAGTCATAACCAGGGTCTGCATTTTTAAGTAATACTATTTTATTATCTAATTTTGAATAGTCTTTAATATTTTTTATTTCTAAGATATTTCCAACCACAATATTTTCAGTAATATAATTTGCAACTTTGATATTATCTTTTTGAATATACAAATCTTTAGTTCCAGATAAAAAATCAGGCATATTTAATAAATTCATAACTTTTTCTTCTTTTTTATTTTTATTAATTTCATCAATTAATATTGCTTTAAGTTTTTTTGAATTTAAATTACTGTAGTAATTAATTAGATTTTTTATTGACAGATATTCCAAGTCTTCCCTAGAAATTTTAATTTCTTTACTTAATTTTATTAGGTTAACAAAAATCTCATTTATAGATTTTGAAAATATAAATTTTGAGTATTCTCTCAATTGAATTGATTTTTTTGCCTCATAAAAAAAATTTTTAGTGTTTGTTTTTAAGCCATGTTTAATTAAAATTTTATCTATTTTTAAATTTTGACTTTTACTGAGGTTAAATCCTTTTTTTTTTTTAGATTTTACTAGATCTAAATTATTAAAATATTTTGAAAAATTTTCTTTATAATTTTTTGAATTTATTGAGTAAGTTGAAGGTCTAAGATGTCCAAATTTATTTAGAAATATTTTTTTTTTATCTTTATCTTTTCCAATTTTGTAAAGTTGATTATTCATATCTTTAGTTATTGTTTCACAACACTCATAAAAATTTTCAATATCTTGCTGAGATAATATATTTTTTTCGACTAAAGTTTTTATTAGCTTTGTATATATAAATGCAATTCTTGCTAATCCAGCAAAAGGTAAGGTGCCGTATTTTTTACAATCATTTATTAAAAAAAATATTGTTTGAATCTCACTTAATTTTTTTTTTCTTAATAATTCAATTTTTTTATTAAGTTTATAAATCTTTTGAATTTCCTTATTAATTATATCTTTTTTTTTATCTAGAATATTGTTAGTTAATTCTTTTAAAGATTTTAAATAAATAGATGCATCTTTTTTATTTAAAAATTTTAATAATTTTTGACCTGAATTAAAATCATAGCAAGTTTCAACAACTTCAAATTCAATTTTATCATGATTATATTTAAATTTTTTTAGAGTTTTTAAGTAATAATTAATAGCTTTTTTTTGAATTTTATCAGGCAGCTTTTCAGGTAAAAATGAATTAAAGTCTGTTCTAACATCAATATATGTTGTTCCAGCTAAATTTACCATCAATCTATTTGGTTCAACATTTTTATATCCATAATCATGTCTTTGTTTTGACCATACATAATCAGTTATTAATTCTGAATAAAGACTAGAAGCTAATGTGTGTGGTTTTGATCCTATCATTTCTGCAGGATTCCAATCAGACATATTACTAAATAAAGTAAATTTTCCGTGTACAGATGGTGCCTCTGTATTTAATTTTTTGAATTTTTTTTCAATATTAATTAAGGTTTCTTGAATTTCTAAATCGTTTATCTTTTTTGATTTTTTTAAAGGTCTGCACTGAAAAATAAATATTTTTTTTCCTTTAATACAAAATTCAATATCTAAACGATCTTGATTGTAAAGATTTTGGATTTTATTTAAAAAAAGTAATTTTTTCCCAAAAAAGTTAAAATCTTTCAGATTTTTTTTAAATATAGTTAAAGTTTTCATTGTAGGATTTATTTTGCCAGATGTAATTAAGTCTGTTCTTCCTGACTGATCATAATTAATAGTTAAGTAAGGAGAATTTTTTTTTATATCTCTTGTAAAAATAACTCCTGACACTTTTGGTTTATCTATAAACTCTTGTATTAAAATTTGATCTTTGGGATTATCAAACTCATCGATAATTTCATAAATTTTTTCCTTAATTTTATTTTTATTATTATAATTGATATTACCAAATGATTTAAATTTCCCTGCATTAGATTGGTTTTCTTTATCTTCTTGTAGAGAGGATGATCTAATGATTATCTTTTTTTTTTTGAATTTCTTCTGGATTTTTTTTAAAATTAGATTTTCTTTTAACTTAAAGTTATTTTTATCTATAAAAAAAAAATCAGGTATTTCAATATTTAAAAATTTTTGATATTTACTCAAAAATTGAAGACTTTCAGCTTTTGTCAGATTTTTTTTCATTATGTATAATTTTGTTTTCCAGCTCCAGGAAAATATTTTAATTTAATTAATCGTGGAATATTGAACACATAAGCATATGCAGAAAACAAAATTGCTAAAATACTTAATTTGCTAACTTTTTTTATATTCGTTTTTCTCCCACCATAATTTACTAATGCATAATACATTGTTATCTTTTCTAAATTTGAGAAATATTTTTTTTGATAATATATATCATTAAATAAATTATCTTTTATTTTTGTTAAATCTAAGAATGATGATTTTTGAGAAAGTATTTCTTCTCTTAATTCTCCAACATATTTTTTTATTGTATCTATTTCTTTAGAGTCTAAAACTTTTTTATAATTATTTAAAGTTTGTGCATTGACACCTTTAGACTTACCATAATGAGAATTCCCTCCCCATAATCTACCACCAATTGTAGGTTCTAAAATCATGTGATTAAACTCTATTCCGAAGTTATCAGCAAATGACTTCATCACACTAGAGGTGTTTAGCACAAGATTTTCGTTACTATATGCAATAAATTTTTTATCAATACCAAATTCTTTTTGCAGTAAATGAACTCTGGTAATAGATGTGCTCCAGTTTCTAATTTTAGCTTTTAAATCGTATTCTTTAAATTTTTTTATTAAAAAAAAAGGTAATATTGGCTTATTAAATCTTCGTGATCCAAAATAAATTCTTGCCAATCTAACTTTTTCTGAAGCAATGTAACCCAATACATCTCTAATGGGCACTATAAATCTGGATCCTTGATATACTTCAAAATATTTATCAATATTGGTTAAATATAAACCGCCACTATCATGAGACACAACATATTCTGTGTCATCAGTTAAATATTTACCATTATCCCAACTTTCAAAAAAAGCTTTGTGTTTGGCATTATGTGTTTCTGACCAAGAACTTTCTGCATTACTGTATGATTTTAATTTATTAACAAAATTTTGAAAATTAAAATCTGTTTTAACATTATCATAAAACGATTTTTCAAGATAATTTTTTCTAACTCCAATAATATCAGATTTTTCTTTTCCCCACTCAGCTTGAACTTTTGGTTTATCTTTTGGGATATCTAGAAGATCATATTTTGAAAAAGAATTTTTACTAAAATCAATATTACTTGGAGTAAGCGAACGAGAACTATTTCCTGGATATAAGAAATGAGAGTCAGAATCTAATTTATTTTTTTCATAAATAGGTACACTCATAGGTATGCCTGCAAAATTATCTGATATTTGATAAAAAGCATTATTGTGTGGAAATGGAAGCTCTAGCGGATAACTTACTATTTTTTTATGACCATCTAGTAATCTGGCTAATAAAGATCCACCACTTCGATTAATTGATCCAATAAAAATTTGTTTTAACATCTTTTTATTTCCTAAATATTAAAATTTGTGACTCTCCTAATGTTTTTAAGAAATTAAATGGAGGCAATTTAGCTACAGTTTCAATTAATAAATTGATGGACCAAAAAAAATTTTTTTTATAATCTACATGAAGATAAGGTCCACAAGCATCTTTTTTGATTATCTTAAATCCATTGGCATTAGCCAAATTAACAATTTTTTTTCTATAAAATACTCTTTTTTTAAATTTAAAATCAACTTTAATAAAATTTTTATTCAAGAATTTACTTTTTTTAATTTTGTTTTTTTGTTTATTATTAAATAATTTTTTTAGACTTGTTTCCAATAGAAGAGATCTTAATGAATTTGATATTTCTAGTTGTTCATTAGAAAAAATATAAAATAATCTTATTAATAATGATCTTAAATTAAAAAAATAATGAAGTTTATAGAAATTTGTTTGTGCACAAATAAAAGTAGACTCTTTTTTCATTACCCTAAAAATTTCTTGGAATACAAAATTTGGCTTTAATGCATATTGTAAAACTCCAGCTACTATTACAATATCAAAAGTTGATTTTTTATATTTTAATGGTTCTTCCATACTTCCAACTTTGAAAGAATAGTTTCTTTTTGAAAAGTTCTTACATCTTTTTCTGGCAACTTTTGTTAAACTCTCAGAAACATCAATGCCTTCATAATTAAATCCTTTTTTTATAATTTGATATGCAAGCTGCCCTCCACCGAAGCCTATTTCTAATATTCTTATTTTTTTTACCTGAAATTTTTCAAAGTAATTTAAAATCATTTCCATTCTATTATTCAAGGCTAAAGATGCATGATCTTTTTTTTTATAAATATTTTTCCATCTTAATTGTCTTTTATATTCCCACCATCTTTTGATTTCTTTTTTTTCAATTATTTTTTTATTCATTGTTATCTTTTTGATTAGACATCTTGCTAAAATTTTTTTTACTCAAAATTATATAGAGGATTATTGATGTTAGTGATGAAAAAAATGATAATATTAAATAAAAAGTAATAATGATAGTTAAATTTTTATTTCCATTTACTAAAATATAAAACACACAAAGATGCTGTAAATCAAAAAAAAGCATCGTTAATTTATTATAAAAAGTATTTCTATAATATGGTTTGATAAACGTATTTTTATTAATCTCATTACACCACCTAGCTAAGGACGAAAATCTATCTAAAATAAGATGCTGTACCGGCATAATACAAATAGTTATTAAGCAAAATATAAAATAAAAACTACCTATCGTAAGGAAATCTAAATTTATTAATTTAATAATAAATATTATATGCAAAAACCCAATTACAAAAATATCAAAAAGACCATCTAGAAATCTACCATGAAATGATGTTTTTCTAGTGTATCTGGCTATCAAGCCATCTGTAAAATCTAAAATAAACGATAATAGAAAAAAAATAATTACTAAATTTATATCTAGAGATAAAAAAAATGATAAAAATAATCCTATGAATCCTAGTAATAAACTGCATATAGAAATAAAATTTGGATTAATTTTTAAGAATATAGGTGAAATTAAAATTGCTAATAATCTGTATGTTCCCTCAAAAAAAGAATTGTGATTATAATTAAAGAAAAATAGTTTGTTTTCTTGTAAAATTTTTTTATATATTTTCATTTTCTTTCAATAATTTAATTGTTTTATTTTGTATTGAGTAAATACTGTCACAATACTTTAAGATATTTTTATTATGACTAATTATGACTATTGTTGACTTGCCTTTAATTCTTTTAATTTCTTCAGCAATATAACTTTCTGTTTCAAAATCTAGAGCACTTGTAGCTTCATCGATTACAATTATTTTTTTACCATGATAAAATGTCCTACTTAGTGCAAGTCTTTTATTCTGACCTCCAGATAGTCTTATGCCATTATCACCTATCTTAGTTTCAATTTTATTAGGTAGATTATCAATTACTTTATCTAAATTTGCCTGACTAATTGCAAAATTTAATTTTTTATAATTTATTTTTTTCTTATCAATTTCTAGAGCTATATTCGTAATTATACTTTCATCTAAAATAATTGGTTCTTGGGGTAAATAAGCAATATTACCAACGAAATTAGATCCAAATTCATTTACTAATTTTTTATTGATAAACATTTCTCCTTTTTGAGGTTTTAAGAGTCCTAACATAATATCTACAAATGTAGTTTTACCTTCACCTGACCTTCCCATTATTCCTATACAATCATTTTTTTTTAATTCAAAATTAACATTTTCTAAAACAGAAATAGTTGCATTTTGATAACAAAAATTAATATTTTTGAATTTTAAACTTTCAAAATTATCTGCAACAATTTCAATATTATCTATTTTATTATTTTTAATACTTTTTAAATAGTTTAAATCGTTTACAATTTTTGTTACCGCATATCTACCACTGTTAATTCTGCTTAAACTACTAACTAATAAAGAAATGCTTGGTAGCAATCTCAATGCAGCAATAAAATACATGCTTAATATTGGAATGTAATTACTTAATTCAAAATTTTTGTTACCAATAATTAGAATTATTACTAATGAAGCAAAAACAATAAAAAACTCAAAAATATATCTTGGGCTATCTGTAATAAGTATTGATTTTCTTTTAACTTCATAAACGATGTTAGCAAATTTTTCTAAATTTTTTTTAAAGAAAAACTCTTTTCCTAAAATTCTTATTTCTTTAAAGCCTCTCATGCTGACATCAATATTTTGATACATTCCACGAGTTGCATTAACATTAATTTTTCCAAGCTTAACATTTATTGGTTTTAAATAAATTTCATAAACTAAAAAAATTGGCAAAATAGTTAGGAAAAATAGTAATAGAATTTTATAATTAATTAGGGCAAGAAAAAACATGATAACAAAAAGAATTATAAGCTCACTTAGAATTCTTAAGGTTAATTCAATATTAGTTAAACATTCTCCACATAATTCCCTAATATTTCTAATATATTCACTATTTGACTTTGAAATATGATCTTCATATTTCATGTTTTGATATGCTGATAGAACTTTAACTTGTAAAATTGAAAATTGATGCCATGAAAAACTTGTTATCATCCATCTGATTAAAATTGAAATAACTGCTTTAAAGAAAAAAATTACTATTAACAATACTGTAAAAAAGAAAATCAAATTATCATTGGAGTATGTTTTTAAGATATCTAAATCAAATGGTAAAAAATCAAACGTATTATTTTGTAAATTTAAAATTTGTGAAACATATGGTATAATTAAACCCAAGCTGAGTATATCAGCCAAACTAGACACCAACATTAAAAAAACTAAAAAAAATAAATAGCTTTTTTTTGTTCCTATCGCTGAAATAAGACTAAAAAAATTCTTTAAATTAATCATTTAATTTTTTTAAATTTCTTAATTTTTTTCTAATTTTAGTAGCTGATATTTTTTGTATATTTTTATCTAGATTAATTTTTTTAATTTTATAACCAACTTTTCTTCCATAAAAAATATTAGTAATGTTGGGTGCTTTTATAATTTTAAATCTATTTTTAAATTCCACTAAATCTTTTGAAATAAAATTCTTTACTTGACTAAATGAAAATGGATTATCTCCTAATTTATGAACATCTTTTACAAATATAAGTACTTGTCCTGTTGCAATTAATGACTTTTCAAATATTTTTCTATGTCCGTAGTGCCATGGCTGATATCTTCCTAACATTAATGCTGTTGGTGAGTTGTTTCTCCAATGGTATTTGAAAATCTTATCTTTTAGTTTTAATAAATTTATTTTAATATCTTTCTCTTTTATTCTTAAATGATATTTTTCTGGTTTTTTAAACATTTTGTTCATTGAGGGGAATCTGCCTTTTTTTATTGTATCCATCCAAATAATTATGTTGGGTTTAAAAATTTTAATTTGGTTATTCAAAGGACAAACAAAGTCTGCAACTACATATTTTTTCTTTGAGTTATCAGCTAATTCTCTCATTCTCCTTACTTGTCTCAATATGCCCTTGTTGCTAAAATCCCAATCATTATTTATGCCTCTTATTTTATCAGCATTAAACCATTCTGCATTAATAAGTTTAGAAAATCTTTTTGCTAAAAAAGTTTTACCTGAGCCAGGAAGACCCATAATTAAAATCTTAACTTTTTTCATTAATTTTATTTATTTATATCTTGAATAAGTTTTAATTATTTTTTCCAATAAGATAACGCATTCTTTTGGGTATTTTCCTACCGCTGTTTCCCCGGCTAAAACTAGATTACTCGCTCCCATCTCCATAGCATTATAAATATCATTAACTTCTGCTCTAGTAGGGTAAGGATTTATAATCATACTTTCTAAAAAATTTGTAGCTATAGAAATCTTAATATTCTTTTTTTTTTTTGCTTCTTTTAAAATTTTTCTTTGTATAACCGGAATTTTTTCTACCCCAGTACTTTTAGACAAATCTCCTCTATCAATTAAAAAATTTGACTCATATTCAAAAAATTTGGATATATTTTTTACAGCTTTTTTCGACTCAATTTTGAATATTTTATTTTGATTGGGTAGTAAGGTTTGAAACTTTTTAAGATCTTGAAGGGTATTTGTAAATGATAATGCATAATTTTGTATACCCAACTCTTTTCCCAATTGAATTGATTTTTTATCTTTATTTGTTAAATAATTAATTTTAATTTCTCTATTTTCAACATGAATTCCTTTGTTATTTTCTAGGACTCCTTCTTGTAAACATTTTAATTTTATTAAATTTTTATTTTTACTTACAACTTTTCCAATTAGTCCTTCAAATCCTATATTTAAAATATCTGCTTTCCTGATCTCATCAAACACTTCAAGCGGATATAGATTAAAACTTCTTTTTTTTTTATATAGATTAAAATAACTACCTTTCTTAATTTTCTTTTTTATATTTAAGTTCAACTTTGCTCTTATTTGGGCACCCTCTGTATCAATACAAATCGGTATAGAACAATATTTTTTTATCAATTTTATTGTTTTTTCAATATCTTTGACTTCAATATGAGATAAATTAATTCTTACCAAAGATACAATATATTTTTTTTTTTCTAAAAAAGTTAAAAAATTTTCATTTAAAGACGAGGGTCCTAATGTGCAAAAAATACTCATTTTAATAATAAACTTGTTGCTGTAACGATTGCCAGAAAATCAACAAAAAAACCAAATAATTTTTTTTTAATAACCATAGACATCAAATTTCCTAATATACATCCAATTACAAGAATGAAAAATAAAAACACATAGTTTTCAAAAATATTAATATCATGACTAAAAAAAATAATTTTGAATATTAAATACTGTGTTAAAGCTAAAAAAAAATAAAAATAAGTAATATTATATCTTGAAGTAACTGTATCTTTATTATTTCCAAAAGATAAAACGAATATTGATAATAAAGATCCACCAGCATTTGTTAAGCCATGGATAGTACCAATAATTGTTATAAGACTAATTTTTATTTTTTTATTTATATCTACTAATAAACTTTTATATTTATTTTTTAATATCACTGTAAATAAAATAACAAGAAATATTATTATTTCAAAATTAATAAGATTATTAAAAAATAAAATTATTACTGTTCCCAAAAAAACTCCTGGCAGGCAATAAATAAAAAAGATTTTAATTATATCGGTATCTTTTGTTATTGGAACTTTATGTTTTTGAATTTTAAAAAAAATTAAATTTAATAAACTAGTTAAAATTGACAAAGGTAAAAGACTGTTAATGGAGGTTATTATGTCATAGCCATTTAATAAAAGAACTGGTGTTCCAATTAAAAGCACACCCACCCCTGCAATTGATTGTATTATACTTAATGACAACACTAAAAATGATATAAATATTTCAGTCATAATACAGTTTATTACTTAAAGTTCTTTTTTAAGCTCATCATACTCTTTCATTTTTCTTTTCATAAAATTAATTGTAAGCCTAGTTCTCTCTGCAAGACCTTTTGGAGTAACAACATACTGAAGATGCCTGATTTTATTTTCACTTTTTTTAAAACTTTGTAATTTTACAAATCCCTTTTTTTTTAAAGCTCTTAAACAATAATTTAATTTACCAAGACTAAATCCTAATTCGTTAGCTAGTTCTCTTTGTGATGTTATGGGTTTTTTTTGAATTTTTCTTAATATATTAAATTGATCTTGATTATTTTTCATAATATTCATTTTCTGAACACATATAGCGTTCAAACATTGAACAGTAAAGAATTATTTTTGTATTTAAAAAGTAAAAAATATTTAAACTTTTTGAATATAAAAATTGATAATATATAGTCAGAATAGTTTAATGATAAAGAAAATAAAAAAATATCTAAATCTAATTTACTCTGCAAAACTTAAATTTGCCAATCCATCATATAAAGAAATAGTAATTTTTGATGACACATCAATAGATGATTTAAAATATATACTCTCAAAAAGAAAATATTTTATTTTAAGTGCTAGATTTAATAGAATAAGTAAAATTTATATATCATTAAGAATTTTATATTTTTTTTTTAAAGATTTTAACAACAATATATTTTCATCTTACTTGATTGCACTAATCAAAGTTATAAAACCGAAAATAGTTTTAACAACTATTGACAATTCATGGAAATTTCATGAAATCGCTAAAAGTTTAAGAAAAGAAAAAATAGATTTTTTAGCTATTCAAAATGCTGCTAGATATGATTTAGAGGAAAATAATCTATTATTTAAAAAAAAACTGATAAAAAAAAATCCTAATAATAATTTTTTTATACCACAATTTGTTTGCTATGGTGACTATGTAGAGAAGGAATATAGAAAAAACAAAATTAAAGTTGGGCAATATTATAATTTTGGCTCTCTTAGACTTTCTAATTATCTTAGATATATAAAAGAAAAAAAAATTAAATTAAGAAAAAATTTTTATGATGTTTCGTTTGTATCTGGATACTCTTTAAATAAAGATGAAATATATAACGAAAGTGGAATCGATTATGCTTGGGCTAAAATGTGTGCTTATACAATTAGATTTTGCATCAAAAATAAACTTAAATTTCTTTTTATTGCAAAAGCAAGAAAAGAAATAAAAAAAAAAAAGGAAATAAATTTTTTTAAAAAATATTTAAGTAAAGAAGAATTTATATATTTGAAAAAAAATTTTTTAAATACCAATCAGAATAAATACGCACCTTATAAAGCAATACATGAAACCAATGTATTAACTGGAGTAGTTTCAACGATGTTACAAGATAAATTAGCATTAGATGGAAAAATATTGGTTTGTAATTTTACAAATCATAAAACATGGGACTTTCCTATAAAAAATTTTTGTTTTTTAAAAAAACCAAGTATGGAAAATTTCCAAAAAAGATTAGGTTTAATATTAAAATTATCCAACAAAAAGTATTTGGGTTACCTTAATAATAAAAAATTAATATATATTAATAAAAAAAAATCTACTGCTCAGCTTATTAATCAACATTTAGATAAATTAATAAATATAAATTAAATAATTATTGCAATGAATATAATTAATTTTATTTTTTTTTGGATTAATATTGTGTTTTATAATTCTATAAGCAAATTTTTATTTGACCTACTGAACAGAAAGATGTTTAAAGATATAAATCAATGAAAAACAGAGATCTCAAATGGTGTAAGTTGTGTATTTTGCCAAACACAAGGCCAAATTTGAAATTTATTAATGGGGTATGTAATGCATGTTCTCATGATAAGATTAAACATAAAATTGATTGGTCAAAGAGGAAGGATGCTTTAAAAAAAATTGTAAATAAAATTATTAAGAAAAATAAAAATAATTATGACTGTTTAATTCCTGTCTCTGGAGGTAAAGATAGCACTTGGCAAGTTGTAGAATGTTTGAAATTAGGACTAAAACCTCTAACTATAACTTGGAAAGCGCCCAATAGAACTACAATTGGTCAAAAGAATTTAAATAATTTAATTTCATTAGGAGTTGACCATATAGATTATTCCGTCAATCCAAAAATAGAATCTTACTTTACATTAAAAACTTTTAAAAAATTAGGTACATCTGGAATTCCAATGCATTTAGCAATTTTTAATTTACCAAGAAAAATTGCATATAAATTTAAGATTCCATTAATTATCTATGGCGAAAACTCAGCATCAGAATATGGATATGAAAAATTTTCAGATACCGGATTATATCTAGATGACAATTGGGTTAAGAGATATGGGGTAAACAATAATACAACCGATAGTGATTGGCATGATAAAATTTTAAATCCAAAAAACACTATTGCATATAATTATGATAAAAATAAATCTTTCAAACCTTTAAGTATTTTTTTAGGCGAATTTTTGAAATGGGATGTAAAAAAAAGTTTTAAAATTGCAAAAAAAAACGGTTTCAAGCAATTAAAAAAGCCTAAAACAGGTTATTATAATTTTGCAGATATTGATGACTCTTTGATATCTATACATCATTATTTAAAATTGTATAAATTTGGTTTTACAAGACTACATGATAATTTGTCAATTGAGATTAGAAAAAAAAGAGTTACGAGAGAGAATGCTATAAAAATTTTAAAAAGTATAGAATCAAAAAAGCCGATTGAAGACATTAAAAAATTTTGCAAATTTACAAAAATTTCTATCAACCAATTTTTTAAAATTTGTGAAAAATTTAGAAACAAAAAAATTTGGATAAAATATAAAAATTCATGGAAGTTAATAAATGAATTAAAGTGAACTTAAAATGAAAATTAAAAAAAAAAATAGAAAGTTTAAAACAGGAATAAATGATATTATAATCACACATGTGGCAGACTTAAAGCTTGATAATAACGAGCTAATAACCATTAAAGTAAATAAAAAAACAGAATACGATATAACTAGAAAAAATTGGGGTTTTTATTCTACTCCATCAATCAATAAAAGATTATTAAAATACAGATTTGACTCTGCAATTACTCATAATCCTAATTATGGAACTTATTTTATGATGATAGTTGAAAAAAATAAAAAAAAAGAATTCATTAAATATTTAAAATCACAAAATATGGTGCTAATTACTTGGCTTACTAAAAAGAAATTGGAAAAAATAAAAAAAATATTTAAATAAAATTTGTAAAAAACTTAAAGTTGATGGACTATAATCTTTATTCAATAACCTCCTATAAGCTCACACAAAATCAAATAAAATCAATTTGTCTTTTGAAAGATAAACAATGGAAATTTGGAATTAAATCACAAATTGAATGGTATAGAAAAAATGTCAAAAAAAATGATATACATAATTTATTTTACATAAAGTCTAAACTTGCAGGTTATACACTTTTAAGAAAAAGAGCTTGTAAAATTAGAGGGTTAAATAAAAATATTAAATATTTATACTTTGATACTCTAATAATTGATAAAAAATATAGAGATAAAAGCTTATCTAATTTGCTAATGAGATTTAATAATACAATAATTAAGCAATCTGGTCATTTCTCTTTTTTGATTTGCAAAAAAGAACTTGTTAATTTTTATAAAAAAAATGGATGGGTAAAACTTAATAAAACAAAAATTAAAGTAATTGACCATTTATTTGCTACGAATGGAATGATTTTTAACATGCAAAAAAAGAATAAAAACAAATATTTTTTTTATATAAATAAATGATAGAAATTTTAAAAAATTATTATTTACAAAATATAAATTAGGAAAATAATATTTGTTAGCTATAATCCAAGCGAGAATGTCATCTAAGCGCCTTACTGGTAAGGTGCTTAAATTACTTGGAAAAAAAACTTTGTTAGAATGGGTAATAGATAATACTTATAAATCAAAACATATAAAAAAGATTATAATTGCAACTTCGCTTAATCATGATGATGATAGAATTTTAAAATTTTGTGTAAAAAAAAAAATTGAGTGTTATAGGGGGAGTTTAAATAATGTTTATTTACGTTTTGTCAAAGTTGTAAAAAAAAATAAAGCATCATCCTTCATAAGAATTACTGCAGATAGCCCTTTTATAGATCCAGCTTTAATTGACGATGGCATAAAATTATATAAGTCAGGAAAATATGATATGGTTACTAATACATTTCAAAGAAGTTTTCCTAAAGGACAATCTTTTTCAATTCATAACTCTAATAAATTTGTAAATAATTTAAAAAATATAAAAAGTAGAAATCATAAGGAGCATATAACTCCATTTTTTTATGAAAACTCAAAAAAATTTAAAATTAAAAACATTTTTTATAATTCAAATCAATCTCATTTAAATATGAGTGTTGATACTAAGGATGACTTAAAAAAAGCTAGAAAAATCGTAAAAAAATTAAGAATAAATAAAAGAATGAATTATCTTTCAAGTTTAATTAAATTATACACCAAATAATCGGTTAATTATTGTATTTAATTTATCCAGTGTATTATTTTTATTGTGTAACTCTATATGTTTATAACTTTTCCTTGCCTTAAGTTTAGCAACTTTTGGGCTATGTAAGATATTTAGCAAATTTTTTTTAAAACTTAATAATTGATTGCTAGAGTAAAGATAGCCTCCTTTTCCATTCATCAAAAGTTCATTGCTCAATCCCACATTTTTTGGAGCAAGACATGGAATTCCATAACTTATAGCCTCACCTAATACATTTGGAGTTCCGTCATACTTAGATGTAAGGCAAAAAAGATCAATTTTATTTTTGAAAACTTGAAATGGATTGTCTACATACCCATAAAATTTTACGTTAAGATTATTATACTTTGAAAACTTTATTAATTTTTTTTTATCAGGGCCTTCACCAACAATATTGATATTAAATTTATTTGATTTACGTGCTAAATTACAACCTTCTAAAAAAAAATATGGATCTTTACTGTTTACTAGACGCCCAATAAAAAAAATATTTTTTATATTTTTACTACCAATTCGATAATTTTTTTTTGGGAAATAATTTCTAACAAGTTCTAAATTTTTCAACTTATAAGTTTTTTTGAAATAATTATAATTTTTTCTTGAATAAATTAAAACTTTATTTGAAAAGTGTAAAAAAAAAGTTTCTATCCAGCTGAGAACTTCTCCAGAGTTTTGAGATAATTTGAATTTTTTTTTTGAGCTTATAGGATTTGGAATTCTTACAATTGATTTGAATTTATAATTAAAAATTTTTAAAATTAATAAATAATAATGTTTGTCTAAAGAAAAAAAAATAGTATTTTTCTTATTTTCATTAATTATTTTAACTAAATTAAAAAAATTATTTTTTGCATCTATTAATTTTATACCAGTTAGAAATTTATAATTTTTCTCCTTTTTAAAATAAATAATTGATATATCAAATTTTTTTTTAAAATAGTTTAAGTAGAGTTGACATGTAGTTTGCAAACCATCATCTAAAATTTCAGGATAAAAAAAAATTAATTTTTTTTTCATATATGTTATTTTTTAAGTATATTGACATTAAGATCAAGTTAGAATAGGACTAACCAAAATGTCGAAAATTCAACTTTTCAAATCACATATAGATAAAAAAGACTTTCAAATAATGAAAAAGTCTATTGAGTCTGGTTGGCTTACACATGGGGAAAATAATCTCATTTTTGAAAAAAATTTCAATCAATATACAAAAAGCAAATATTCTATATCAATGAACTCTTGTACAAGCGCATTAGAGTGTGCTTTGAAAATGTTAAAAAAAAAAGGAGAAGTGATAATTCCCAGTTGGACCTGGGTATCGACTGCTAATGCAGTTTTAAATACAGGAAATATACCCGTGTTTGCTGATGTCGATATAAACTCACGTAATATTACGGCAGATGAAATAAAAAAAAGTTATAATAAAAATACAGTTGCAGTTATTGTGGTCCACTACTCTGGTCTTCCTTGTGACATGGATGAGATAGTTAAATTTACTAACTCAAAAAAAATATTGTTAATTGAGGACAGTGCAGAAACACTAGGAGCAACATATAAAAATAAATACACTGGAACTTTTGGTATTGGATGCTTCTCTTTTTTCCCTACAAAGAATATTACAACAACTGAAGGGGGCATGTTAACAACTAAAAATAAAAAATATTATGATACTATCAAAAAACTTATTGCCCATGGGATTGATAAAAACAAAAAACCAGTTTTCTGGCATCGAGAGTCTGTTTTGCCTGGGCATAATTTCAGATTACCAAATCATTTAGCTGCATTAGGAATTAATCAACTCAAAAAAATTGAAATATTTAACAAAAAAAGAAGGATGATTGCTAAAAAATACGATAAATTTTTATCAAAATATTCAAATTTATTTATAGTGCAAAATGTTAATAAAAATTATACTCACTCATATCAAATGTACACCTCTATTATAAAGAATAATCTTAGGAATAAGTTTTTAAATTATATGAATAAAAATGGTATACCTGTATCTGCGCATTTTGTACCCCCTTTACATAAACAAAAATATTTAAAGAAATACGCCTCAAGAGTGTTGAAAAATACAGATTTTTTGTCAAAAAATATAATTACTTTACCTATATACCCAAATTTAAAAAACCAAGAATTTAAAAAAATTTTGAACACATTAAGAAAATGGGTAAAAATTAATGCCTAAGAAATTGAATTATCTGATCACTGGAGGCCTTGGTTTTATAGGTTCTAATATTGCTAAAATAATAATTAAAAAAAAAAATTTAGGTAAGTGTATTTTGGTTGATAACTATAGCGGTTATATCAACCCCTTGAGAAGAAGTTTTAATGATTTTCGTAAATTAAGGTTCAACGATATAAACGACAAAAAAACTAACGATTTAATAAAAAAAAAATGTATTTTTGAACGGTCTGATTGTACTGATTTTAAATCAATGTTTAAAATTATTCAAAAATATAAGCCAGATATTATTTTTCATACTGCTGCAATTCCGGTTGCAAGAATTCAGAATCCAAATGTTAGTGAATTTAGAGTTGGATCAATAGACTCTACAATCAATTTAATTGATTGTGTGGAAATGGTTCAACAGGAGTCTAATTACAAACTGAAAAGATTTTTATACATATCATCAAGTATGATTTATGGAGATTTTAAAAAGAATAAAGCTTTTGAAACTGATGAACCAAATCCAAAAGAAGTTTATGGGACTATGAAGCTTGCAGGTGAGATAATAGCTAAAGGACTTTGTAACACTCATAATATACCTTTTACAATTATAAGACCTTCAGCAGTTTATGGCCCTACAGATATGAATGAGAGAGTCACTCAGTATTTAATTATTAGAGCTCTGCATAAAGAAGAGTTAATTGTACATGGTAAAGATGAAAAATTAGATTTTACGTATGTACAAGATCTTGCTGATGGATGCATTAAGGCTGCAGAAAATAAAAACGGTCTAAACAATACTTTTAACTTAACAACAGGAAAAAGTCGTAAAATTTTAGATTATGCTAAAATTTTGAACAACTATTTTCCAGACGCTAAAATTAAAATTAAAGGTAGAGATAAAAAAAGACCCAAAAGAGGAACTTTATCGATTAGTAAAGCCAGAAAGCTAATTAATTTTAATCCAAAATTTAATTTAGAAAGAGGAGCAAAAATTTATATTGATTTTTATAAAAAGTTTATTGAAAGCAAAACTTAAAAACTTTTTATCCATCTTCCTCTATAATATTTTTTTATTTCTATTTCACTTTTTTGAATATTTAAACCTCTTTTAAAATTAAAATCCTCAAAATTATCTCTTATATTTTTCATACTTTTAAACTCCTCTGGAGTTATTGAAAATTTATTATCTCTTCCTGGTAAATTTTTATTTATTGTAAAATGTTTTTCTATAACACATGCATTATTTGCCATTGCAAATACTGCATCATTTATTCCTTCCAAATGACCTGAGTAACCAACGTCTTTAAATTTTTGTTTTAAATAGTAAAACTTTTGAAAATTACATTCTTTAGGATTTAATGGATAAGAACTTACACAATGAAGTGCTATAATTTTATTTTTGTTTTTTAAATTTACAATATTCTTTAACTCACGCATATTTAAACATCCACAT
>Ga0209425_10001625_pt1 | contig 26153 bp, 24 predicted proteins | sample COG_05_FD_184749 | JGI IMG/M metagenome (GOLD analysis project Ga0209425, IMG submission 184749) | Pelagic Microbial community sample from North Sea - COGITO 998_met_05 (SPAdes) (version 2) | ecosystem: Environmental > Aquatic > Marine > Neritic zone/Coastal water | place: Helgoland, sampling...
AAACAGCTGGACAGTCTAAGTTCGGTCGCCTAAATACTTCCCAGCCTCGAGGTGGATCCTCGCCCGTGCCCGGGTAGCTCAGGGGTAGAGCAGTGGACTGAAAATCCTCGTGTCGGTGGTTCAAATCCGCCCCCGGGCACCATTTAAATAATAAGTTATTCCAGTAAAATAGGCCTTAAAGGGGATAGTGGGACTTTTCCCATATGTTGTCACCCTCGCACGGCGGCTTGGGGTGGGCTACACCTACCTGAACAATCACGGGCCGATTTCCTAAGATGGCCGTTTGCCATTTGGCGGTGTCAAGATCTACGGCATTGGCTGCAACCTAGGGTTTGATGGTCTACTTGGATTTATAGAACCGCATTCCGTTACCGGCCCTGGTGGCTTTTTGTCTGGTAATTGAGAAATGGAATCGTCTAAATGTGAACCCTACGCGACACCTGGATTGCTAAGTGTGCTCGACACCACGCTAAAGTGGTTGCCTTTGACCCTTAGCGGGATCAGACTAAGTCTCCTGAGCCCGTCTTAATTTAGGAAATCAACATCATGAGTATGCGCTTTTTCTCAACTAAGGATCGTCCGTTTCATATGGGGCCTTACCCCCTTGAGCGGTTGAAACGCGCTGAAGAAATGCCTGATCTTAGCGCCGTGCCTGCCACTACACAGCTTGATTTCCGCGCTTTGGACACTCCGCATTCGCTTGTCAATGCAATGGGTGAATATCAAGCAATGATGGATGCAGTCCGCGAGGGTGTGGTGAACCCGACACCTGCAACTGCGCCAAGCGATCTGCAAGAGCGCAGTAACCACATTAAAGCGTTCGGGTATTTTCAAGACACCTCAATGATTGGCGTATGTGGGTTGCCAAAGAGCGCCTTGCTGATCAAGCCAACACGCAACCCTGACATTGACCGTCTTGCGAATGATATTCGTACAAAACAGACCAAGACGCTGGCTTCTGGCATTGATCAGATCATGGCGGCGCTAAAGGAGTCGATCGAGGCCCCTCTAGAGGCGATTGGTCATCACACACACGCGATTGTTTTGCTTGTAGAGCATCATCGCGATCCCAAAGCGCATGAACCGGGTTCAGAATGGATTATGGGTACGCAAGATCATCGCGCTGCGTTGCGCAGTACAGAAACGGCTATAATCTTGGCGGAATATCTTCACCTTTTGGGCTATTCTGCGCGGGCTCACACCGCGACCTGTTCGGATGTGGATTTGAATCAGCTTGCTGTTGCAGCGGGTCTTGCTTCTGTCGAGAAGGGCCACCTGTTTGCTCCCTACATCGGAGAGGGCTTTGGTCTAGCCGTTGTCACCACAAATTTTGAAATGGCGACGGATCAACCGCTTGCTCCTTGGGTCCAACAGCCTAACGATCCTGCATGGTGGGTTGGCAAAGGAACCTCCAAAAGTGCGCTCAACCGTGATCCCTATGCCAAGCGTAACTACGCTGACGGCGCGCATCCGTTTGAGAAACTCAAACGTGTGGACAAACCGACGACCTATATCGATGAAGATCACGTTGCGCGCGTCCCCAAGCGCGCCGACATGTTCGCGCGCGCGCAGTTTGGCGACATGGGCAAAAAACAGCAACAAGCGGCCTCTGGCGGTTGGTATGCGCGCAAAAGTCCAACATCTTTTGCGCAGCGCCGTTTGCTGGGTGCCTTTGTGCTGTTGCAAGACGGCGAAAGTGATGCGGTGAATGTGAAGCCCAGCAATCCTGTTCAGAATGCTGTCAATGTCAAAGCTGCCGCCTACTTCCTTGGCGTCGATGCTGTCGGCATTTCGCGTTGTCCCGATTGGACGTGGTATAGTCACGATGCCACAGGTACAGTAATTAATCCCCCCCATGATCAAGCTATCTCGATGATCATTGATCAGGGTTACGAAACGATGGAAGGAGCATCTGGCGATGACTGGATCAGTGTCGCGCAATCCATGCGCGCTTATTTGCGTTTCTCGCTTTTGGGCGGGGTCATTGCCAAGCAAATCCGCAGGCTTGGCTACAAGGCCAAAGCACATTCAGTGATGGACGGGGAAGTATTGCAACCTCCACTTTTGCTACTTTCTGGTCTGGGCGAGGTCAGCCGCATAGGCGAAGTAATTCTGAACCCTCTGCTGGGTCCTCGTCTGAAATCCGGTGTTGTCACGACAGATATGCCGATGGCACATGACAAACCAATTGATTTTGGCCTGCAAAGCTTCTGCGAGAGCTGTAATAAATGCGCGCGTGAATGTCCCGCTGGTGCGATCACCGCTGGTCCTAAACTGATGTTCAACGGGTATGAGATTTGGAAATCTGACAGCCAGAAATGCACCACCTACCGCACTACCACTGAAGGTGGCGCGATGTGTGGGCGTTGCATGAAAACCTGTCCGTGGAATCTTGAGGGGATCTTCAAGGAAAAACCATTTCGCTGGGCCGCGATGAATATGCCGAAGACAGCGCCTCTGTTGGCCAAGCTGGATGATGCGCTCGGCAATGGTGGGCTTAATGAACAGAAACGATGGTGGTGGGACTTAGAGCTGAAAGACGATGGCGGTTATAAAGAACCGGCCGAGCCCGTGAATAGACGTGATATCAACCCTGATTTGAACCTGAAACATGAGGATCAAACGCTTGCGGTTTACCCCGCTAACCTCACCCCCTGGCCCTACCCCTATCCATTCAAGATGGATCGTGAGGCAGGGATCAAAGCCTACCAAGACATGATCAGCGCCGATGAATACCAAGCTCGTTCAAAGCGCGGTGATACAGATCACCTCTCGCACCAGCGCCCCGATTTCACTGATGCCCCTGTGATTATGGCCCGCGTCAGCAAAGCTGAAGCGATGACAGCAGACGTCACCAAATACGAGTTCGCCGCATGGGACGGCGGCGACCTGCCCGCGTGGACCGCAGGTGGGCATCTGGACGTGGTCGTCACACCCGATTTTCTGCGACAATACTCCATGTCAGGCGATCCGGCAGATACATCGAAATACCAGATCGGCGTGCTGCGCGAGAACGATGGACGCGGCGGTTCCCTGATGATGCACCGCATATTTAATGAGGGCCGCCGCGTGTTCATCTCCAAACCGATCAACCACTTTGAACTGGTCGAGGATGCCGCGCGAACCCTCCTCATGGGCGGTGGTATTGGCATCACCCCGATGATCGCATTTGCACATCGCCTGCATGCTTTGGGCAAACCGTTTGAATTGCACTACTCGGCTAGCCGGATGGAGGGTGCGAGCTATATCGACGATCTGAAAGCAATGCCTTGGGCAGATCACGTGCAGTTCTACTTCTCTGATCAGGGAGAGCGCGCCGATCTTGATGCGCTCCTTAAGGGCTACAAAAATGGCTGGCACGTCTACACCTGCGGACCCGATCGCTACATGGAAGGCGTTGTGCAAGCCGCCGCGCGCCAAGGCTTCCCCGAAGCCGCCCGCCATTTGGAATACTTCTCAGTTCCAGAGCAACCAGACTACGTGAACCACGCATTCACCGTGACGCTAGCAAAATCAGGCAAAGACCTCATAATCAGCGCTAATAAGACCCTCTCGGATGTACTGCTCGACAATGGTATTCCTGTGGATGTAAAATGCTCTGATGGCATCTGCGGCGTCTGCAAATGTGGTCTCATTAAGGGCGATATTGAACACCGCGATTTTGTACTATCTAACAAGCAACGGGAGACCGAAATCATTACCTGTCAATCCCGCGCCGCTCACGCGGACGGGCATATTGTCATTGACCTTTAGGAAAATAGGCCCTGTGAAAATACAAAGTGCGCAACCTGAAATGGCGCTACAACCCAGCTCGAGGACGGAGGCATTCGGGATCACGGGTCGTGAAGCATCCCCAACACTTGAAGCGGACACCGTTCTCAAGTGTCGCATCGTAGTGATCCGGTAAATCACAGGACAAATCAGCTGTGTTAGATAAATATGGGGCCGGGATTAGGAACCAATAGCCGCCGCCCGGGTACCATTTAAACCAAGGTAGAAACTTTTAAAGAAATGCTTCCAAGCGTCTCTTGTCGTTTTGCGCAGCCGTACGCTGAATATTAAGTACCTAATACCAACTTTTTATTGCGCCTTCGTACGGACAAAATTAGAATTACTCCAGCCAGTGAGGATGCCCACATCAGTAGCAACAATGGCATCTCAGTACTTCCAGGTACTAAAATTGCTCCTGCCACCGTGGAGAGAGCTGCACCTCCAGCAATTGAAATAGATCCGCCCAAACCAGAAGCCGCACCAGCTAAATGCGGGCGTACTGACAACATTCCAGCGGTGGCGTTTGGTAAACATAACCCATTGCCCAAGCCAACAAAAATCATAAAACCAAAAAAGCTATTTACGCTGGCGTAGCCTAAATACGATAATATTAAGGATAATGTCATTCCAACAAGTATAATATTTAACCCACTTAAGATCATAGCATCTATACCAAAGCGTACTGAATACCGTCCTGAAATGAAATTACCTGCAAAATAACCAATTGCTGGTGTACCAAAATAAATACCTAGTTGTTCGGGACTAAGATTAAATACAACAGAGCCAACAAACGGTCCACCACCAAGATAGGCAAAATATGCCCCACCAGAAAAGGCTGATGCCAAGCAATAACCCCAGAAACGTCTCGAGGTTAGTAATTCAGGGTATTCCTTAAGTTGCTCTCTAAATCCCTCTGTACTTGGTGGAACAGTTTCACCCTGATCAAAATAAGTCAGAATCCAAATTAAAGTACCAACACCACCTAACATCCAAAAATTTGCTTGCCATCCAAACCAATTATCCAAAAACCCACCCAATGCAGGAGCAAACATTGGTGTAATCGCCATCCCCATGGCAATGTAGGCTATCTTTGAGGCAGATGTTTGTGTGTCGTTAGTGTCACGCACGATTGCACGGGACAGCACCATTGTGCAGGCTGCAAACGCTTGAATGGCTCGCAGGGTCATGAAAACAGCAGTATCTTGAGCAAACACGCATGCAAAGCTAGCAAAAATAAAGATACCCAAAGACCATAATAATGCGGGCCTGCGTCCAATTTTATCGGACAATGGTCCAACTAAAATTTGCAAAACTGCGCTGGAACCCAAATAAATTGCCACAGACAAGCCCATGATGGCGGTTGTTGTACCAAAATGCGTTGCCATGCTCGGCAGGCTGGGCAAAAAACTGTTCATTGCTAGCATAGAGATGCTGGCAAGTAATACCAAGGTGAGCATACTTGGTTGGGTCTTGCGATCAAGAAAACGCGACTTAGGAAATTCTGTCATTGCAAAGCGCTAGGGCATTTACAAAGTCTTGTCCACACAAGGCCAAAGCTAATGTGCAACTTACTCACAACAAGTTTTTGTTTAGTATCTGTGACTGATCGTGAGCTAAACAAATTTTAGGATCTCCTGATTAAATAGGGTCTTTAAGCAGGCAATGGCATTTAAGCAATTTGAATTATTAGATACAGGTCATAGCATTTTCTCTTTATATTATTTTTTCTTATTGTTAGGTGAAGTCTAGAAATTTTTATTATAAAGGCTCCACAAAATGAGCGATACTAACTCTCCAAAAAAAGCCGAACCTGTATCAAAGAAAAATGAGAGCACAAAGGCTGAACCCATTAAGAACGAACCCATTAAAACTGAAAAAGCTAATACTGAGACAAAGTCAGCGGACAGTTCCGCCCCTAAATCAGTTTCACCAGCCAAGTCGGCGTCTCAATCGTCAATTAGTCATTTTTCGAGTGTATCTACACCACAGTACCGCTCAGGCTGGAACAGTATATTTGGTGACGAAAGTGGGGTAAAAAGAACAAACCCCGACAAGGTTCGCGGAAATGATTTCCCGAAAAAGTTAAATATACTCGATTACGATATTGATGTGAAATTAAGAAATGCTCTCGATGCTGCATTTAATGACCTTGCCAAAAGCCGCGACATTCACTTAGCGGATCAGAAAAATTCACTGCGCTTTGAGTATAATATTAATTGTGTGATCAAAGAAAAATAATAATTTGTATCCTGAGAAACGCTAGATAGCTTAAAGCACTGCGTAACGAAATGGTATTTAATATGAACCCACTAGCTGATGCTCTAGTTACCCCTCTAACTTCTATAGAAGATACAGTACTAATTCGTCACGATGCTACAGAGATCTCTGGAGTTGATTTATATCATTTAACAGGCCAGATAGCTAACGTTTTGCAAAACCATGGTGTTGAACCAGGTCATCGAGTTGCGATGCAAACTGAAAAAACAGTCGAGGCACTCGCACTTTATCTAGCTTGCCTGCGAACAGGTGCCGTATTTCTGCCTCTTAACACAGCGTACACACCCACTGAAATGGAATATTTCCTTGATAACGCCAAACCCACTGTTGCTGTTTGCGACCCTAAGTCAGGGGCCATCCTTTCTAAATTTACCAAACTCAATGGCATTAAACTTCTAACACTAGATAGCTTTGGAAAAGGGTCACTAAATGAAGAAATTTTAACAGCGGAAACTACCTTTACAAACGTCGCTCGTTCCCCAGAAGATCTCGCCGCAATTCTATACACTTCAGGTACCACTGGTCGCTCAAAGGGTGCGATGTTGAGCCATAACAACCTATTGTCAAATGCCGATAGCCTCTGCGAAGTTTGGCGTTTCACCCCAAATGACGTACTCCTCCACTCATTACCAATTTTTCATGTCCATGGACTTTTTGTTGCAATAAATGTTTTGTTGAGGGCGAAAGGTAAAATGATTTTTTTACCAAAGTTTAGTGTAGATCAAATCATAAAATTTCTTCCTAAAGCAACTTCAATGATGGGAGTTCCTACATTTTATACACGGCTTTTATCAGACGGCCGTTTCACCAAAAATTTAACAAAACACATGCGCTTGTTTGTTTCTGGTAGCGCACCGCTTCTATCCGAAACGCACCGAGCTTTTGAAACTCGAACTGGCCACCGTATTTTGGAACGCTATGGCATGACTGAAACAACAATGAATACATCAAATCCATACGACGGCGAAAGGCGGGCCGGTACAGTCGGATTTCCTCTTCCCGGTGTGGAAGCACGTATCACAGATGAAAAAACGGGTGCCATATTAAAGAGTAATGAAATTGGTATCCTTGAAGTGCGGGGACCAAACGTTTTCAAGGGTTATTGGCGCATGCCTGAAAAAACCAAGACTGAATTTCGTGACGATGGGTTTTTTATTACAGGAGATATCGCACAAATTGATAGTGAGGGTTACGTTGCAATAGTCGGGCGCGCTAAAGACCTAATAATCTCTGGTGGTTACAATGTTTATCCAAAAGAAATTGAAATCAAAATTGATGCTTTAGAAAACGTAATGGAATCTGCCGTAATTGGCGCTCCTCACCCTGATTTCGGTGAGGCCGTCATCGCAGTCGTGGTGTGTGTTGAGGGAAAAACTACAACAGCTGAAAAAATCCAAACCACATTACAAGTTGACTTAGCAAAATTCAAATGTCCAAAAGCTGTATTTTTTCTCGATGAACTTCCCCGAAATACGATGGGTAAGGTACAAAAAAACGGATTGCGAAATCAGTTTGAAAAAACTTTTCAGAAAAACCAGTAGAGTACAACTATCATAAAGCCACAAATAAATGCTGTCTCAATCACCAATAAAGAAATGGCAGGCAGGCCAACGTTTATTACTTCTTTTAGCGCAGTCTTCATACCTACTGCAGCGATCGCGGTCAAAAGCGCCCAACGTGAAATTTCAGTTGAAATTTCTATGATAATGTCTGGAATAATTTGAATAGAATTCATCGCCACAAGAACCACAAATGCAAGAACAAAAACTGGAACCAAGGGCGGCCTTTTAGCTTTCCCTAATTCCGCCTTACTCAACCGTCGAATGAGAATGGACGCTATCAAAATTATTGGAGCCAACATGGATACACGGATCAGTTTTACCACTGTAGCTATGTCGCCGGTCGCTTCTGACTTGGAAAAACCAGCGCCAACAGCCTGAGCGACATCATGAATTGTGGCCCCAAGAAAAATACCAGCTAATTTTGTATTGTAACTCAAAGCATCAGCTAAAATTGGGTAAATAATCATTGCAAAAGTCGATAGTATGGTGACGCCAACAACAGTGAATACGAGACGTTCTTCGGTACGCTCATCAATTGGCAATATTGCCGAAATGGCCATAGCAGCCGAAGCACCACAAATAGCAACGGATCCAGCAGATAAAAATGCAAACCGCTGACCATACCCAAAAAACCGCGAAACTAATAATCCAAATAAAATTGTAGCTGTGACGGCACCAACGACAGAAAACACAATAGGCCAGCCAAGATCTGCCGCCATCCCAAAACTAATGCGCAGCCCAAGTAAAGCGATGCCAATCCGAAGCAACGTTTGAGCTGAAAATGCAATGCCGGGTTTGCACTTTTTGTCATCTGACAAAAAATTTAATGCAATGCCGAATAGGAGAGCCATAAGCATGGATGGAGCACCATAATGGTCCGAGATAAACTGAGCGGCCAGTGCAATGAGCGCCGAAATAAGAAATCCAGGGAAGATCACACTTGCGTCAGAGAGGCGAATTGAAAATATATTCATTTTATCCAGACAAATTTCTTGTTGATTACCAAAGTAAATAGCCCAAGGCTTGGGCCTACTATTTTTTATTTTCCGTTAATTCACATATTTACTGCAAGTATTAAAGCATTCAGACGCTTCCATTTTACAGGCACAATAGTAAGCAATAATCTGTATAAGTTTATTCATCGATTCAAAAGGACCCTTTGTTTTTTTAAAACTGGACAAAAGTACAGGTCGACTTAGCTATTGATCAAAGAAAAAAGGATTCGCCACCATGATACGTCTGCTGATAACACTAATTTTTTTCATAAATACTGCTCAACTAGGATTCGCTGCACCCAGTGGAGGCAGTTCATCTTCCTCATCGAGTTCGGGTTCTTCGAGCTCAGGTTCATCAGGAGCAGGTTCATATTCCAATTCAAATGACGGTGGCAATCAGCCCGAAGATCCTTTTGCCAAGGCCTATCAACTTATAAATAGTGAGAACTTTAGCAAAGCACACGAGGAACTTAAGACTGTAAATGCTGGAGGAAGGGGCGCTGACAAATATAATCTTTTAGGCTTTACAGCGCGAAAATCAGGAGACCTTGTGGGCGCATCACAATATTATGAAAAGGCATTAGAACTAAACCCGAAACACGTTGGCGCATTACAGTATCAGGGTGAGTTGTTCATTACGTTAGGCGAAATCGAAAATGCAAAGCAAAATTTAGAGAAAATTGGAAAAATTTGTTGGCTTTTTTCGTGTTACGAAGAAAAGCTGTTGGAAACCGCGATTGATGAAGCAGTGGGTAGCTGAGATTTTTAAAAGGTAGACATTATGCAGAACGGGACAAACATTCAGTCAATCGGTGTTAGCTTACTACGAATTCATTTTGGGATTATTCTTTTAGCCCACGGCTGGTTAAAAGTGTACGTCTTTTCGATTGCAGGGACGGTGGGTTATTTCTCTAGCATCGGATTGCCACCAATCATAGCTTACTTAGTAATTTTTGGTGAGTTAGTTGGTGGTTTGGCCCTAATTTTGGGAATACAGACAAGACTAGCCGCCGCCTTGGCGGTCCCTATCGTGTTTGGTGCCGCGGTAATGAATGGCGGTAATGGATGGTTGCACTCTGCGAGTGGTGGCGGTTGGGAATATGCTGCGTCATTGACAGTCATAGCTGTTTCGCTCGCCATTATGGGCTCAGGGCAGTATCTCAGGATCAATATCAATCCATTAAACAGATTTCTGCCGTCAACTATACGTGACTAAACTGAGCCATCATTCCGAATACTGTGACCTCGGTTAAATTATATCATTGCAAGGCACCAATCTTCAAAGATGACTGTTAATATTAGAAATATCTTATCAACATTTAAGCCTGGTCGAGTGATAAATTAGGCCTTGGCTCCAAGTCTGTAATAATACCTTGGTCGATATAATCCCAAGCCGCCATTGCAATCATAGCAGCATTGTCCGTGGACCATTTTATTGGTGGTAAGCACAATGTAACGCCAGTCTGCTCTGAGATATCTTGCATTCGGGAGCGTAATTGCGGACTTGCAGCTACACCTCCCACCACGGCCAGAGTTTTAGGGTTTTTATCCTGAACTGCCCTCAACACTTTACTTGATAAAACGTCAATACATGCGGCCACAAAAGAAGCCGAAACGTCGTTCACGTTTAGGCCTTCGTGGGTATCAACATACCGGGCCACACTGGATTTCAAGCCAGAAAATGAAAACTCATATCCAGAATTAATCATTGGTCTTGGGAATTTAATTGAAGCGTTTCCTGTTAAAGCCATACGATCCAAGGCAGGTCCACCTGGCATGCCAAGTCCTAAAGTACGTGCAACTTTGTCATAACACTCACCGGCTGAATCGTCTCTAGTCGTTCCCATCAACTCATAAGTCTTTTCATCAGGCACATAAGCTAAAAGAGTATGCCCGCCTGAGACCAATAAAATAACTGCGGGATATTTTAGACGCTTTACTTCCAAATCAACACTGCAGATATGACCCCGAAGGTGATTTATACCGTGAACGGGTAGGTCCCAGGCCATACCAAGAGCTTGTGCAGTTGATAGCCCAACTAATAAGGACCCCATAAGACCTGGACCCCTGGTGACCCCAATTGCTGCCAGTTGTGACGTTGCTACTCTTGCAGTTCCCATCACACTCTCAATGACCGGTAAGATTGCTTCTAAGTGGGCCCGACTGGCCAGCTCTGGGTAGACACCACCAAATTCAGAATGAACTTTATATTGTGAGACCGTTTCAATCGCTTTCACGTTTCCGCTTCTATCTACCAGAGCGACTGACGTATCATCACACGAAGTCTCAAGGCCCAAAATAAAATTAGTCATCCTTAAGCTTAATCCATTTTAATATTTCTGCTATAGGAATAGCCCCTACTCTCTCAACTACAGATAAAGTTTTCGTACAATTCACCAAAGTTGATGGAGTATCAGTCGACATTTTGCCAGTCACAACCAAATCTGGCGCGCCGTTCAGTTGTTTTAATACTTCTGAATTAGTTTTGGGCGTGTGATTGCCAGCCAAGTTGGCACTTGTGACTAGAAGCGGTCCAGTTTGCTCCAGAACATCCAACAAAGGCTCAAAATTTGGAATACGAAACGCAATTTCTTTTCTGCCTCGCAACCAATTTGGACAAATTTTAGGATTCAGATTGGCAACAATTGTGAGCCCACCCGGAACTAGTGGGCTATTCAATAACTTTTCTACGTTAGGCGATACTATTAATCCTAAGCCCTTAATTTGATTTAAATTAGAGGCCATAATGGGCAGCTCTTTGTCTCTGGGTCTCTCTTTTAAATCATAAAGCTTCTCTACCGCTTCTGAGCTGTCAGGCAAAATTGCAAGACCCAAAACAGTATCAGTAGGTAATAAGACAACGCCCCCCATTTTTAGGCAGGCCACTACATCTGAGACCGTATTTTGACTAAGTTGGTTTAATGCTTTTGCCACTGTTCATTCACCTTTAGACCCAATTTGCCTAAATCTTTTGTGCCACATCCACAAGGACGAGCGCAGCATTTATAATATACCCTCGAAACTATCAATTTATTGGTAAAAACTAGAAAATTCCTGAGCCCAATTAAGATACAGCCTCAACCAGCGTTTCAGTTATTGGGAAGACCTGCGTCGTACTGATACCCAATTTATGTTTTCGCAATGCGACCCGCAGAAATGATGCCATTGAAGTTGTATTGGCAATCGCTGATGGCCAAGGGTCTTCTGGTAAGTCTGTGGACGTGCTAAATGAAAATTTACCGGCAAATGCAGCAATATCTTGATGCTTTCGTATAAAGGACTTTACTTCGTTAATATTAACAAAACTAAAATCTGTAAGCGTTTGCCCTTTGTACAGGCCCATGTAGTAGTTCGGTCGCGCCGCTGGGCGTATGCAAACCACAGACTTTCGTTCCAGGTGTTCAACGTAGTCCCCGATAAGTTCAAAAGCATTGATGCCAATAACTGGTATTTTCCTGGCAAACCCAATTGCATTGGCAAAAGCTGCAGTAGTCCGAGTGGCACCAAGTCCACCCGGACCAATATCAACAAATATAAAATCCAAGTCAGAAACTGTTTTATTGGAATTACGCAAGGCTGCTTTCACATATAATTCAACATTACGAGAACCTGCCAAGTCAATATCAGAGACACTGTCAAAGAGTAATTTTTCACCAGAGGCCAATCCTACGGACATCACTCCAGACGAGTTTTGCAATAAAAGAGATATCATCGTCATTGTTTCTGATATCTCTCTTTCAAGTCATGCAAAAGCTCCAATGACCGCGGCCCATGCGCCGTCATCATAAACGACCTCTCATCAGCCTTTTTGGGCTCAAGCTCTATAGACACCTTAAGAAAATCATCGAAGGCATTTTGTATGCGCGAGCCCCACTCAATCAAGCAAATTGAGCCTTCAACCTCTAATTCCAGGCCAAGGTTATGAAAATCGTGGGCATTTTTCAAACGATATGCATCAACATGCAGCACATCACAGGGTTGGCACTGGTAGATATTTGCAATGGCATAGGTTGGACTGGATATTTCGTCTTTAGTACCCAAAAACTCCACCATTTTCCGAACTAAAAAAGTCTTCCCTGATGCTAAAACACCGTCCAGTAATACAACATCTCCAGCCTTTAACGAGGCGGCTAACAGCATGGCAATACGAGTAGTCTCTTCCTCACTGCCAGCCTCAATTAAAAGCTCAGGCCAACAAACCTCACGATCATGTAAATCTAACTTTGATCCAACAGAGCCTAAATCCAATTTACTTTGCCACCATCCTACAACCCATTCTTAATTCTTTTATGCATAGACGATCATAAAATAAAGCAAGTAGTGCCGTCACATTACAAATGCTATTTTTGAAGTGTACGTCCAAATAATTCGAACAAAACCGACAACAGCTAAATATTCACCCAAGTTTCATGTTTTTAATATTTAACATAAAACTTTGAAGAAACTTACGTCATTTATAAAACCAGCAGCAAGTGCTGACCTAATCAAACAGTAATTACGACCAATAAAGGCGCATTGGGTTATCTATAAGTAATTTTTTTTGTACCTCAGAGGTTGGTGCAATCCGAGGGATATAGTCTACCAAAAAGCCGTCATCTGGCATATGGGACTTCATATTTGGGTGTGGCCAATCAGTACCCCATAGAACTCGGTCAGAGAACCGTCGGACTATCTCAGCATAAAAAGGCACAACGTCGTCATAGGGAGGGCCCTGTAAACTCAATCGTTCCGGACAGGTAACCTTGGACCACACATTCTCATTTTGGGACATTAATCTTACGAACCGCTGAAAATCTGCATGGTTCACACCCTTGGCAATATCTGGACGGCCCATGTGATCTACCACTATAGTAGTGGGTAATTTCTTAAGGAAGCTTTCTAAATCTTCTAAATCTTGGGCTTCAAAATAGACTACTACATGCCACCCAAAACTCTTAATTTTATCAGCTATGGAAATGAATACGTCTCTTGGCGTATCGTCTACGAGGCGTTTGACAAAGTTGAAACGCACGCCACGCACTCCAGCTTCGTGCATCTCAGCAATCTCAGCTTCAGTAATGTCCGCCCCGACAGAAGCAATACCCCGGGCATATTCACCAGCACTCCGGCATGCGTCCACCATGGCTCGATTATCCTTGCCATGACAAGTCGCTTGAACAATTACATTGCGGGAAAATCCAAGATAGTCGCGCAAAGCATAAAGCTGTTTTTTTCCTGCATCACACGGTGTGTATTTGCGTTCAGCGGCAAAGGGAAACTCACTTGACGGACCAAACACATGACAATGTGCATCCACTGCGCCCTCAGGCAGCTGAAAATCAGGTTTTTTTGGGTCTGGATGAAATTTAAGCCAATCAGCATCCATGTTTTGTAAGTCATTCATGGGAAGACCTTTCCGTCCATAAGTTTTCGAGCCGTGCGCAAGATAGCCGCCCTCACGACGTCGCCAGCTTCATTCAAGGAGGTGACTACCGTCATTTCACCGGTAGGATGTTCCACCGCGATGCTACGCTGCTTTCCATTACCAGTTTCAGCCAATTCATATGCCGTCGATCCCCTTAGTAGGCAAGCCGTAGCCACGCTAACTGCTCCAAGCACGCCAATCGTCTTATGACAACGGTGTGGGATAAATGTGCGTGTAGAAATAGCACCACCATTTTCTGGGGCTGACACCATTGTCATTTTGGGTACAGATTTTTTAGTTACGTCACCTAGGTTCATCATTGGTCCACAAGCCAACCGAATAGATTCCAGGCGCGCCACTAATACTGCATTTCCCTCCAACGCTTCAGGCGCTTCATTACCTGATACACCAACATCGCCTGCGCGAAGCACCACACATGGCATGCCGTTGTCCACCATGGTTACTTCAATCCCACCAACCACATCCCTAACGTTACCCGTTGGAAGCAAGGCGCCACAACTCGACCCAGCCGTGTCCTTGAATTCAATAGGAAGTGGCGCCGCACTTCCAGGCACCCCATCAATTTTTGCTTCACCATAATAGTCGACCACCCCACCCGGCGTTGTCACTAACACTACAGCTGTTTGACCCGTGTTCTCCATAAAGATTGTGACTGGAGTACCTCCATCGCGCGCTACAACTAAATCACGCTCTATCGCAAAAGGTGCAACTCCAGCCAGAATATTTCCACAATTTTGCGCGTCAGTTACAATTGGTTGATCAACAAACACTTGTAAGAAAAGATAATCAACATCAACACCCTCACGGTTAGATTTTCTTACTATTGCGACCTTGGATGTCAGCGGATCAGCCCCTCCCATGCCATCAATTTGACGCACGTCTGGGGATCCCATGATGCGCATCAAAACAGCATCACGACTTGGTTCATCTAATGGCAAATCGTCATGTAAAAAATATCCACCCTTAGATGTTCCGCTACGCATCCACATTACGCGGACGCCATCAGACATACTTGAGACCCTTTTGCGCAAGCCGCTCCCGCATTTCATAAATATCCAGCCCTAATTCGCCAGCTTCAAAGCGGGACCGCTTGTCTGCCTCATTAGCTTCGCGTGCATTGGCTTTTTTCAGGACCTCAGCTGCCTCCCCACGACGAACCACGCAGACCCCATCATCATCAGCGACTATGATGTCACCGGGGTTGATTAACTCGTTCGCGCAAATAATAGGGACATTGACTGAGCCAATCGTCTCTTTGATCGTGCCTTGAGCAAAAATAGCCTTAGACCAAACGGGGAAGCCCATCTCTGTAAGGTCACGGACGTCCCGAACCCCGGCATCAATAATCAAACCCTTACAGCCCCGTGCCTTAGCCGAGGTTGCTAACAAATCACCAAAGTAGCCTGCGTTACTTGGAGAGGTTGGCGATAAAACTAAGATATCGCCTGCCTGAAGCTGTTCAATCGCCACATGCAACATCCAGTTGTCACAAGGTGGCGCAGAAATAGTCACCGCACTGGCGGCCACCCGTGCACCGGAATAAATAGGGCGCATATATTCAGCCAATAGACCCTTGCGACCCTGAGCTTCATGAACTGTGGCAACACCACATTTCGCAAGGCCGTCAATCACTATTTGATTTGCCCGCTCAACATACTGAACGACGACTCCTGAACTGCCAACGGGATAGCTCATATCAGTTCATCCACAGTTTGAGGGAAAACCATTTCAAATCCCTCAGCGTATTCAGCCTTCCGTCCACCTGCCATACCACCAGAATTACGGCGGAAATGATTGCCACGGTTTTCCGCCACGTTTGTATAAAAATTCCACAAGTGCTCTTGTCCCTGCATACATTCAATTGCAGCACGTTTTTTGTCCCAGACCCGCGTGATATCAAGAAATACATTAGGCTTCCATTCCATCTGCTCTGTCTGATGTGGTTCAAATAAATAAAGTTGAGGCGCACCCAACACTTTTTCTCCAGGATTATGGCCCCAGGCCTGCGCTATCATTCGGCATTCAAGTGCAAATTGTGTCGTGTTCATGTGGTCAGTATTGTAGGGGTCCCACTTGGAGTGGCTCATCATCCATTTAGGTTGTACCTCACGAATTATGTCCACCATTTGATCTTGCGCATCCCGGTCCAATTTAAGTGGGTAATCTCCAAGATCTAAAAACCGGATGTCATTGACACCAAGCGCACCAGCAGCGGCTTCTGCTTCCTCCTTACGCTCAGCCTTAACTCGTTCCAGCGTCATTCCCTCTTGCTTCCAAAGTTTGGCACTTTCCCCTCTCTCACCAAAGGAGAGGCAGGCCACCGTCACTTCATAACCAAGCTCCTGATGCAGGGCAATTGCACCACCACAACGCCAAACAAAGTCTGCCGCGTGCGCGGATATCACCAAAGCAGTTTTATTTCCTATCATGTTAGTCCTTTCAGGGATTGAGAAACATATCAGACGGTAATGCCTAAGTAGTTATAAAATCCATTTTAAATTATGACAGAGGTATTCGAATTTGTTATAATGCAAAAAAATGAGTACTCCTAAAGTTATGTATGAATTGCCTCACGTTCGTTACCTCTATGTGATTAAAGAGGTCTTTCATTATGGAAGCATTAGTAGTGCCGCAGCTAAAGTACACATTTCCCAATCAGCAGCCACACAGTCTCTTGCGAGGATCGAACAACTTCTAAACGTTCGGCTGTTCGAACGACAGCCCAAGGGCATGGTGCCAACTGAGGTAGGTATAATTTTCGAGCGAAGGCTCACTCGCATTCTCGAACACCTTCGTCGCGGAGATAGCCTTGCGCGTAAAAAGACTATACGAAGTACAAACGGCAAAATAACCAGCAGCTTTCATAAGCATTGTTCACCAGTACAGTTCAGGGCACTCTTGGCAATAACCAAAACAGGTAGCTTCAAGCAGGCAGCACGAGAATTGAATGTTAGCCAACCGGGGATCCACCGCGCCATGAGGGACTTAGCATTACTGGCAGGTTTCTCACTATTTGCGCAGACGCGGGGTGGTATTGAACTGGCACCTGCCACTGAAGTTTTCGTGCGTCAGCTTCGCCTTGCGGTAAGTGAATTTCAGCAGGCTATTTTTGAAATAAACGAATTTCTCGGTCAGGCCACCACACGTATCAACTTGGGGTCCCTGCCCCTATCACGTGTATCTATATTACCGTCTGCCATTAATAAACTGCTCTCTGATGTAGGCGCCAGCGTACAAGTAAATTGCGTAGATGCACGATACCCAACTCTTCTTAAAGACCTCAGGTTTGGGGATTTAGATTTCATAATTGGTGCGCTACGATTTCCAAAGCCTGCCTATGACGTAGAACAAGAGGAGTTATTTATTGATAACCTTGCAGTTGTGGTATCACCTAACCATCCACTCGCCTCATGCAAAGATCTTACGATTGAAGATACTCTGGCATTTCCCTGGGTTGCGCCGCCAAGAGCAACACCATCTGGCACCTACCTCTTTGAGAAACTCCGTATTCATGAAATGCCCAAGACCCCAGTATGTACAGTTTCTAGTTCACTTATTCTTCTAAGAGGCCTCCTGTCGCGCGGCGAGTATGTTTCGATCACATCCAAACGCCAGATCGAAGTAGAGGAACAGTTGGGGCAATTGGTTCAACTACCTATAGATCTACCAGATTCAGAAAGGGCAATTGGACTAACATTTAGAACTGGCTGGAGGCCAACAAATGTTCAAGAAAAATTTTTAGATATCATTCGCAAGACAGCCAAAATGAAAAGTGATAAATATATCTGATAACAAATTCAAATAGGAGTGACTGTATTTAAATTTCCGTTTCAAACTTAAGCATGGTATCATAAAAAAAAATTTACTTGTGTCTAATAATGACCATGGCAATTAGGATAATCACATGGCGGATAAGGAATATGATGATATACCAGGAACTTTTGTCTTCGATGCCGATAGGTCTCGAGAGGGTTATCATCTAAATCAATTTTGTATTTCATTGCGACTTCAGGTGAACCGTGACGCATTCAATGCAAATGAAAATACTTATTTAGATAAGTATCCAATGACAAAAGAACAGCGAGACGCTGTTGTAAATCGTGATTGGAACCTAATGCTTGAGTTAGGTGGTAACATTTATTACACGGCCAAATTTGCTGCAAATGAGGGCATAAACTTTCAAAACCTTGCTGGAAAGATGACTGGTATGGGCGTCGAGGCATACCGCGATATGATGTTGGGTGGCGGGCGACCAATCGATGGCAACCGTACTAAATCAGAATGGAAGGACAACTAATGGCAAGAGTTACTGCTGGAGTGGGATGCTCGCATGTTCCCGCTATTGGAGCCGCCATGGATACAGGCATAACACATGAACCGTACTGGAAGCCGTTATTTGAGGGTTTCAAAAAGTCTCGGGAATGGATGAAAGAACAAAAGCCAGACGTCATTTTTCTGGTTTATAACGATCATTGTACCGCGTTTGACGCGTCCTGTATTCCCACATTTGCACTAGGATGCGCTGCTGAATTCAAACCAGCAGATGAAGGCTGGGGGGCCCGACCAGTGCCTGTGGTAAAAAACCACCAGAAACTTGCAAGCCACATAGCGCAATCACTGATCCTGGACGAATTTGACTTAACCATTATGAACGAAATGGAAGTCGACCACGGCCTGACAGTCCCGCTGTCCGTAATGTATGGAGATGTGGGGCCGGACGAAGATTGGCCAGCCCTCGTAATTCCACTTTGCGTGAACGTTGTGCAGTATCCACCGCCAACAGGTAATCGCTGCTATAACCTTGGAAAAGCGGTGCGTCGAGCGATCAATAGCTTCGAAGAAGATTTAAATGTTATGATTTTTGGTACCGGTGGTATGAGCCACCAGCTTCAGTATAAACGTGCCGGACTAATTAACAAAGAGTGGGATACCAAGTTCTTAGATCTTATGACAGAAGATCCAGTCGGAGCGAGTCAAATCAGCCATTTAGAGTACCTCCGAGAAACCGGCAGTGAAGGTATTGAAATGGTTATGTGGTTAATCATGCGAGGCGCGTTGGATGAAGATGTCACAGAGGTTTATCGTCACTATCATGTGCCCGCTTCAAATACGGCCGTTGGCCACATCATTCTTGAAAATAAAACCTGAGGAAAAGTCATGCGAATTTGCGTTGCTGGCGCCTATGGTGCCTTTGGCCTTAAACACCTAGATGCTTTAAACAATATCGAGGGAGTTACCGTAACCTCACTAATGGGACCAACTAAAAGTAAAATTGATTCATTAGCCGCCAGCCGCAACGTGGCTCATGCAGGGACAACACTAGAGGAGTGTATTGCACGTGACGACGTGGATGCTGTGATCCTATCTACACCAACCCAAATGCATGCTGATCAGGCAATTGCCTGTATGGATGCAGGAAAACACGTATTAATTGAAATTCCAATGGCTGATAGCCTTGAAGACAGTCGGCGAATTTTAGACAAACAGAAGGAAACTGGATTGACTTGCATGGCAGGTCACGTACGTCGATTCAATCCGCCCCACCAATGGATTAAAAATAAAATCGATGCAGGTGAACTAAAGATCCAGCAGATGGATGCTCAAACTTATTTCTTTCGCCGCTCAAATACTAACGCAAAAGGTGAGCCAAGATCTTGGACGGATCACCTCTTGTGGCACCATGCATGTCACACGATTGATCTGTTTCAATATCAAACCGGCGGTAAGGCTGTTCAAGCCTTTGGACTACAAGGCCCGCCACATCCTGATCTTGGCATATCCATGGACATGTCTATCGGAATGAAATCAGAAAGTGGCGCCATATGCACCCTATCGCTTAGCTTCAACAATGAGGGACCTCTTGGAACTTTTTTTCGCTACATCTGTGATAATGGTACCTACATTGTCCGTTACGACGACCTTTATGATGGGAACAACAACCAGATAGATCTAACGGGAACAACTGTATCAAATAATGGCATCGAACTAATCGATCGCGAATTTATTTCAGCTGTCAGGGAAGACCGTGTACCCAATGCATGCGTAACCAGTGCAATTTCTGCTATGGAGACGCTTGACCAAATAGAACGCTCAATGCGTTGAAATTTTTTATAAGCATGCAAGGCTATCCGCGATAATGCCTGACATTGGCAGATTATTTGTATTTCGAAACAATAAACCTTCCTCAAATTTTTTGTCTGGCAACTCTAGATAAGGACAAGCCCACGGCTGCAGTGCCGCTGGGGTCAAAGTGGCCAAGCCTTGTGAAAAATCAGTGCGCCAGCACAAGGCGCTATCAAGTTTATCTTTAAGTTTATATGAAACAGGGTCCGCAGCCAATTGAGCTGTAGATAGAAGTAAAATGTTAGGGTCGTTTGTTTCACGCCTAACTTTTCCGAGAGACCGAGAGTATACATCCCCAGCCATAAAGCCTACGCCACGCAGAAAAGCAGGCTCAGCAAGGCGAAGCGTGGTTAAAAATTTCTTTTCATTAGCCCTAGCCGGATCATTCCAATGCCACTTCGCTAATCCAGATAGACTGGCTATCTGCCCAGAAATACGTATTGTGGCCGCCAGCCAATCAACTTGGCCCCCATGTGCGGGATTAAGGTGCAAGGGAACAGGCTCAGCTGCGGTAAGGCCTGGAATTTCCATCATTGGAGCTACACGCATTAAAATCCAAGCTGAGGAAAATCCATGACGAGTAAGCATGTGACCGAGTGAAACATTGAGAGGGAAATACCCGTCAATAAAATCCTCAAATAGAGTAGCCTTAATTGGAACCATTTCCACTAGACAGAAGCATCCCACGGGCAAGCAGCACGTCGTTCTAAATCAGCCTGATGGCTCGCACCAGACCAGTTTTCAGTTGGCGCTACAGCATCGTTAGACAACGGGCCTATTATAGTTTTTATCTTTTCCCCATTCTGCATAGGCAGTGCATTCCGATTACCTGCTCCCATCGCATCAATTGCTTGACGTAAAATCCGGCGATAACGAATGATCGCCTTATCCGATCGGCCAAGATGTTCGCGCGTTCGATTTTGGATCCTACCCATACCCTCAACTGCCCATTGGTCATGTACATTTATGTCCATACCCATTCCAGTATAGGTCTCATCTGCCTGTTCCTGCGGATTGTAGCCATAAGAATTTTCTCTGTTTTTTAAGGGTGCATAGGTTGGCAGTTTGTGTTCTTTTAAACGCTGTGCACGCATCAACTCTTTATTCACAGGCTCCTTAAAGCTTGTGAAAAGAGTAAACCAATAACAGTTTTCATCATCTATGGGGACGTGCCATTGAGTAATAGTCATCTCACGCGACATTGGAATACAGATCGCTTCAGGAAATATCTGATTTGTGATGCGCACATGGGTCTGTCCATTATCCATATGGCGAAGAGCAGTAATCTTCAGCCCGTAGTCTGTTTCCTCAACGTTTATATCAGGCCGTGGGTATTCCCGCAGTACCTGGGTCATTGGCATGCTAGTTTGCGCTACTTTATCTCGGAACTGTTTGCCGTAATTGCTACCCTGGTCATCGTCCTTTAGAAACCGGTGCAAGAATGAAGCATGCGCGGGATCAATGCCAATTTCCAAGGCCTGCAGCCAGTTACATTCCCAAAGACCCTTAAAAGCAAATACATGGGTGTCGTCGGCGCGGAAACAATCAAAATTTGGAAACTCTGGCGCCTCTCCATTACCTAGATAGGCAAATGCTATGCCCTTCTTAACCATTACGGGATAGGTTGGACCTGTAACTTCAATTTCAATTTCTGTTGAATCAGGATAGAAGACTGCCGGTTCGCCTATTGCAGATATGCGTGTCACTAATCGCAAATCTCCTGCATCATCTAAAACCAGAGCGAGGCGCTCACCCAAAAGATTAACCGGTATGGGCAATTGTGATTCAAGTTCCTCCACCAAAGCCGCAGGATGCCAATAACACCGCAGGACAGCCCCAGCCTCGGTCTTTGGGCCAATGCGAGTAATAGTATCGTTTAGTTGTTGACTTATCATGTTGTGTCTCCATCTTTCAGAAAGGCCCATATCCCACCATCACGTTCCTCGACTGGGGTCATTGGCACCTTAATGGCCTTATACATAGGCGAGCCCTTAGGTTCAGCCGGTTGTTCTACACATTGTCCGGTACGGTCAAAATGCCACCCATGAAAAGGGCAGCGCAGTCCATTGTTCTCCAGCCTGCCGTAACACAAGTCGGCACCCCGATGTGGGCAGTTTCGTCCAATTAAACCAAGCTCACCTTCTTCATCCCGAAACAACACCAATCGTTGGCCATTGAGTACAACGGGGATCAACGGTCTCGCAATTTCTAAGGCCTCACGATCCAATATGCGTACCCATCCAGTAGGGGCGTCTATAAATTCCTCTGCAGGAATGGGAGTTTGCTGGGTCAATAGATACCTCGCATCTGCGCGTTATTCGACTAAATCGTAAATTGGGGCCCAGTGAAAAACTCCAAACGGATCGTTTAAGTAGTTAAGCAAAAGTAAAGCTTTAAGGGAAGTAGCATTACCTTAATCATTAAATTGAATTTTTCTTGAGCCAACAATACATAAACTCTTGATAAGTTTCAAAAGGCGTTTGATGGTAATCGACCATACTCCCAAGGATCTGAAAATCATCACCCAGCTCTGCTCGCAGACTTTGTTCATTATATTTCATAGTATTTAACCCACTGCAGCTATCAGGACCATTTGGACCAAAAGTTGCTATAATTGCTACACCATCTTTTTTGAGGCTTCGCTTTAAATTTTGTATGTATTTTTTGCGTTGATTTGTTTCAGTTAAGAAATGGAAAACAGCCCTATCATGCCATACATCGTATAAGTTTTCCTGGATAGTGATCGATGAAATATCACCAAATATTTTTGATACCGAAATTTTTAACTTTGCGAGTCTTTGCAGTGTTTGGTTAATTGCCTCCTCAGAAATATCTAACAAGGTTAAATTCTGGTATCCCAAGGCATGCAAATCATCCACTAATGTAGATCTTCCAGATCCAATATCAATTATAGAATTTTCTTTTTTTGGACAATTTTCTTGGATTAGTTTAAGTGACACATCCAGCCGATCTACGTACCAGCTTACGGCATCATTTTTTTTTGACTTATAAATATCATCCCAAAATTCATTATTATTCATAATAACTATCTCAATCTGCTTTGATGGATTGATTTATTATCCAACCAAATAATCCATCGTGGTTCTTATGAACAGCTTTTTTAAAGGCCTCCAGTCCTGCCATAGTTCTGAAATGGATTTAAGGTTCAAATGGATAAGCCAGACGTACCAGTCATCGCAGGAAAGAAGCCAAGTCAAGACTACAGCCACATTGCTCACAGATGTGAACTGCCATATGTTAACGAGGGTATTCTTTCCAACATACAAAAATAGGACGGATAATGACCCCTGAATTCATGCTTATTACCTTTGTACTTTTTTTTGCGGGAGCGATTGCTGTGCCAATCGCTTCTCGTTTGGGGTTAGGCTCCGTTCTCGGCTATCTTATTGCAGGAATCATAATCAGCCCATTGTTTACGGTGATGGGCGTGGATATTGTCGCACTTCAGCATTTTGCAGAGTTTGGCGTTGTGATGATGTTGTTTCTAATTGGGTTGGAGATGAACCCCCGCGAGCTGTGGGCAATGCGAGGCAAAATATTCATCATGGGAGGGCTGCAAATTAGTCTTACCACCATTGTGGTGATGGCCATCGCCCTGAGTTTTGGACAAATTTGGTCTGTTTCGTTGGCCATTGGTCTTGTCTTTGCCCTATCCTCAACGGCCATTGTTAACCAAACACTCAAGGAAAAAGGACTATCAAGATCGGATGGGGGACGCTCCAGCTTTGCCATACTGCTGGCCCAAGACATTGCAGTGATCCCAATGTTAGCTTTGCTGCCGTTATTGGCCATGCCTGAATTGATCGAGATCCGGCTGGTCGAAATATTGGTAAATACTGACGTACATCATGAAAAAGATCATGGTGTCTCACTAAGCTTATCACTGGTCGAGGGACTAAACGGTTGGCAAACCGCAGTCGTAACAGTTTTGGCTGTCGGCGGTGTCATCGTTTTGGGCCGATATGCCGTTACGCCATTGTTTCGTTTTGTGGCACGAGCGCACTTACGTGAGCTGTTTGTCAGCACCGCTCTGATGGTTGTTGTGGGCATTGCGCTGTTAATGACCATGGTTGGGCTGTCACCAGCCTTGGGAACATTTTTAGCAGGCGTAGTTCTGGCCAGCAGCGAATATAGGCATGAGTTAGAAAGCGACATTGATCCATATCGCGGACTTCTGCTCGGAGTCTTTTTCATTACTGTGGGAGCAGGCATCAACTTTAGTTTATTATTTGGCAGCTTCGTCTCCGTCATTGGCATTACCATTGGATTGATCACACTAAAGGTTACGGTACTATTACTGCTGGCTGTTTTATACAAACTTCAGGGGGCAGATCGTTGGCTGTTCAGCCTTGGGCTCGCACAAGCCGGCGAGTTTGGTTTTGTCCTTTTATCATTTACTGTGGCCAACGCCGTCCTTCCCAAAGATCTAGCAGATATCCTAATGTTAGCTGTTGCCTTATCGATGCTGCTGACGCCTGCAATTTTTATCCTTTATGAGCGGGTCATCGCACCACGCTTTACAAAGGCACAGGCCCAAGAATCTGATGTAATTGACAGTAACGCGCAAATTATTATCGCTGGTCATGGACGTTTCGGAGGCATTGTGAACCGAGCGTTGGGCGCCGCTGGCTATGAAACCACAGTGGTTGATTACAGCAGTGAGCAATTAGAAATACTGCGAAGGTTTGGCATGCGGGTTTATTTTGGCGATGCCTCACGGCCTGACTTACTTGAGGCAGCGGGCATTAGAGAGGCTAAGATTCTGGTTGTGGCTATCGATGGTAAAGACACCATAACGGAACTGGTAAACCATGTCACAAAGACCTATCCAAACGTCCACGTCATAGCACGGGCCGTTGATCGCAATCACGTGTATGATCTATATGCAGTCGGCTGTCGTGATATTATCCGTGAAACATATGACGGCTCGATCCGGATGGCACGCTCAGCTCTTGAGGCACTGGGCGCCACGCGCAGTGCCGCACAACGGATGATGAACGCATTCGAGGAGGTAGACCGCGAAATGTTGGTTGAAACAGCCAGCTTGCATGACATCAATGTACCAGTTGCAGAGAACGAGGCCTTCATCGCCAAGGTCAACGAAATGCGTGACACTTGGGACCCCCAGCTAAAGGGCCGGATGCAGGCCGCTGCCTCGAAAAAGGTATGACCCAAAACTCAGATGTTTTTCACCAAATGATCTAACTTCGAATATCAGGCTTTGCTTTGCCCTAGAGTGCTTCATGCTTTAGCAATAGTTGCTACAATGCCGAATATGCAAAAAGCCGCCTCAGAAGAGACGGCCTTTGCAATAACATTGGTTGCGGGAGCTTAACTAACCACAGATGAGCGATGACTCCTCAAAGTCAAAACGCCCTCTGTCTTAAACTATATAATGATAGATAGGGTTAAAGTGGTTTGCTCCATAGCCAATCCACAGCAATGAGTACAGACTTGAGACGTGGTTACTCTCTATTACAAGCCGTTAACTTATCGCCACCACCATGGCGATCAACTGATCTTTGGAAATACGCTGATAAATTACTAGCTTCTGGCTTCATACTTGAAGGAAAAATTAGGCCTGGAAGCCAACCACTTTTAAGCAGTACTTTTCAAATAGTATTCTCTTCTATTATTGATTGCGCAAACTATTTTAATTTTGACTATACCACACTATGCGAGAATTTTAAAAAAATGGATCTTGATGAGTATCTAGATAAAAAGAACAGAGTGCCAAAAATTGGCCAAGGTTTGGCAAAAACCCTAATTAACTGATGTAACAATTAATGTTGTGTTTAGTGGCGTAAGGAAAAACGACCATTTTTGATCACACCAAACGACTTTCAGGCAGGAGAAATAAAAAGCCCTTGCAAAAACAAGGGCTTACTTGGTACTTGGTTGCGGGAGTAGGATTTGAACCTACGACCTTCAGGTTATGAGTGAGGCGGTCTTTATACTTCATAAGATGTCATCCAGTCT